>Ga0222646_100580_pt1 | contig 10193 bp, 16 predicted proteins | sample AntAcemetagen293_FD_179819 | JGI IMG/M metagenome (GOLD analysis project Ga0222646, IMG submission 179819) | Saline water microbial communities from Ace Lake, Antarctica - #293 | ecosystem: Environmental > Aquatic > Non-marine Saline and Alkaline > Saline | place: Antarctica: Ace Lake | collected... | reverse complement strand
ATAGACTACTACCCCCCCCCCCTCTCTCTCTCTCTCTTATCTTCTATCTTCTTAACATCAATTATTACCTATAGTTTTCAAGAGCTTAAAAGTTATCCCAAAGTTAGAATTTGCAAATTTTTCTTAACATTACAAATCTTTCATAATGGTGCATGATAGGGGTTGTCGCGACGCGACGCATGGCGTAGGGTGATTATAGAAACGCAAACAAGGGAACAAGAAAATGACATCAACAAAAGAACACGGCGGACCAGCTTTCCCAATGCCGCAAGGCGGACGCGGCGGGATGGCACTTCGGGATTACTTTGCAGGGCAGGTTTTGACGGGTCTTGGCGCTGGGCTTTCGTGCCAGCCAGAACAAATATCAAAATTTTCCTACATTATAGCGGACGCAATGATTGAGGCACGCAAATGACAAACTACAACGACGGACTATGGCACGGATGGAACGGCGGGGAATGTCCTGTGCATCCTGAAAGTATTATTGAGATTGTAAGCTGCGGCGCTAATTTTATTAGAATGTCAGCTAGCTACGGCGCATGGGACCATCCCACAATGCAATTGATTGCCTTCCGCGTAATCAAAGAACACAAAGGGGCGCGCGAAATTTGGTATTATCGCGGGGAGGTTTATGGATTTAAAAATCGCGCGCCAAAAGAGGCAACTCACTTTCGGGAGGTCATGGAATGAAGCAGACAGCTAAAGCCAAGGAACGGGCGAACCTCAAGGCCGGCAACGTCGCGGTGCGGGGTTGGATATTGGAAAGTCACATGTGGGCGTTTGACATAATGACCGAAGCCGCACAAAAAGCAACCGAAGCAAAGGAATTGAAAAAATGAAAAATGTAATTGGACTTGTCTTTCTGTTTATAATGGCCTTAGGGGCAGTAGGATGGATTAAAAATCTCTTTGCGCTGCTTGGATCAAACTTTGAACCAATCACAGGCGAGGTAATGTTGCGCGTTATTGGCGTGTTTATCGCACCAATCGGTGCGGTCATGGGGTGGTTTTAAAATGCAAACATTCCTAACCCGCACAGTGCAAAACATCTTTCCATTTAGCACGCTGCCGCCAATTGACTACACAAGCCATGAGGCGACCGTAGCAAGCCTTGAGGCGCGTAAGGCATACGCTAGGGCGCAAGCGGTGCCTGTTGTGCGTCTAAGCGCCCCCACAATGCCTGTCGCAGCCGACACAAAACCAAAAGCTAGAACCGCAGCCGATGTCGTGCGCAAAATGGAACAGCGCCGCAGTGCAGTTGCCAAGCTGGTCGCAGCAGGTGCAACCACGACAGAAATCGTAAAGGTTCTCGGCGCATCTAAAAGCACGATCCGCACAGACTGCATTTCCCTTGGCATTGAACCGGACGAAAGAATGCCACAAATTGACCCAAACATCGGCGTTTTTTACCGCGATTGCGCGGCCAAGGGCATGACAAAAAAAGAAACAGCAATCGCAGCCGGGGTGTCGCCTTCGTCGGTGTCAATATGGTCCGCCGCAAATCCAACGTGCGTATTCGGTGCAAGGTCATATGCCATGTTAAAGCAAAACGCACGCAAGCAGGCAAAGGACACTGACAAATGAATAAAACATTCGCAGAACTAGGTTACAACGCGGGCGACACGGTGCGATGTGTTTCTACTGATCGGCCTGATTTCTACAAGTTAGGTGAGGTGTTTGAGTTGCAAGACTACAAAGGACTTCCGCGCTTAGTAAGTGTCAGTGCCATAGGGTCTTTTGATTGCTCCCAAGCATCATGGGAACTGGTATCACGGGCAGGATCAACAGACGCAGATGACGGATACCTGACCTGGGGTGACATGACACCAGAGGCTCAAGGTGCGTTGCTGTTAGCTGAACACAATGGGGCAACCATTCAACTGTTTGGAGATAATTCGGAGTGGATTGATTCCCGTTACAAGTTAATCTGGTTTGACCACAAAAAATACCGCGTAAAGCCTGCGGACCCTGTTGTCGTGGCGCATGAAATCTATGGCAGGCATAAACTCTCTTGGAGTATTATCTATCGCGAACAAGACACACGCAAGATGACCTACAACACGATCGACGGTGTAGTCGATTGCGCATCAGTTCGAATGGTGGAGATTGAAAAATGAGCCATGAGCGCAGAGGCGAAAGCAACGAATGGTACACGCCAAAGTATATTTTTGACGCACTTGACGAAGGTTTCGATCTAGATGTAGCTTGCCCCGTCGGCGGCCCGCGACACACGCCAGCAAGTAGGTTTTACAGCGACAGTGCTTTAGAACGTGAATGGTCGGGCTTTGTGTGGATGAACCCGCCTTTCGGTTTCCAATCTACCAAGCGGGCATGGCTGTCTAAGTTCTTTGCGCACGGCAACGGCATTGCGCTGTTGCCTGACCGCACGTCTGCGCCTTGGTGGCAAGAGTTTGCGCCAATGGCCACCACTGTTTTATTCGTTGCGCCAAAGGTTAAGTTTGAACGGCCCAACGGCACACGCGGCGAACAACCCGGCACAGGGACAACACTTTTTGCAGCCGGTGAAAGGGCCGCGCGTTCCCTTGCCCGTGCAAAGTCTCTTGGCAGTGCGTTTAAGTTTATCGGTTAGCGTGTGCCTTGACACTATCGCAGGAATGATGCAAATTAGGTGCATGGATCGTCATTGTCCCTTTCTTTGTTGCTAGTGGCCCGCTTTTTTCCTCCCAGTTGGGGCGGGCCACGACAAAACCTCCCCAAATCAGGTAAGGCCAGCACTTGACCACCAAAGCGCAGCAATTACGGAACAAGCGGGCGCAGTCAACGCCACAGGCCGCAAACAAGCCGTCACAGGGCGTTGTCGCTTCATTGGGCCACAACCATACCGCAACGCCAACAAACGAGCGTATGGCGCGCGGCAACTGGGCGACGCCAAGCAAAGACACAGTCGGGCCATACGTTGACAGGTCGTGCGATATGATCGGGCGTTTAATGGTTCAAGGCATCATCACCCCACAGCAAGAGCAGACAGCCCGCGACTTCTCGCAGGTCTATGCAGCATATAAAGCCGAAATCGGTATTGCAGAAAGCAAGTCCTGCTTGGCAGTGTCGTCGGGCGGGTTTGACAGTGGCGATGGGGATCCAGACGTTTACAAACGCTATTACGCAATGCGCGACAAGATCGGGCGCGTGCGCACAGCAATGTTGCAGGACGAATGTTTCAAAATGACAGACGACAGGCCGAACAGCATCCTAGCCCTGCGCGATGGGCTGGATCGTTTGGCGGGTTGACTAACCGCTAAAACGTGCTATTTATTGGGGTGACTAATTGCGTCTGGTTTTATTACTGGGCGCTCTTTTGTTTCTATAGGCGGGATGCCTTAACGATTTAACAAAGGCGGGAAGCCTAATGACCAAACAAGCAAGTTTTTCAAGATGACCACACACGGAGGCAAGCGGGCAAATTCAGGCCGAAAGCCCGGCGCAACATCACTCGCAAAACGTGACCTTGCAGCAATGGCAAAGGAACACGTCGAACTAGCCTTGGCCGTATTGGTCGAGATAGCAACAGCCGGACAAAGCGAACCAGCGCGCGTCACGGCCGCAAATTCACTGCTCGACCGCGCATATGGAAAGCCAATACAAGCAACCGTTGATGTGCCGATTGACAAGGTTCCCGAACTATTTGACGGATGGGAGATTGAACGTGCGCAACCCGATACGCCTGACGCTGACTGAACCACAAGAACGGTTCTTAATGTCAACGGCAAAGCATCCCGCTTTTGTTGCGGGTTTCGGGGCGGGCAAAACCGAAGTGATGATCTGGTCGGCAATCAGTGACGCCGCGCACAGTTCAACAGCACTGATTGGCATGTACGCGCCAACATATGACCTTGTTCGGCTTATCACAGCACCAAGGCTGTGCGCACGACTGACAAAGATTGGCGTGCCGCACAAGTGGAATAAGTCGGAAAATATCGTTTACACATCGTGGCCGCGCTTCGGTGATTTTGTCCTGCGCACGATGGACAACCCCGAACGCATTATTGGATATGAAACCTATCGCGCGCACGTTGACGAGCTGGACACGCTAAAGGCAGTCAACGCTCGCAAAGTATGGAACCAGATCGTCGCGCGTAATCGGCAAAAGCCCGAAGGCATCAAGCGACCTTTCAACCGCGTATCAGCTTACACAACGCCCGAAGGTTTTCGGTTCGTTTATGAACGATGGGCAAAAGAGCCAACGCCGGGCTATGAATACTTTCAAGCGCCAACCTACAGCAACCCAAAGCTGCCCGACGATTACGTTGACAACCTGCGCGCAACGTACCCCGCCGAACTTATCGACGCATATATCGAGGGCATGTTCACAAACCTGACATCGGGCAGCGTTTACACGTCATATAACCGCGAGACACAGCGCAGCAGCGAGACAATCAGGGACCGCGAACCGATACGCCTTGGGATGGACTTCAACGTCGGAAACATGGCCGCGTGTGCCTTTGTCCTGCGCGAAAACGTCTGGCACTGCGTTGATGAAATCAAAGGCGGCGTTGACACACCGTCAATGATTGACACGCTAAAATCACGATACGAGGGTCACACGATTACAATCTACCCGGATGCAAGCGGAAAGAACGCCAGCAGCAAGGGCGCGTCATTATCCGACATTGGGCTGTTGCGAAATGCAGGCTATACGATCCGCGCAAGGCCAAGCAATCCCCGCGTGAAAGACCGCGTGCTGGCCGTTAACATGGGCTTTCAGTCGGGCCGCGTGTTCGTAAATCCCGACACATGCCCAGAGACAGCGCGTTGCCTTGAACAGCAACCGTACGACAAGAATGGTGAGCCTGACAAGACAACCGGCCTCGACCACCAGAACGACGCATTCGGCTATCCGCTGGCGTATGAAATGCCAGTTGTAAAGCCAACCATGACATCAACCGCACTGCCATTCTAAGGATTGACACAATGCCAAGGACTGAAAAGCAAGAGCAAGAACGGGCAGCACTTGGCCGCGATTGGGATTTCCTTGCAGCGTCATTGCAATCAGAAGCGCAAATAAGAAACGACGCGCACGACCTGCACGAAGAAATTGAAAGCCTGATCTACTTCTACGCGGGCCGCGTCACGCTTGCCAATGCAGTCGGCATTCTTGAAGTAATTAAACACGACCTAATCACAGGAACGAGATAAAATGTCTGACACAGTCAACAAACGCACGGCTGTTATGGCCAAAATGATTGAGGCATCGGCAAAGGGGCGCGCCTTGATGGGTGGATCCGATGCCATGCGCAAGGAAGGCAAAACATACCTGCCAAAGTTTAAGGCCGAAGCAGACGAAGATTATCAAGCGCGGCTTGCGTCATCTTGGCTGTTCAACGGGATGCGCAAGACGGTTAAAGACATGACAGGCCGCGTGTTTTCCAAGCCAATCGAGATCAGCGAGGGCCCGGAACGTCTAAAAGAGTTCGCCACCGACATCAACATGCAAGGGCAGGATCTAAGCGCCTTCGCGTCTGACGTGTTCAAGGATGCGTTTGTTCCGGGCGTTTCGTATATCATGGTCGATGCCCCGCGCCGCGATGGTGACACAACGCGCGCGCAGGCCAGCGCCTTGGGCTTGCGGCCGTACATGGTGCATCTAACAGTTGAAAATATCTTAGGCTTCAAAACAGAAATGTTTAACAACGTGCTGGCGCTGTCCATGCTTCGTATTTCGGAAAGCATAAGCGTTGACGACCCGCAAGACGAATTTTCGCAGCTAACGGTCGACCAAGTGCGGGTTATTACGCGCCGCGACGGCGTTGTTTTCGTGCGCGTCTACCGCAAGAACGCAAAGGACAAGTTTGTTCTGCAAGACGAATACTTGACCAACGCGGAAGAAATTACGGTTATTCCATTCTACGCACAGCGCACAGGGTTTTTCACCGGCGAACCTGTGCTTGAGGATTTGGCCGATGTCAACATTGCGCATTGGCAATCGCAATCAGACCAGCGCAACATTCTGCACTTTGCCCGCGTGCCGATCCTGTTTGCGTCCGGTCGCGGTGACGATGAACCGCTTGTTATCAGCGCAAGCCAAGCAGTCACGTCACGCGATGCTGATGCCAAATTGTCTTGGGTTGAACACTCGGGGCAGGCCATTGGCGCGGGCCGTACTGATCTGAAAGACCTCGAATTTCAAATGCAGGCGCTGGGCTTGCAGCTATTGGTCCAAAGCAATGAAACGGCAACAGGGGCGGCGCTTGATGCCGTAAAAGAAACATCATCTCTTGCCATGATGGCGGACAACCTAAAGGACGCGCTTGAACAGGCGTTGTTCTGGATGTCGTTCTATGCTGGGCTGCCCGAGGAGAATATCACTGTGCAGGTCAACAAGGAATTTGGCATCACGCCGCTGACCGCGCAGGAAGTGCAGGTTATGCAATCTGACGTGTCGCTTGGCTTATTGTCAAAAGAGGCGTATTATGAGGAACGCAAGCGCCGCGGGTTCCTGCGTCCCGATCTGGATACAGAAACCGACATGGACGCAATCAGCGAGGAAGCGCCGGACCTGACGGGCGATGCGCTTGATCTCACGGGGCCAAGCGCTGTTGATAACGCGCTTGCCGCATTGAATGGGGGTTGACGAATGAATTACGGGAAAAAGCCAACAACCAAACGCAAGCCAAAGCCAAAGAAGTAGGGCCGCAAATGAATGATGATCTAGGCGAGTTTGTCGGCAAGGGCTTTGCGTTGTTGCGTGACCGGCTAAAGGCTGTCGAGGCGCGTAAGCCGATCAATGGCATTGATGGGCAAGACGGCAAGAATGGGGCTGACGGGACGGACGGTGCAGATGGATCGGACGGGCAAAATGGCATCAACGGCCTTGACGGCGGGACTGGATTGGACGGAGACAACGGCACTGACGGGCGAGACGGTTCAAGAGGTGCCGATGGGTCGAATGGTCTGGACGGCAAAGACGGGCAAGATGGAATTGACGGGCAAGACGGGGCCGATGGGACAAACGGCATAAACGGCCAAAACGGACTGGACGGCAAAGACGCCACAGCAACAGACGGCAAAGACGGCGTGGGCGTTGACAACACAAGCGTAGACAAACGCGGGCATCTTATCGTCACACTGACAGACGGGCGCGAGATCGACGCGGGCAAGGTCAAGGGCAAAGACGGGTCACAGTTCCACGGGATGATTGCAGGCGGGCCAAGCGCGGCCAGCACAGCAGCCCCGCAGTCAATTATCTATGTGACATCGCCAGACCAGCTTGCAGGCACGTTACAAAGCGACAAGCTGTATTTTATAGACGGCACTGTTGACATGGGGTCAACGCAAATCGTTGTGCCAGCAAGCGGCTTGAACATTGGCGGCGCTGGTTTTGACGTGTCGTGCCTGACAAGCACAGCAGACAACTATACAATGTTTATCAACGCTGATGGGTCTTATTCGGGCAACCTGTATTTAACAAGCCTTGACGTAATCGTAGGCGGCGCGTCATCGCAAGTCTTTGATCTGGATGCCAAAGAAAACGGCAGCACTATCGAATTTAACAACGTGAACTTTATTACATGCACATCACTGGGCCAGGCCGCTAACTTTCGGCAGGGGCTTGCGCGCAATGTCGGGTGGGTAAGCATCACAGACGGGTTGACGCTTTCCGGCACGTGGGCGGGCGGCTTTGCTGCGTTTGACAGCATCATTGTTGGCGCGCCAATGTCGGGCGTGTTGTTCCGCGCGGGTGCAAACCTAACGCTTGGCGGGTCGTTTCGGTCTAACATCAACGCGCTGTCGCTTGGAACAAACGGCGGCATATTCTGCGACTTTGCACCGGCCAACATTTTGCTTGATGCGGGCTTTGCATTATCAGGTCTGCGGACAAACCCGCTATCTAACACCCTGCCAAATATGCCAGCCACATCGACCAAGGCACTTATCAAGGATTGCGTGGGCATTGGAAACACGTACCCCGGCGCTGCGCACGTTCCAGTAGCCGACAGCGTTATCACTATCACCTCGCAAAACACCTTGACGCAAATCACGGGTGCAATGACGCTTGTGGAGCCATACTGGTTTAGCACGGCCAACACCAACGGGCTGCGGTCTGATTGCGCACAGGCGGTCGAGGGACGCGCGGACGGAACTATGTCGTTTTCAGGGCAGGCGAATACTGAAATATCCGTCCAGCTTCGTCACTTTATCGCGGCAACGTCAAGTTATGAAAACGTCGGGCCGGAATACGAGGCGACCATCAACGGCGGGTTACTTGGCACGCTGGCAAGCAACGTGTCGTTTGGCGCAACCGTGACCATGCAGCAGGGCGACCGTGCGGAGGTCTGGATCAAAAACAGATCAGGCACAAACGACATTACGCTGAAATCCGGCGGGCAGTTTGAAGTATTGGGGCGGTAATGGCATCTGCAAACGATAAAATCTTAGACGCGATGCAAACCCGTGCGCTGGACCTGCAAAGGCTGGCGGCGGGGCAAGCGCGTGATGTCAACAAGTTTCTGGCAACGCTGCAAGGCGATATTGTTGCACAGCTTGCGCGGGTTGACCCGACGGGCATTGGCAGCATATCGCGGCGCGCGGCCCGGCTGGAAAGGCTGATCGATCAGGTCAAGGCCACAATCGCTGCATCCTATCGCAGCGAAGGAAAGCGGCTGGCGAATGAACTGCGCGAGATTGCGGACATGGAAGCGCGGTTCGCTGTCGCGGCTATCAACAACAGTGCGGGCGTGCAGCTTATCACGTCAGAACTGACGCGCGGGCAGATAGTGGCCATTACGGGCGATCTGTTGCTTCAGGGCGCACCAGTTGCCGAAACCCTATCACGGCAAGCTGGCGACACGCTCAAGCGGTTTACGGACAACATGCGGCTTGGCATTGCACAGGGCGAAACAAACGCGCAGTTGATCCGGCGGATTCGGGGCGGAAAGCAGAATGGCGAGGTGGTCAAGGGCTTTATGGACATCACGCGCAGCCATGCCGACAGCCTTGTGAGATCCGCAACGCAAGCAGTTTCGCAGGCATCGCGGCAAGCGGTCTATGCCGAAAATGACGACATCGTAAAGGCCGAACAGTGGGTAAGCACAATTGATCTGCGCACCACAACCGAATGTGGCGCGCGCGACGGGCTGACATATACCGTCGGCACGCATGAACCGATTGACCACACGTTGCCTTGGGGCGGCGGGCCGGGAAACCTGCACTGGGGTTGTCGGTCAACATCTGCGCCGGTGCTAAAGTCTTTCCGCGAGTTGGGTTTTGACATTGACGAAATGACGGACACAACGCGGTCGAGCCTTGACGGGCGGATAGCGCAAGACACGTCGTTTGAGGGATGGCTGTCAAAGCGCACGGTTGCAGAGCAAGACGAAAACTTAGGCGTTGGCCGCGCAAAGCTATGGCGTGACGGTAAAATATCTTTTCGGGATCTCATGGATGCAAATGGGCGGCCGTTGACGTTGATGGAATTGCAGGCTAGGGTTTAGGTCTAACAAAGGAGAGAACAATGGCTGACTTTATATTTATATTCTGCGACGGACACGAAGAACATGGGTCTGAAGGCGTTAACGCGTTTACTGACGAGGCTAAATTTATCGCCTTTGTGAAGCAGTCGGTAAGTGACTGCGTAGATGATCTTCCAGCCCACATTGAGAAAGCCAAGCGATCAAATGGGGGGCCGATTTTTGTCCACACGGATCGAGGTTGGGGCGGGCCACATATTTTTGTCGTCCCAAACGGCAAACGGTAGGCCGTTGACGTTGATGGAATTGCAGGCTAGGGTTTAACCAGCAACAAAGGGGAAATGACATGACAAAAGAAACAACTTGCCAAATCCTTAAGGCGATTTTGACTTCTATAGGCGTAAAAAGCGCCGCTGAATTTACGGACTTCAGCCTTGGGGCTAAGGCCCAGCGCGAGAGAAACCGCGACATTGTTGCGCGTTGTGTGTTTAACGGTGACACCTTGCAATCTGCGGCTTTGGCCTACGGAATTAACAAGCAAACAGTTAGGCATACTGTTATGCGGTCATCAAGATTACTGGCTAAGACAAGGGGCGTTGATGTCTATGACGCGTATATCGCCGCATCTAACCCCTTGCGCCCTGCGTAAAATTGGTGTATTCCTTGCCTTGACTACCTACGCGCTTTAATTAGTGCAACATAACGAACCAAACAACCCTGCCTCGGCGGGGCTTTTTGCGTTGGCGGGATGCCTGCGCGTTTAACAGCG
>Ga0222646_100577_pt1 | contig 10233 bp, 7 predicted proteins | sample AntAcemetagen293_FD_179819 | JGI IMG/M metagenome (GOLD analysis project Ga0222646, IMG submission 179819) | Saline water microbial communities from Ace Lake, Antarctica - #293 | ecosystem: Environmental > Aquatic > Non-marine Saline and Alkaline > Saline | place: Antarctica: Ace Lake | collected... | reverse complement strand
GTTTAAGTGGTAAAACGAAAATATAAACATAAAACAAAGGTCAGCACAGAACCGAAAGGTTTGTGAGTAGAAATCCGCTACTACTCATACATGAGACGTTACCGCCAAGTGCAAAAAACGCCGAATACGGATCAATTTGCTACTAAAATAAAGATGAAAGCCAACACACAAGCAGCACATTTGCAAATCGCACAAGCCGACACACGACCAAAATTTGCTAAAGAGCTGTTTTTTCCCACGAACCGACAACAGTGCAACTAAATTTCACTATTTTTGCCAAAATATGACAAGTCAAAATATAAACGATGGAAAGTCAATTTGGTGAGAGAATAAGAACGCTTAGAGAAAATCTAAATCTCTATTTGCGACAGGTGGCTCCATTGCTTGAAATAGACACTGCACAACTGAGTAAAATTGAAAAGGGTTTGCGACAAATGAAAAGAGAGCAAATTCCAATTTTAGCCAAAGTGCTGAAAGCTGACCAAAAAGAATTGGAAACGCTTTGGCTTGCCGACCAATTAATGCAATTGGTAAAAGACGAACCAACGGCTGATGAAGCATTAAAAATAGTATCTAAAAACATTAAGAACAGAAAATGAGCATAAACATACTAAAATACGAATCAGACGTTTGGAAAACAGCCGATTTATTAATTGGTGCTGGTATCAAGCAAAGTGATTTTCCAAAATATATGATGCCATACTTTGCCCTTCTAATGGTAGAAAGTAGGTTAATTAGAGAAGCCAATAGATTACAAGAAGAAATAGGCAGAGATAATATTGAGGACTTTGTAGAAATGTTCCAATTGGAAGGTTTAGGCTATAATGACTATGTTATTCGTAAAAACAAATCCTTAAAAGACATTTGTAAAAACGATAAAACCTTTGATGTTGACTTTCATAGCTATTTGAAAGCCTTTGACCCAGAAACCAAATATTTATTGGGTGTAGATAAAGGCACAGAGGAAGAAAAGTTTTTGGATATTTCAGGTATAAGCGGACAACTTAAAAAGAAAAGAATACTATTTGAAACAGTGAAGGTTTGGAGTGAAATAGACCTAACCCCTTTTGATAACTCCGAAATAACCACATTGGAAGAACACATCAAAAGAAAGTGGGCAGATATTTCAGCCGAAACAGCGGGAGAGCAATATACTCCTGATGATATTATTTCTTTAATCACCGAGTTAATAGTTACAAAATTTGAGGATAATGGTAAGTTTTTAACCATATATGACCCCACTTGTGGCGGAGGAAACCTCCTTTTTGGTGTTGAAGATAAAATCAAATCTGATTTACCTTCCCGACCAACGGCAACTTATGGGCAGGAATGGAACGATACCTTATTTGCATTGGCTAAGATTGAAAGCAGATTTAGGAAAGATACTTACATTGAATACGGTAATACGATAACCGAAATAGGTAAATTTTATGACAAGTTTTTCAATATAGCAGTCGCAAATCCTCCTTACGGTGTAGATTGGAAGGGTTACGAGAAAGATGTCAAAAATGATAGTACCGAAAGGTTTATTGCTTTGCCTTCTATTTCTGATGGGCAGTTTCTGTTTACCCAACATATTTTATACAAACTAAATGAAGACGGTTTTGCTGTAGTGGTTCACAATGGTTCCACCTTGTTTAGTGGTGATGCAGGTAGTGGTGAAAGCAATATCCGTAAACACTTTTTTGAAAATGATTGGGTTGAAGCCATTATACAAATGCCAACAGATGAATTTTTCAATACAGGTATTTACACCTATTTATGGGTATTCAACAAAAACAAGCCAGCAGAGCGTAAAGACAAAGTTATTCTTATTAATGCCAGTGATTTATACGAGCCATTAAAGAAAAGCAAGGGAAAGAAGCGTAAACAAATGAACCTTGCCAATAGAACCGAAATTGTAAAAGCGTTTACAACCTTTAAAGACAATTCCTTTTCACAAGTATTTGATAAATGGCACTTCTACTACAACAAACAAAGCATTATGCTTACCAATGTAGATGAAAACGGTAAGTATATAGAAATGCCAACCAAGGTAAACCGCACAGGCGATACAGTAGAAGAAAAAAGTATCAAATTAGCACCAATAAAAATTGTAGCTCAAACGGACACTGATCCAGTAGTAGTGACAGAGTTTGAAATAGCTACTTTTGATAAAGTAAAATACAAATCGTTATTGGATTACTTTGAACAAGAAGTAAAACCAACAATTTCAGCTATTGATTACAAAGAGCAAGATGTAAAGGTATTTACCAAAGAGGCTACCTATTGGTTTGACCAAGACAAAGAAACCATCATTGAAGAAATTAAAGGAAAACAAACCGAGCTGGGTTGTGGTAAAATAGTCATTAAGGCAGCATTTAAAAAAGCTACTAAAACCAAAGTTGCCTGTATAGCAATAACGGCAGAGTTAACCAAAGACTTGCAAAAAGATTACGAGATTATTCCTTACAGCCCTGATGAAGCTACTAATCAACAAACCATTGCCGATTTTATGGCAAAATACATTACTCGACCATTTGAGTATATAGACAACATAACTGGTGTAGAACTTAACTTTAATAAGGTGTTTTATTTGGCGGAAAAACTAAGAACAGTAACAGACATACAAGTTGAAATAGATAATTTGGAAAATGAATTAGCTAACCTTGAAAAAGAATTGAGTATATGAGAAAGTATGATTCATATAAGGATAGCGGGGTTGAATGGTTAGGTAAAGTACCTGCACAATGGACAAATCATCGAATTGATTGGATTACTTCACTGGTAAGAGGTAATACGGGTTTAAAAAAAGATGAATTACTTGATAATGGAGAATATGTTGCTTTGCAGTATGGCAAAACTTACAAAGTTAATGAAGTCAATAATACATTTGAATTTTTTGTAAATAGTGAATACTATAAAAAAGGTCAAATTGTAAATTTTGGAGACACTGTTTTAATATCAACTTCTGAAACTATTGAAGATTTAGGACATTCTTGTTTCTACAATAGAAGTGATTTGGGTTTGCTCGGTGGTGAACAAATATTATTAAAGCCCAATAAAAAATTTGTAGACGAAAAGTATCTATACTACTATTCCAAATTTTTCAGATATGAACTTCAAAAGTATGCTACAGGCTTAAAAGTATTTAGATTTAATATAGATGATTTAAAGGAAATATTACTTGCACTTCCATTATTAGACGAACAAACCGCCATAGCCCAATACCTCGACACCAAAACCCAAGCCATAGATAAAAAAGTAAATTTATTAGAAAAGAAAATCGGCTACTACAAAGAGTTGCGTAAAAGCATTATTAATGAAACTGTTACAAAGGGATTAAATAGAAATGTAAAGCTAAAGGATAGTGGCATTGACTGGATTGGGCAAATTCCTGAACATTGGGAAGTGAAGCGAATTAAAGATGTTTTTTATTCACTTGCTGGTGGTACACCTTCAACTAAAGAAAAAGAATATTGGATTGGAAATATCCCTTGGATACCATCAGGTAAGGTTCAAAATAATATTGTTGTTCCTGAAGTAGTTGAAGATTTTATTTCTGAAAAAGCGGTAAAAGAAAGCAGTACTAAAATGGCAAAAGCTAACTCTATTCTAATTGCTTTAACTGGAGCAACTTGTTCTAATATCGGATACTTAACTTTTGACACTACAATAAATCAATCAATTGTAGCCCTTCTTCCTAAAGTAAAATTAGATACAAAGTTCTATTTCAACTTTCTTATTTCAGGTAGTGAAAAAATAAGAACTTATATGTCAGGTGGTGCTCAAGGTGGTATAAATCAAGAAGATGTTAAATTTTTTAAAATAACACTTCCACCTATCGAAGAACAAACAGAAATAGCCACTTATTTAGACCAAAAAACTGAAACCATTGATAAAATAGCATGTAACATTAAAAACCAAATAAACAACCTCAAAGAGCTACGCAAAACCTTGATTAATGATGTAGTTACGGGTAAAATAAAAGTAGTAGAATGAAAGAAATTGTAAAAAATATTGTTAATATGGTTGCTAATGTTGAAAAGTTTAGTACTTTTGCAACATCAAAATGCGACTTGCTTACGATTAGAATTGCATGCAAGTCATCTTCAAAGAAAGTTAATTTAACTAAAGATAATACACCCTCCAGGCTTACTTCGGTAGCACACTTGGGGGGTTTTCTCTTTTATAAACCTTTGGCATTATGATTAAAAGAATTTACAGTAAGCCGCCAAAGTCGTTTCAAGAGCAATTACAACAACTCAAAGACCGCAACCTCACAATAGAAAATGATGCAAAGGCATTATCCATTTTAGCTAATATTAGCTATTATCGTTTAAGTGCATATTTTTTACCTTATCAATCCCAAAAAGATTGGTTTGATAAAGGTACTACTTTCAAACAAATTATCGATACCTATTCTTTTGACAGAGAATTGCGTTTGTTAGTCTTTGACTGCATTGAACGCATAGAGGTAGCCATACGAACACAGTTTATTTATGGTATGGCTACTCATTATAACGACAGCCATTGGCAGGATAAAAAACAATATTTTATAACGCCATACTATAATCAGATTGGTAATTCGGTTGATCCCTATTCTGATTTTCAAAACATCATTTCACGAGCTAAAACAGCGAGAACGCCTGAGGTATTTATCCAGCATTATATGAATGAGTACAATAAACCTTCTAATCCTCCTTCTTGGATGTGTTTTGAATTATTAACTATTGGGGAAATGTCTCACTTTTATAGAGGATTGAGAAACAAAGACGATAAAAAAAGAATAGCCCTGCCTTTTGATGTTCACTTTAATGTATTTCTTTCTTGGCTTCACTCACTTACCTATGTTAGAAATATTTCTGCTCATCACTCTCGATTCTGGAACAAAGATTTAGCTGTAGAGCCATCAATACTTTTAAAACCTCTAGGTCATTGGGTTGATAGTGCCTTTAACAACAATAAAAGAGTTTTTTACTTTTTATGTGTATTAAAATATCTACTTACAAGAGTCAATCCAAACAACAGTTTAAAAGAAAAATTGATAACATTATTCAATAAATATCCAAATGTTCCTATAAAATACATAGGCATTCCATCAGATGGGAAAGGCAATCTTTTAGATTGGAAAAACGAACCTTTATGGCAAAACTAAACGTATGAAAGAATTAGACTTACAAGATAAATACTTAATCAACTTCTTTTGTGAAAGACCTGACGGTCTTCAATACAAAGAAGCAAAAGCCAATACGGTTTCTTCCAATTTTTTTATAATGGAGGATTTAAAGCAATTCATTTCAGAAACCACATTAAACAAGAGCAATTACAAAAAATTGCTTAAAAAGTTTGAATCAGAAAAAGCCCTATTAGAAGCCTTTACAGCCTTCTTAGATGAAAAGATTAAATCATCTATGAATATGGCAATCTTTATCAATACCAATAAGTCAGTAACCTTTGAGGGTGTGAAACTGCATCTGTTTTACCCAAGTGGTAGCGAAATGGAAGAAGATAAACTATTTGATAAAAATATATTTTCAGTAGTCCAGGAGTTACCCTATATTTTTAAATATGATGGTAAAAAAAGTTTCTCATTTCGTCCGGACCTTTCCTTTTTCTTAAATGGTATTTACTTAGGATATAGTGAATTGAAAAGCAACTGGACAAACCAAACAGCTGATAAAAATGGTCGTAAAAAAGTATCAAAAGACTATCTAAATGCAGCACAGGAGTATTTAGCAATTGCAGACCAAAACGATTTATCTCAAACCATTAGAAAAGACTTTTTGAAAATATTTGAAAAAGCGATTCACATTACAGCAACAGACCTTTCAGAAACTTTTGTCATTCGTAATATCTCTATCTTGTTTGAGGATATCAAAAACGGAGTAACAAATGGCAGTTATGATTTTGAGCAATACGAAAAGAAGTTTGTAAAAGACTTCAAACCATATCCGCTGCGCAATAAAGAAGCATCCAAAACCGAACGTTTTGAGGAAGTATTCAAGGCGCTGTATGATAAAAAGATGATTGAGAAAGAGATTCTTTACTATAATTTCATAGAAAGGGATCTGATAAAAAAAGAGGGAAGTAAAAATAAAGAATACAAACACAATGACGGTCGTTTAATAAGCCCAAGACCAAAACAGAAGTTTGGTACAGATAAAGTACTATCTAAAATTGAAGAGTTTTTAATTCACGAAAATGACAATGATTATTTCATCAAAAAGTTAGAAAGAGAATTAAAAGCCAAAGGTTTGGGAGATGCTCAAACCCAAGACCTTATTAATAAAAGGCTGAAATACCAGAACAATAAAACAGTCTATTCATTATTGCTACAATATGCAGCAGGATTTGGTAAAAGTAACATCATAGGCTGGACGGCTTTGCAACTAAAAGACCTTAGAAAAGACGGAGAATACATATATGATAAAGTGATGCTTGTTGTAGATAGATTACAGCTTCGTGACCAATTAGATTCTAAGATGCACAATATGAATATCCAAAAAGGTATGTTCATAGAAGCAAGCGACCGCAAAAGCTTCATAGATGCTCTAAGTAGTGATAAACGAATAATTGTTGTCAATCTTCAAAAGTTCTCGGCAGTAGACAATATTTTGGATGAAGAAGCAGTAAAAAAATTAGCAAAACTTCGTATTGCCTTTTTAATAGATGAAATTCACAGAAGCAACAGCGGTACACAACACGAAGAAATGATAAGCGTTTTTGATGAATTACAAAGCAGTTTTGACAAAAGCAAAGCCTATCAGAAAAATCAAACTAAGAAAAACCTAATAGTTGGTTTCACAGCCACACCAAGCGACCATACTTTGGCAAGGTTTGGAGAATTTAATAAATACGCAGAAGCAGAAAAAATATGGATTCCTTTTGATAGCTATACAATGAGAGAAGCTATTGAAGATGGTTACATTTTAAATCCAATTAGAGGCATTGTTCCTGTTTCAGCTAAAATGTATTTTGAGATTCCTGATAATGAATTAGAGGGCTTTGAAAATGATTTTGGTTATGATGAAATTCCAGATAATACCGATACTGGTATAGATGAAGAAGGAAAAAAGTATGCTATCCGTAAAAAGAAAATATACTTAAATACAGCTCGAATAGAAGCTATCTCAAAGTTTATAGCAGAGCGTTTGGTAAGTAGTGTTTATCCTAACATTAGGGGTACAGCAAAAGCAATGCTTTCAACATCTTCTATCCCAGCAGCAATAAAATACAAAGGCTTTATAGATAAGTATTATAAGGAGTTAGTAAAGGATAAAAAGTTTGACCGTTTTGCAGAAGCTCCTATTTACATTGTTTATTCAGACAGTCAAGAACATAAAAGTTGCAGCAGTTTAAATGATGGTTTAAATGAAAAAACAGTACTTCAAAACTTTCAAAAAAAGGATAGAAACGGTATCATAATAGTAGTGGATAAACTCCAAACAGGATTTGACGAACCCAAACTTCACACATTATTTTTAGATAAAGAAATAAGAGGAATTAATGCGATTCAAACCATTTCAAGAGTAAACAGAACAACGAAGTATAAGAATGATTGTAAGATTATTGATTTCTCATATAAAAACGTAAATGTCAAAAATATAAAAGCAGCTTTTGAGCACTTTAGCAATGTAGTGGTTTCAGATTTTGACCCATTAGGGGATGAAGAAAAGCTAATTGAGTTATTGAAGTCTTTATCAAATCAAGACCTTTTCAAAACACACTTCCCTGCCTTCAAATCATACCATACTACAAACCCTGATATTAAATTAATTCTAGGCATTGAGGATGCTTTAGATGTATTTATTAAAGGTTCAAAGAAAGAAGCTAAGAAGATAAAAGATGAAGTATTACAATACTTTAAAATCCTTAACCTAATAGAATTTGTAATTGAATTAGACCCTAAGTTTAGCGAAAGCCTATTTATTGATTTTTGGCGTAAATACAATATGCTTTTCAACCAAATCAACAAACAATCAGAGGTTATAGATGATGTTGAAATATACTTTGATAATAGAATTGGTATAATTGCTCCAATAGATCCGCAAGACAAAGGAAGTAAGCCTAAAAACCCTTCTCCAACAGGTTCAGACCAGCCAAACAAGTATAAGTATAACATTCTAAAAGTAATTGAAAAACGCAATCAAGAAGAAGAAGCTATTGAAGAACTAATTGCAGAGTTTGAAAAGAAAATTACAACCTTTTTTGATTTCATCAAAACGGATGATAACGGCCAAAGGTTAATAGCAAAAATCAAAGATGAGGGTTCAGCCTTTTCACAAGACGAAATATATACTGACTTCTCAAAACTTTATAGAAAGTACACTATAAAAAATAAGGACTTAGGAGATTTCTTTGTGCGTGAAACTAAAGACATTCTAAACCAATTATGTGATGATTTTGAAAGGACATTAGTGAAAATTTATCCGATTTCAGACGATGACTCAAATTTATTAATAGCAGCAGAACCATAATTATCTAAGATGAGAAAGGAAATGGATATAAGCCCACACATTTTACAAGTACATTGCCAAAGCCTCCCAAGCCCAAGCACAAACCAAAGCTTTGTCAAAGAGCTTGCAAAGCCAACGTACTAGCAGACAGCAAAAGTGAAGCAAATTGAAAGAAAATGACTGTACATAAAGAACACCAGGCGGTAACACGCGTTATATTTTATTGCCGAGTAAGTGCGTGTTTCAGCGTTTTTTGCATCTAGTAAACTTACGTGTAACTTGACAGGAAAGTGCTTCATAATCGGCAACAAAAACATACCGCCATCCGTTACCACACATTTGAAAAAAAAAATTCGTCGTTCAGACATCCATTTAACAAAAGAAAGCGTCTATAATATCAGAACAAACAAAATTTAAAGAAAATGACCATATTTAAAACAAGCATTGTGTTAATTTTAATTGCATTATTTAGCATAAATTCATACGCTCAAAATGATAAATTGCTGGAATGGGCTAATCAAGGAACTGTAAAAAACGAAAACTACAATTCAGAAATTCCGTTTCGATATGTTAACGGATATATTTTTATAGACATTATACAGAATGATAAAAAGTATAATTTTCTATTCGACTCTGGAGCAGAAGCAACTTTAATTGACAAGTCTATAATTAATGAGTTCGAATTTGAACTTTTTTCTACATCAAATATATCTGGTCCATTAATTAAAAATGGAGTTGTAAATACAATTACTTTGTCAGCTATTAAAATTTCAGACATTGAGTTTCTTGATATTGGAGCAGTTGCATTTGATTTACAAGTTTTTAAATCTAAATTATGTGAGAAATTGGATGGTGTAATAGGTAGTACATTATTAAAAAAAGCCAAATGGCAAATAGATTATAAAAATAAAGTTATTCGTTTATCCAATGAAATTTCAAATCTCATATCTGAAAAACCGAAATACACACTAACAACCAATATTCCCGAAAAAGGTTGGGGAACTGAAACCATAGGACTAAATATTGACGGTTATACCTCTCAATTTAATTTTGATACAGGCAATGGACGGTCGAAAATAGTTTCGCACCCAAATAAAATTAAGGATTTCACAACCAATAATAATAATTCAATTACAGAATACGGTTTTAAAAAATCCACTACAGATTATAAATTCATCGCTAAAAATGTAACTTTAGGAAACATAGCACTTAATAATCAAACTATAAGTTTAGAGAATGAAGTTGGTAACATACAACTTTTAGGTAATAGGTTTTTTGAAAATTTTATACTTACGATTGATTGGAAAAATCACCAACTATATTTAGACCCTATAAAAGATATTGTCTCAGAAACACTAATTGATTTTGAATTGAATTTCAGTCCAAATTTTGAAACTAAAAAAATAGAAGTTGCAACAGGTTTGAGAGCCTTTATAAAAAAAAATAAAATAGAACAAGGCACTACTCTTTTAAAAGTTAATGATACGGATGTTTCCAATTTCTCACACCAAGAACTTTGCGATTTCTGGAATACTGAATGGCCTAAAATAACAAATGCCGAGAAATTAAATATTCTTATTTTACAAAAGGGAAAATCTAAAGAAATTGTTATAACCAAAAAGAAATTGACGTAAAACGTGTGGTAACACCGTATATAAGCTATGGCTTGGTCTGTGGTTCTGTCGCATCTAATGTAAGGAAAAATCAAATCTTTTATATTTACAACAAAAAAGAGATGTTCAAAGGTCATTGTTTCCCAAAAGCTATCATATTACAAGCTGTCTATTTTAAATTA
>Ga0222646_100576_pt1 | contig 10235 bp, 8 predicted proteins | sample AntAcemetagen293_FD_179819 | JGI IMG/M metagenome (GOLD analysis project Ga0222646, IMG submission 179819) | Saline water microbial communities from Ace Lake, Antarctica - #293 | ecosystem: Environmental > Aquatic > Non-marine Saline and Alkaline > Saline | place: Antarctica: Ace Lake | collected... | reverse complement strand
TTTTCAGGAATAAGAGTTCCTCCAACAGATCCAGCTAATAATTCTTTTACTTCGACGAAGTAGAAGTCCCTCTAAACAAACATTACGTGCCAACACTAACACAATTCCTATATAGTCAGTTATCAGCACAATTGCAAATATGTGAAGAAACAGATACGCGGTTTGTCCAATTGATATGAAACCAACCTCAATATCTAAAAGTTATAAATAGTGGTCTTTATAACCAGTTATGTATTTACCGCAAGCGGTATTTTATAACAAACCAAACAACATATATGTGCCTCCACAAACAGCACCTATTTATCAAGCTGAAATTGAACCTACCATTACTAAACTAGATATATTTATGCTCCCGCTCTGAAGAAAGTTGTTTCACATAAAGAATAATCGCCTTCATCGCAGGAGTGATCACTATCCTATCCACTTTTACACCATCTGTTCAGAAATAATTACACCCCCCTTCTACTGGTCATTTATTTATATTGAAAAAGTACTCCAGTTTATCACTCGCTTTAAAAATTCATCATCTAACGTTAATTATTAGCTATTAAAATGCTCTTTTTTAAGGTTTTAATTCGTTTTAAGTTATTACGGCACCTTGATTATATCACAATAATCAGCAACGTTTAGTGCAAATAACCTACGTTAATACAATTAGTACTAGGTTAGAAATACTCTCGAATGCCACTTCCTAACATTTGCAATTTTTATTCATCCAACTAATTTATAATGCCTTTAAGTCGAAATCTAATAACTCATCATTATCTGTTAAAAGTTTACAATATTTTTTTCTAAGCAACACTTTATTGCTACTCGACGACGTGGAAAGCATAATACCAGAGAACTTTAAATGGTTTCATTGAGACCTCAAACAAACACCAAGACGATCTGATTTTAAATTACATTTTAAGTATAACTTTTCTTTCCTGCATGTGATAAGCAAGCCACTAATGAGTTTTTTAACCAGTATTATTACACCATCAGGTAGCAGTCTTAGAAAGCGTTATAAAACCACGCATGTTGACCAACGGTACATTAGTGAAACTGCATTATATAACAGATCGACGTAGTTCCTTTCAAACAACATAGTTCAGCAACATCGCTTCTAATTTGATTAGACCAACAACGTATGCACATTATATTTCCAAAATATAACATCAAAGTTGACGGCAGGCTGCGTTAATTGATACCATTAGTGGAATAGAGACATTTAAAACACTACAGAATGAAACAAAAGGCAAAATGGTTGTGTTGGAAACATGGCTAATGACTTCTATATTGTTATCCTGATCACAACATCTACAATGTAAACAGCTACATGAAAAAAATATCTTGTCACATTATACAATCATATAACACCAATGTATAGTGGAAAAAGCATGGGAAATAAAAAAGGTAATTAGCCCTAATTGACCTAATTACCTTTAATTAATGTGACCCCGACAGGATTCAAACCTGTAACCGTCAGAGCCGAAATCTGATATTCTATTCAGTTGAACTACGGGGCCAAAATTGGTTGCAAATATAGTAGTATTTATATGCAATATTTTACCTCTATCTTTGTTTTCTACCTTATGAATATGAAAAAAGCTATTTCCTGTTTTTTCCTTTTTTTAACCACCTTAACTATTCAAGCCCAACTTAAACCAATCGGCAGCTGGACCGACCATCTTCCCTTAAAAAAGGGAACATCAATTGCCTCCGATGGTAAACTAATCTACGCCGGAACAGAAACAGGAGTTTTTACATACAACACCGAAGATAATTCCATTAACAAATTCACTAAAGTAAACCTACTCAACGATGTTTCTGTCGCTAAGCTTTCCTATTCCAATGAATACGGTACTTTAATAATTGTATATGACAATGCCAATATTGATCTTATCAGAGACGGAGCAATAACCAATATTCCATTCATAAAACTAAGCAACGAGGAAAAAGTAATTAATGAGATAAAAATTATAGGTGAATTGGCCTACCTCTCTATGGCCTACGGAATAACAGTTGTTAACCTAGTACGACAAGAAATAGTAGATACCTATAAATTTGGCCCAAATGGCACCGCAATTAATGTTAACGCTGTGGATCGTTTGGCAAACACCATTTATGCCGCAACAAATTCCGGAATACGCTCAGCAAACATTACAAGTAACCTTCTTGATTTTAACTCTTGGAGTACCTTATCTTCTAAAAACACAGCCATAATCTCTGCCACATGGGAAAGCCACGAGTCCATTAACTTTGTGTTTCAAGAAGGGTCGGCAAAAGATAGTATTCTCAGTTTTGACGGTACAACTTTTACAACAAATACAGCCCTCGCAGGATTCGATTATATAAACCTTTCGGAAACCGTTTCCGACCAATTCATCCTTACCACCAAAACCAATACCATTCGATTTGATAAAGACGGAGGTACAACCTTCTCCTTCAACCGCGGAGGGTCTAATTCACGAGGATCGGCAATTGCCAACAATCGTTTATTTGAAATCAACGGATTCACTCCACTAACAGAACTATCACTAACCGACGGTTCCACGATTTTAGGCATAAAACCTAACGGGCCATTAACCGCAGAAGTTTTTGACATGGACGCAAAGGGAGGCAACCTTTGGATTGCAAACGGAGCTACAAATGGAACCTATAACAACCAATTCGACCTTGCTAAGCTATCTCATTTTGACGGGTCTTCTTGGAGGGGATATCAACATGGTGCCAACCAAGGGCTAAATGATATTTTCGACGTTATCTCGGTCACCATCAATCCTGAAAATACAGACCAAGTTTACTTTGGATCGTGGGGTAGGGGTTTGGCTGAGTTTAACGGCACGCTTCCTTTTAAAATATACCAAGACTCTAACACCTTATACACCAACAACTTTAATCAGACAACCCCTGCCATACAGCGGCGAGAAGCGTGGAAACCAGCCTTGTGGATTGGAACAGGTGAAAGTGCCTTTGACAAAGACGGGAACCTATGGATGACTAACACTTATCAGAAAAATGGATTGTTTGTGAGGCTGGCAGATGGTAGCTGGTTTAGTTACAACCTAGGTCCTTTGTACTCCTCGGACGAAACGGCCATGTATGACATAGAAATTGATGACAACGGGTACAAATGGATCGCAATGGCCAAAGACAACGACATCATTGTATACGATGATCGCGGAACCATAAAAGACATCTCCGACGATAGATACATACGTTTAACCCGAACACAAGGCTTAGGAAGTATTCCTGGGGCAAGAGGTATTAAAATTGAAAAAGATAAAAACGGATTAATATGGATTGGAACATCGGACGGAATAGCGGTGCACTTTAACCCTTCCGGAGTCTTTGATGGTGATTTTGACTTCGATCGAGTCATCTTCTTTGACGGAGAAAACAATGAAGTTGTATTACAAAATTCCATTGTTACGGAAATCGCCATAGATGGGTTTAATAGAAAATGGATTGGAACAGAAAACTCAGGCATTATTCTTTTATCAGAAGACGGAAAAGAAACAATTCTAGAATTTAACATTAACAACAGCCCCCTACTATCTAACTCGATAAGTGCTATTAGTATTGACGACGTTACGGGAGAAGTTTACATCGCTACCTCTAAAGGCTTAGTCTCGTATCGAGGAGAAGCAGTAAAAGGAGCAGAAACCTTAAGTAACATTTCCATTTACCCCAACCCTGTGCGCCCAGAGTACAGCGGAAACATTGCCATTAACGGTTTATTAGACAACACAACAGTAAAAATAACCGACATCCATGGTACCTTAATTAGCGAAATTAAATCACAAGGAGGACAGGTGCTTTGGAATGGCACCAACTTTAAAGGGAGAAGAGCATCGACAGGGGTTTACCTTGTTTTTCTTAGTGTAGAAGATGAAAACTTGAAATTACAAACCGAAGTTGGGAAAATCCTGTTTGTAAAATAATATGTTACTACAAAGTAAAGGGGTTGTTTTACAATCGATTAAGTACGGAGAAAACTCGCTCATCAGCAAAGTACTTTCAGAAGAAAAAGGCCTCATATCTTTGCTCTCAAATAAAACAAAAAGCAAGAAAAACAAGCAGGGAAATTTCTTTCAACCCTTATCGGCGATCCAGTTCGTTTGTTACCTCTCGTCAAAGTCAAACCTTCATCGAGTAAAAGAGCTTACCTATAACAACGAAATTCCACTACCTCCAGAAAGTATCACCGTCAACGCCATTCGTTTTTTTCTTGCGGAGTTTCTTTCAAAAGTCATTCGAGAAGAAGAGCAAAACGTGAACTTATATCTATTCGTTGAAAGAAAATTGGGTGATCTCAATTCACCCTCTTCTGTTATTCCAACGTTTCATATTTCTTTTTTAATTGAGCTGATGAAAATATTAGGCATTCAACCTTTTATGGACCAAAAAGACAACTATTTTGACATGGAAGAAGGAGAAAGTTGTGCAATAAAGCCCTCACACCATAATATTTATGAAAAAAAGGAAATGGAATTGTACAAAAAAGCTGAAAAATCACCAGGTGAATTATCAAAAACAGATAGAAATAAACTACTTAACATGCTGTTAAACTACTATAGTATTCAACTAGGAGGTTTGTCAAACATTAAATCTAAGGCTGTGTTAGAAATTGTATTTGGGTAATATTAGCCTTTCAAATTAACTCATGACAAAAGAAAAAATTCTGCTTCTAACGTTAGCTGTTGCTCAGTTTTCGCACATTACAGATTTTATGATTTTAATGCCCTTGGGTCCTCAGTTAATGAAAACCTTTGACATCTTACCAAGTCAATTTGCCCTATTGGTTTCGGCTTACACCTTTTCTGCAGGAACTTCTGGATTTGTAGGGGCGTTCTTTATTGATCGATTTGATCGAAAGACAGCCATTTTAACGATGGCAACAGGCTTTGCAGCCGGTACTTTAGCTTGTGGTTTTGCAGAAAGTTATTATTGGTTACTAATTACAAGGTCTATAACCGGGTTGTTTGGAGGTGTAATGGGTGCTTTAATCCTTTCTATTATTGGCGATGTTATTCCCAACCAACGAAGAGCAAGCGCTATGGGGATGGTCATGGCAGCGTTCTCTTTTGCTTCTGTTGTTGGCGTGCCAGCGGGTTTGTTTTTAGCAGACCTTTCTGATTGGCACATGCCATTTATTGTTTTAGGCGGTCTTTACATACCAAGTATCACAGGCCATATTAGTCAATGCGACAGCAAACCTTCTCCATTGCAAATTATTCAAAATGTTACCAGCAATAAAAATCAACTGTTGGCGCTCCTTTTTGGAAGTGTAATTATGCTGAGTCATTTTTCTATCGTCCCATTTATTAGTCCTTACCTTACTACGAATGTTGGCTTTAGTGATTATCAAATTAAATACGTTTACCTTATTGGTGGTGCATTAACCGTGTTTTCTTCTCCTTTTATAGGTAGAATGGCTGATAGGTTTGGGAGGTCTAAGGTTTTTACATTTACCGTTTTAGCTGCTTCCGTACCCATTTTCTTTTTGACACAAATTGGAGAAACTCCCATCGGTGTTGTACTCGTAATTACCGCATTATTTTTTGTTTTTGGCGCCGGACGAATGGTGCCTTCCACAGCGATGGTTACTTCCTCGGTAAAACCTCAGAACCGTGGAAGTTTTATGAGCTTTAACGCCTCTTTCCGTCAACTAACAAATGGTGTTGCTGCCTTTTTTGCAGGCTTAATAATTACGATAGGTGATGATGGTTTATATCAAAATTACGACCTCGTAGGGTACTTCGCAATTGCCATGGGAATCCTCTCCATTTTAATCAGTAGAAAAATAACTGTAGTCGACGATGGGTCGTATGTTAATTAACCCTCACTGTTTTTAGAATCGCTTCCAACTCTCTTAAATATTCTCTTTTATTAAACTTTGGGGCAAATACAAAAGCATCTAGCTCTACTACCCTATTGTTCTTTTCATCCACCAAGGTATAGTGAAGAAAAGGGCCACCCATAAAGTCATTTTTCATATTCCATAGCCCTCTATATTCTAGCGCATATGTGCCATTTAAGTTCACTTCTTTGGTTGCAGCGCGGTAATCTTGGTAAACTGCCATATATGAGCTGTCGCGCGTTCCTTGAACCATTTCCCTCGTAAATTCATTCCGTTTCACAATCATGCTTTCGTGAGAAAAGACAGAATCGGAATCGTAAGGCCTAACAAACACTGCTACACCTTGCATAATTTGATGCTGTCCTATTGATTTCTCTTTCTTCAGCCAAAAGCCATTCTCATTTTTTGCCATTTGAACAAAGCCGGGAGGAACAACGAAGGTTAGCTTGTAGTTCTTCGCAACGGAATCCATAATGTCCTTTTGCGGCTTTCCTTGAAACTGTTTTTGCAAGCGCTTCAACTCTATTTCATTGAAATAATCTCTAATGGTTTGAGTATTTTTGGAGAGCACTCGAGCCGCATCTGTGTCGCTTGCAGCCGTTATTTGAATCATTAACTGGTCTCTTGCCCACACATCTTCTTCAATGTTTATCGCTGTCCTTTTGCCTTTCCCGATACTTAATTTTAAAATATTTCTGCCGCGTTTTAGAATAGATTGAAAGGCCCTTGTTGGAACCGTAGAAGCCCTAAAATGACCTTCTGCTTGTGGCATTCCCACTAAAGATTCAGAAAAAATAGTGTTCAATACCTCCCCCGTTTGCCGGTTTTCGTAAAACGTGTCTACCACAATTAGTACCTCTCCATACTTTCCCGAACTACTCGGTAAATAGCTTTTGTCTTCACTGTCTTTTGAAAAGCTCCCACAAGCTATCGTTAAGCAAAGTGCTACAAACCCGAAAACTATCTTATTTATTTTATCCAATGTTTTTTACTTTAACTTTCATTCCTGGCTTTAAGCGCTTAAAGTTCAAGTTGCTGTTGAGCCTTTTTAAATCGTTTACCGTTGTGCCTTCGTATTTTTTTGCAATGTCCCATAACGTATCGCCAGACTTTACAATGTACACTTGATAGTCACCACTTTTTAAAGGGGCCGGAGCACTTTGAACTTGCGTTTTAACAGGAGTAGCCTTTCCGCTGGTATAAACGGTTAATCGATCTCCAGGCTTTAAACTAGATGAGCGCAAATTATTCCATGCCATCAACTGCCTCACCGTTACCTGGTGCTTCTCTGCAATATAACCCAAAAACTCTCCACTTCTTACGCGGTGAACAATCCTCTCAGGTTCAGCAACAACAGCTTTTGTTTTTCCTGCTATGCTATCCGTAATTTCATTCCTTCTAATGTCAGCGTATATGTTTTTTTCATTGGTCAAATACAACCCTATTTTTTCTGCAGGCAAGCACAGGGTTTGTGTTCCATTCTTCAACGTTGGTATATAGTTCAATTTGTACATTGGATTGTAGAAAGCGATTTCATCCTCCGACATTTTTAAATAATTCGCTAACTGCTTAAAAGAATACGCTCTATTTATCTCAATCGTATCCACCGCAACATCATACAACAAAGTATTGCTCGCATATAAGCCATGATCATTCCCATGCACCATCATATAGTTTACAGCAATAAAAGCAGGAACATACCCCCTTGTTTCTCGCGGTAAAAAAGGGCGAATTTTCCAATAATCTTTATGCCCTCCAGATCTTCGAATCGCTTTATTAACATTCCCAGGTCCACTATTATATGCCGCCAATACTAAATTCCAATCTCCATACATGTTGTGCAAATACTTCATGTACTTAGCTGCAGCAACGGTCGCTTTGTAAGGATTCATTCTGTCGTCTGTGTATGAGGTAACGTTTAAGTCAAACATTTTTCCTGTTAGATACATAAATTGCCATAAACCCTGAGCACCAACTGGTGATTTAGCAGAGGGGCTTAACGCCGATTCAACAATCGCTAAATATTTTAATTCCAACGGAATTCCATATTGATCGAACACCTGCTCAATCATGGGAAAATACATTGGAGCCAACCCAAGAACAGATCGGCTTAGGCTCTTTCTTTTATTAATGTAAAGGTTAATAAACGCTTTCGTGTATGGGTTGTATGCTAAATCGAATGGTGTTGCATCACTCAGCACTTGCAGCCGTTCCTCCAAAAGAGAATCCGGCAGCTCTTGAAATTCGTTAACCAAAGTGGTATCGTCAGTTCCTTCGCAATAACGAAAACAATTGTAGTGCTTGTCCATCATTAAGCTATCTATCATCACTAAGACAGCATCATCTGGAGAAATCGTATACTCAATGGAATCGGTTTCTTTTGTTTCGTTAACCGAAGCAAAACTAGAAACTGTAAAAAGGAGGGTGGCTAAAAAGAGTAGTTTGGACATGAATTAATTTCATTGAAAACGCAAGAAATTAAGTTTTCTTGCGCTTTAACGAAATTGATCAATTAGACTGCTCTTTCGAGGGATTTTCTAATCACTTATTAACGGAAACTTGTTAACGAGCTCTTTGGAGAAGGTAAATAACTTTTCTTCATTAAAAGCACTCGCCATCAATTGAATACCAAAGGGCATTTTATCTTTATTTTCTCCTAACGGCAAGGATATTGCCGGAATTCCAGCAAGGTTCGCTTGAACCGTAAAGATGTCTTCCAAATACATTTTTATTTGGTCATCGTTTTGTGCGTTAATGTCAAAAGCAATGTGCGGAGAAGTAGGAGAAATAATAAAGTCATATTCTGCAAAAACCGCATTCGTGCAATCTCTAACCAATCGCCTTACCTTTTGTGCTTTAGTATAATAAGCGTCGTAATAGCCTGCACTCAACACATAGGTACCAAGCATGATTCTTCTTTTAACTTCTCTACCAAATCCTTCACTTCTAGATTTTACATAGGTAGATTCCAAGTCGGTAGCGTTTGGGCTTCTGTATCCAAAATGAATGCCATCGTAACGCGCTAAATTAGAAGAGGCCTCAGCGGTCGTTAAAACGTAATAGGTTGGAACAATTTGATCTAAGTAGTCAAATTTCACCTCGTCTACTTGATGTCCGTCGGCTCGTAACTTTTCTATTACTTCAATGGTTCGTTTCTTCACTTCTGGGTCAATACCTTCGTGATTTACATAACAATCAAAATAGGCGATTTTTAATATCTTCCCTTTTAAGCTATCTATTGAATCACTGTATTTTGGAACCATCTTTTTACTTGCCGTGCCGTCAAAAGCATCATCTCCTGCAATTACCTCCGAGATTAATGCGGCATCATCTACGTTTTTGGTGAAGGTTCCGATTTGATCAAACGAAGAACCAAAAGCAACTAACCCATGACGCGATACTCTCCCATAGGTTGGCTTAAAACCAACAGTTCCTGTAAAAGAAGCAGGCTGACGAATAGAGCCACCCGTATCTGAACCAAGAGCAGCCATGCACAATCCTGCTGCAACAGAAGCTGCTGCACCACCACTAGATCCACCTGCAACCTTGTTTTTATTTAATGGATTTTTAACTACTCCGAAAAAAGAGTTTTCATTGGATGACCCCATGGCAAACTCATCGCAATTTGTTCTGCCAATAATAATAGCATCCTCTTTCAACAACCTTTCGACCACAGTAGAAGAGTATAAGGATTCAAAACCTTCCAGCATCTTAGAAGAAGCCGACATTTGGTGCCCTTGATAACAAATATTGTCCTTAATTGAAATAATTAATCCAGCCAACTTTCCAGCTTCGCCTTCCTTAATTTTAACATCAATAGCCACCGCTTGAGCTTTTGCCGAGGAATCAAATGTTTCTAAAAAAGCATTTAGATCCTTGTGCTTTTCAATTTCGCTGAGGTAGTAATCTACTAATTCCACACAAGTAAGTGTAGAGTTAGTCAACTCTAGCTGAACGTTTTTCAGTGAAGTAAAACCTTTCAATGGGTAAGAAATTTAAGTTTTATTTAGTTGGAGTATTGTCCTTATCGTCTTCGTTGGTGGCATCCTTAAACTCTTTGATACCTTTACCAACCCCTTTCATTAATTCAGGAATTTTTTTTGCACCAAATAATAAAATAACTGCCACAAGAATTAATACAATTTGTGTTGGACCAAACATTCCTGCTTCAAATACGGTAGTTTCCATGATTAAAATTTAGTTCAAAGTTAACCAAATAAAAAGAGCATATTTCTTAGAGTTAGTTCTCAATTAAATACTTTTGATACGTGAATAAAAAAATAGATTACCTGATTGTTGGACAAGGCTTAGCGGGCACCTTTTTAGCCTTTCAATTAATGCAAAAAGGTAAAAAAGTAATGGTCGTAGATAAGGGCTTACAGTATTCCTC
>Ga0222646_100573_pt1 | contig 10265 bp, 10 predicted proteins | sample AntAcemetagen293_FD_179819 | JGI IMG/M metagenome (GOLD analysis project Ga0222646, IMG submission 179819) | Saline water microbial communities from Ace Lake, Antarctica - #293 | ecosystem: Environmental > Aquatic > Non-marine Saline and Alkaline > Saline | place: Antarctica: Ace Lake | collected... | reverse complement strand
TCTTTAATTTCGTAATAAACAGTGATTGTATCACCAGCTCCAAATTTTGCAAATTCTTTCTTTGCAACAAATTCGTCTTGTACAAACTTTACTAAAGCTTCCATATTTTATAATTTAATTGATTTTGTAAAACAACGTTCACGATTTCTTCGTCAGAGGTTAATTTAGCGGTTGCAAAAATAGCACTTTTTTTTAGTTGATAAAATTAAAATACAACTATTTTTTAGGTTGATAGTCAGTACAATAGAAAATCCAAAATTTCCGACTTTCTTTTCCATTAATTTTAATGACAATTGGTGCTAGTTCAAGCACGTTTTTAAAGTTTGAAGTTAATAGTGGATTGATTTCACCCAATTTATTTGAGTCCTTAAAACGTGTGTCAGAGTCTATAAATAAAGCGTTTTTCCCTTTTAATAGCGTTAAGTCATCACCAAGATAATCAAAATGCAAAGCAGGCAAGCCAATAATATTTTGTGCATAAACTTTGTCTTTCATGAAAAAGTTTAAACAGGCAGCCGTTTTATAATTATCAATAGAGAAAACAAAAGTATCGGTATATTTTTGTTTTATTGCATCCGTTTCTTTAGCCAACTCTTCCCAGCCAACCCAAGTATCGTCGCTTTTAATGGGTACTAAGTAAAAGAGAATTTGCAGACCAAAAAGTACATGAAAAACTATTGAAAAAACAATTTGAACTTTCAGTAGTTTCTTGCTAATGAACATTCCTGCTATAATAATTCCCGTAATATAAGAAGGCATCATCCAGTTTAATTTTACCCAATAAATAGGCGTAAGGAGAAAAAAACCAACAAAAGTAGGAACAAAAAAGGCTAATAGAAATAAGGTTTTAGAACTTGGCAGTTTAAATTTCAAGAATGCTCTCTTTGCATATTTAAATGTAAAAGTGATGCACATTAAAAACAAAACAGGCAATAATAAGAACATTTGATGCCCAATTGCACCAAAGAAATTTTTGGGTGATATTTTAAATTCTGAAATAGAACTCGTTCTTTCTGATGATTGAAACACAAACGATGCGAAGTTGTTTTGATAATTCCAATACCAAACAGGAAACGAAATTATTACCGAAAGAATGAGAGCGCCCCACAACCAAGGTGATCTTAAAAGTTTTCTATATTTATGGGAGAAAATTAAAAAAGCCAACAAACCAAACTGTAACAAAATGGCGGTGTATTTGCTGTTAAAGGCAAGGCCCATAAAAATTCCGCCTAAGATAAAAAACCATTTTTTTTCTTCGAAGATTGCTTTGTACAAACAAATTAAACTCAGTGTCCAGAATAATAACAAAGGCACATCTGGTGTAGAGTTTAAGGATAAGATAGAGATGAATATTGTAGACGCTAATAATACAAAAGCTTTTTGTAATTTCTCTTTTGATAAAAAATAAGAAGCCAGTTTATAAAAGCTAAGTATGGTAAGTGTGGTTGTAAAAAAATCTGCAAATTTTACCACAAATATTGAGGTTCCGAAAATGTCTGTAAAAAAACGTAAAATATACCCAATCATTCCAGGATGATCAAAATAGGAAAGAGATAAATTCTGACCATACAAATAGTAGTAAGCATCTTGCGGCATTAAGCCCATGAAAGGCAAAAGAAATAACCGAAAAACTTGAAATCCCAAAACCCATGAAAGGGCCTTGTTATTTTTTATGAGTGTTTTTATTGTATCCAAAGTTATGTGTTTAAAGATGTAGTGTATAAATTACTAAAGGTTTTCATCTAAAAGATCTGGTCTTATTTGCGCGGTGCGTTCGTAGGCTTTTTCACTTCTCCAATCTTCTATTTTAGGAAAATTTCCAGAAAGTAATACGGCAGGCACTTTACTTCCTTCATAATCTGAAGGTCTTGTGTACACAGGTGGAGATAATAAATGGTCTTGAAAAGAATCTGTCAATGCAGACTGCTCATCACCAATAACACCTGGAATTAAACGCACAACAGCATCTACTAGAACTGCTGCTGCCAGTTCGCCACCTGTTAATACATAATCTCCAATAGATATTTCTTTGGTAATAAAAAGTTCTCTAATTCTATGGTCTACGCCTTTATAATGTCCTGTTAAAATTAGAATATTTTCTTTTAATGAAAGCGTGTTTGCGGTAGATTGGTTTAAAGTTTGTGCATCTGGTGTCATATAAATCACTTCGTCATACACACGCTCTGCTTGCAATTTTTTAATACAGTTTGCAATGGGTTCAATCATCATTACCATTCCTGCACCACCTCCAAACTGTGTGTCGTCTATTTGTTTATAATTGCCCAAACCATAAGCACGTAAATCGTGAATTACAATTTCTGCCAACCCTTTTTCTTTTGCGCGTTTAATGATCGAATGATTAAACGGACTTTCTAATAAATCTGGTGCTACTGAAATAATATCTATTCGCATGATGCAAATGTAGGTTTTTGGTGAATTGTAATAAATATTTATGCGAATTAAATTATAATTAAGGTAAATGGGATATTGAAGGTAACGTCTACATTGTTTCCATTTATTTTACCTGGTACTATTTTAGGTAATGTATACATTACTTTCTTAATTTCTAAAGTGATCGCAGGATGCGGTGATTTTACCTTTACTTTTTTAATATCTCCATTGCTATCTATTTTAAATTGAGCAAACACTTTTTTTTTCCCTTTGCTTAGTCTTGTGTTTTTCAGCAATTTTAAGTTGAAATTTGCAGCAAAATGTCTTTGTATCTCTTTGCTAAAACATTTTTTTGATGCTTTTATATTCTCAGAATTTTCACAGTTTGGAAAAATAGGAGCTTTTTTAGCCGTTAAACGGGTGTTTGTTTTAATGATATTTCTATTATTTTCAAATGTAAGAATCTGTAAATTATGTCTATTAAACTTACTTTTATCTCTAAGGTTTAATTTATCAATGGGATATTTTTCAAATAATGATAATATTTCGGTTTCTAAATCCTTTGATCTTGAATTTGAGATAATATTGAAAGGTTTATTATTTTTATCTATTTCAAAGTCAATGTATAAGCGATTGTTTATTCTGTTTAAATCTGCTTTAGATATAATTTCCTTTGAAAGGTTTTCAGACATATATACTGCAAATGGGTTGTCTGTTGTTGGATAGCTTATTTCTTTTGTAGTAGATAAATAGTCTTTGTAAGTTGGTGTTTGGTTTTTCTTAACAACGATAGAAAAACTATGAAGAACTTCTATTTTATTCGAATTAAAGGTACTTGCACTTTCTATTTTAGGAAAAGAATTCAATGCATTTTTTATTTCATATAAGAAATTTAAAGGCACGTCAGATTTCTTGTTTATTAATTTTCCATCGGTATTTACAGCAAATTGAATATCTAATTTTAGATATTTATTAGCTAATTTAGAGAAATCTAAAGTCTTGTAGAGGTGTTTTTGTACTTCTAAATTTAAACAGGTTTTTAAGTCGTCATAAAATTCTAAATCGTTACATTTTTTATATTTAGTGGGTGTTTCGATGATGACTTTAGAGCTGGTATTAAAGATGTTTTTCCATCCTTTTTTAGATATAACTTGCAAATAGTATAGATGGCTGCGATCAATTTTTTCGATATTTAATTTCTCTAAAGGATATTTCTCAAAGGCCCTTTTTATCGCGTCGTTTAAATTTGAAGAGCCATCGCTAGAGACTGAAACTCTAAAGGGTTTATTTTCGTTGTTAATTTTAAATGACAAAAGAATAGGATTGCCTTTTTCTTTAAACCGTGCCTTTTTTAAGTATTTTTTAGGAACTTCTTTTTTAAGGTAAAGAGATAGTTCATTTTTAGGGTTTGGTTGGGAAAATGTTTTATAGTCGAAGTTTTTCTTTTGAGAAAATCCATGGAGTGCAAATAGAAAGGTGAAGACAATAAATATATTTTTCATATTTTTTTTCAAAAATATGAAAAATATACGGAACTACTCTTCCACACTCATGTGAAACAAAGCATCTCCTTTATTTACAATAGGTGTTTTGTTTATGCAGAAGATATGGCCATTAAAAGGAGCAAAAATTTTCTTTTTAAACTCACCAAAAGGATCTTGAATAACACCTAAAACTTCCTTCTTTTTCACAAAGCTTCCGTTTTTAGCCATTATTTTAAACATTCCAGAATCAGAAGCTCTTAACCATTTTGCTTTGCTAATATAAACAGGTGTTTCTCTTACGGTTAGTTTGCCTTCAATTAAACCCAAACGAATGAGTACATTTCTTGTTCCGTTTACCCCCTCATTAATAATGGTAGGACTTAGTTCCTTAGATTTTCCGCCCTCAAAAAGCAAAACAGTTTTACCCATTTTATGCAAAGTATCTCTCAAAGATTTTGTAATATTATTAGAGAAAACTATCATTGGCGGATTAAAAACTTTTGCTAATTCTAGTGCTTTTTCATCATCTTCATTACATCTAATCTGTGCAATATTATCGCGTTCTCCTCCACCTGTGTGAAAATCTATTACATAATCTACCAAAGGCGCAATCTCTTTTGTAAACTGATATGCAAATTGGCTGGCTAAAGAACCGTTTATAGTTCCTGGAAACATTCTATTCAAATCACGTCCGTCAGGAAACTCTCTCGTTTGAATCAAGTATCCAAAAATATTAAAAACAGGAATACAAATAATAGTTCCGTTTTTAGGGATGTTTAATTTTAAGTTTATAATCTCTCTGATAATTCCAACTCCATTTGTCTCATCACCATGAATGCCCGCAAGTAATAAAACGACGGGTCCCGGATTGTTAGACCGTTCAATTATAATGGGAACATTTACAGGAGTTCTTGTATGTAGCTTTGCTACTTTTAAGTCTAAAACAGTTCGTTTTCCTTCAGGAATTTCTTTTCCTAAAAAAATAAAAGGTTTATTCGACATTTAACTCTAGATAACGGATGATTTCTTTAGCAATATTTTTTCCAGTAGCTGTTTCTATGCCTTCTAAACCAGGAGAAGAGTTTACTTCTAAAACTAAAGGCCCTTTAGAGGATTGTAGTAAATCTACACCAGCAACTCCTAAACCAAGGGCTTTTGTTGCTTTTAAAGCTGTTTTTTCTTCTTCGTCGGTTAATTCTATAATGGTTGCATTTCCACCTCTGTGCAAGTTAGAACGAAATTCCCCTTCTTTACCTTGACGTTTCATAGCACCAATAACCTTACCATCTACCACAAAAACTCGAACATCTGCGCCACCGGCTTCTTTAATAAATTCTTGTGCAATTACTCTTGCTCCTAAACCATTAAAAGCTTCTAATACAGAGGTTGCCGCATTTTGTGTTTCTGCCAACACAACACCTAGACCTTGTGTTCCTTCTAGTAATTTTAAAACAATAGGTGTACCACCTACAGATTCTATGACATGCTCTACATCTTTAGTGTAGTTGGTGAAAACCGTTTTCGGTAGCCCAACACCAGCCCTTGCTAAAATCTGTAAACTACTTAACTTGTCTCTAGATCTTACCAGGCCAATGGAAGAAACGGCAGTAAAAACTTTCATCATTTCAAATTGTCTAATAACTGCGGTGCCATAGAACGTTACAGAAGCGCCAATTCTTGGAATAATTGCATCTACATTTTCTAAATATTCACCTTTGTAAAATATTTTAGGAGCTTTTTTCTCAATCTCTATATTACATTTTAAATGATCTACAACAAGTACTTCGTGCCCTCTTTTCTCAGCAGCTGCTACCAATCTACTTGTAGAATATAATTTAGCATTTCTAGATAAAATTACAATTTTCATTTATAGTGTATTTTTTAATTTGTGTGATAAATTCTTTTTTGTGGTATCTATCACAAATTTCTTATTCAAAAACTTTCTTCCTAGTAATATAGGGAATTTCATGTCTTTTCTCTCGCTTAAAGTAAGGTAAATTGGAAAAGTTTCATTGAATATAACAATTTCTGTATGAATTCTAAAGCGCTTTTCAGAAATACCATTAGAACTTTTTACAATTTTAGAAGCATAATTATTAGAGGTAAACTCTTTATTATTATAAAATGAATGCTCTGGATCTAATAGCGTAAATCTAATAATAGGTTTGCCATTTAGACTTGTTTCTTTAATTTTTGAGCAGTGTATAGACGAAGTATATGCTCCAGAATCTATCTTCAAATCTATTTCTGAAAGAGAGAATTCTGGAAAATCTGCTTTGTCTGAACGGCCAATAGTAATTTTCATTGATACAGTTTAAAACAGGGTGAAATTAAGTATACTTATCGACTTATATCAAAAAAGTTTTAAAACTTTGCAATTGCTGCTTCAGCGCACCTTTCTCCATCCATAGCTGCAGAAACGATACCTCCTGCGTAACCGCCACCTTCGCCACAGGGAAACAAGCCTTCTATTTCGACGTGCTCTAAGTTCTCTTTTCTAGGAATATTAATAGGAGATGATGTTCTAGATTCTACACCAATAATATTTGCTTCATTGGTATAATAACCACGCATTTTTTGTCCGAAACCAGCAAAACCCTTGCGCAACCTACTTCCAATAATTTTTGGTAAAAGTGAATGCATGGGTGCCGAATTTAAACCAGGTTGATATGAAGTTTCATTTAAATCTTTAGAGAGCTTACCATCTACAAAATCTACCAATCTTTGCGCAGGGGCAGCTTGTGTTTTTCCACCCGCAAGAAAAGCAATCTTTTCTAAATCTTTCTGAAATTCCAATCCTCTTAATTCACCAAAATGATCATATTTTTTAAAATCCTTGTCAATATCTAACTCAACAACAATTCCTGAATTTGCAAATTTGTTATTTCTTCTGGAAGGAGACATTCCGTTTACAACTACTTCACCACTTGCCGTTGCTGCAGGTACAATAAAGCCACCAGGACACATGCAAAAAGAGTACACACCTCTGTTGTTTACTTGTTGCACCAAACTATACGCAGCCGCAGGTAAAAGTTCATCTCTTTCGCCAGAACAATTGTATTGTATTTGATCTATTATTTCTTGTGGATGTTCTACACGAACGCCCATTGCAAATGATTTTGCTTTAATTCTTATTTCTTTTTTGTGTAATAATTCATAAACATCTCTAGCGGAATGACCAGTTGCTAAAATTACAGCATTCACTGGCATTTCTTTGCCATTCTCAAGCTGAATTGCTTGAAGTTTATTGGCTTTAATTACAAAGTCGGTTACTTTTGTTTCAAAATGAACTTCACCACCGTACTTTAAAATATTTTCACGAATATTTTCAATAATTTTAGGCAATTTGTTCGTCCCAATGTGTGGATGTGCATCTACTAAGATCTGTTCTGTAGCACCATGAAAAACTAGGTTTTCAAAAATTCTTCTCACATCACCACGTTTTAAAGAACGCGTATACAATTTTCCGTCAGAATAAGTTCCTGCTCCACCTTCGCCAAAACAGTAATTAGAATCTTTGTCTACAACATGATCTCTGTTAATAGCCTTTATATCTCTACGTCTGTCTTGTACTTTTTTACCACGTTCTAAAATTATTGGTTTGTAACCTAACTCTATGCAACGCAGCGCTGCATACATTCCGGCAGGACCAAAACCAATAATATGAATTTCTTTTGCTTTAGAGACATCCTTATATTCAAAAATATAATCAGATTTTTCTGGTATTTGTTCATCTATATAAACGGCAACTTTATAGTTAAAGATGATGTCTTTCTTACGAGCATCAATAGATTTCCGCAATACTTTTACTGCAGAAATTTCGCTTTGGTCAACTCCCAATTGTTTAGAAGCCTTATACAAAAGCATATTTTCTTTGCGTTCTTCTATTAAGTTTACCCGAAGTTGAATTTCTTTAACCATTTTGCAAAAGTAATTAAATTATAAGTAATTTTAGTAAAGAAAATTGTTGTGATTTTGAGGAATTTACGGAGTTTAAAATTTAAGTGACATCCGTATCGTGATTTCTGCAAGTACTGCGCGAACTGTTCTTTTTAAAGTTGAAGGCAGGCTATATAAAAGCACACTTTACCATGCGGTCCTTTCCAAAGATGTCTTTTCGCAGTTCAATATTTTTGAACCCTTTTTCTTCTAATAATGCCATCGTTTCTTTTCCGAGGTATTGATTGATTTCAAAGAATAGCAAGCCATTTTTAGAAAGCTGTTGTTTTGCCAAATCTGCTATTTTACTATAAAAAATTAACGGGTTTTCATCTGCAACAAACAAGGCTAAATGGGGTTCGTTTTCTAAAACATTGTTTTTTATCTCTACTTTTTCTAACTCTCTAACATAGGGCGGATTGGAAACAATAATGTCAAATTCTTGTGGCAATGATTTTGTAGTTAGAATGTCTAATTCAATAAAGTCAATTGTTACTTTATTGATGTGTGCGTTCTTTTTTGCAACCTCTAAGGCTTTCGGAGAAACGTCAATAGCAGTAATTTTCGCTTTCGGTAAATTTTTAGCCAATGAAATAGGGATGCATCCAGTTCCGGTGCCAATATCAAGAATTGATAATTTTGTAACGGGATTACTTTGCAACTTTGCAACTTCCTCTATAACCCAAGCAACTAACTCCTCTGTTTCTGATCTCGGAATCAATGTGCTTTCATCAACAAAAAAAGGCAAGCCATAAAACTCGGTGTTGCCTAGAATGTATTGTATGGGTTCTTCCTTTTGTAATCTTTGGAGAATCTTTTTTAAGTCTGTTAGTTGTTCTTCAGGAATTAAAAAATCGGGTTTTAAAACGGTGTCAATTCTTTGCAGGTTTAGTTTCTCTTCCATTAAAATAAAGAAAAAACTATCTATTTCTGTCTTCGGAAATAGTTCAGACAGCGCTTCCGTAAAAAAGTCTTTGAATGCTCTTAAAGTCATATTTTTCTCAACATCCAAACATTACAAGAATAATGACCTGTATTTCCCATTGGCTGTTCTAAACTTAGGAAGCCATTTTTTGCATATAATTTTCTAGCAGCTTCCATGTAGGGCATGGTTTCTAAATAACAACTTTCAAAACCAAATTCTTTTGCTTTTTCTAAACATTTAGAAATTAAAGAGGTTCCCAAACCTTTTCCTCGTGCAACAGGTAAAAAATACATTTTTTGAAGCTCACAGATGTTGGTTTCACAATTGTCTAATTTTGCAATACCGGCACCACCAATAACTTTGTTTTTATGTTCTAAAACAAAATAAGCAACCTTCTCTTTTTGATAGGTTTCAAACATTAAATCTGTTGCCTTGTCTTCATAGGCAGTTCCTATTTTTGGAGCGCCCATTTCTAAAATTACACTCCTAATTACCTTAGAAATAGCTATATTATCGCTGGGTTTTATTTCTCTTATGATAAAATCTTCACTTGTCATTTATTACTGTATTTTTGCAGGAGCAAGTTACCCAATTTTTAATTTTTTTCAATGAAAAATAAATTATATTTTTTAGCCTTAGTTTTGCTTTTAGCGAGTTGTTCTATTCAAAAAGAACCTGTTTTCATCAAAGTAGACAATGTAAAGGTTTTAAGCTTTGCTTTAGATACTATCAAGCTAAAAGCAACTGCTTTTTTTGAAAACCCGAATGACGTTGGCGGTAAAATCTCTACAGATGGCATAAAAATATTTGTAAATAATGTAGCGGTAGCACAGGTTTTTTCAGAAGAATTTAAAGTGCCTGCAAAAGCGGCATTTTCAATTCCGATGACTGCAAATATCGCCACTAAAAATATTTTAAATTCGAACAAAAATGGTGTTTTGGGTGGTTTGTTAAACTCCTTGTTAACCAATAAAGTAAATGTTAGAATTAAGGGCAATTTAGAGTATGTTGTTTTCGGCTTTAAAAGAGATTTTTTAATTGATAAAACAGAAGAAATAAAAATAAAATTTTAGATTATTAAGCACGAATTTTACATAAAACGCTGTTTGCAAATTGCTAAAAATGGAATAGGAACCGCACGTCCTAATCCGTCTGTTGGTGCCGTAATTGTGCACCAAGGTATAATTATTGGAGAAGGTTTCACTGCGCCTTATGGCGGAAATCATGCAGAGGTAAATGCGATCAATTCTGTAGTAGATAAAGCGCTTTTAAAGGAAGCTACGTTGTATGTTACATTAGAGCCTTGCAGTCATTTTGGCAAAACGCCACCATGTGCAGATCTTATTGTAAAACACGACTTAAAACAAGTGGTAATTGGTTGTTTAGATGCGAATAGCTTGGTCTCTGGTAAAGGAATTGAACGTTTAAAAAATGCAAATATTGATGTAGTTTTAGGTGTTTTAGAAGTAGAATGTAGCATACACCACAAACGGTTTTTAACAGTTCAAGAAAAAAAACGACCGTAT
>Ga0222646_100568_pt1 | contig 10284 bp, 8 predicted proteins | sample AntAcemetagen293_FD_179819 | JGI IMG/M metagenome (GOLD analysis project Ga0222646, IMG submission 179819) | Saline water microbial communities from Ace Lake, Antarctica - #293 | ecosystem: Environmental > Aquatic > Non-marine Saline and Alkaline > Saline | place: Antarctica: Ace Lake | collected... | reverse complement strand
ATGCATGGGCACGGTATTCGTGTTTCAGATTGCCGACGACATAGGCGAAACCGAAGCCACCAGGCTTTGCGAAGCGGCCAGTGAAGTTTTGGCCGATGCCGACGAGCAGTTCAGCCTCTACAAGCCGGATTCCGAGATTTCAAAGCTGAGCGATTCCAGGCTTGCCTGGGGTGACGCCAGTCGAATGCAACAAAGCATAAAAAAACAAACAGAAGACTGGAAAGCCAAAACGTCCGGCTTCTTTGATGCCGTTAGCCCAACCGGTGTTTATGACCCAAGCGGCTTAGTGAAAAGCTGGGCGGCTAGAAATGCTGCCGACTACCTAGAAGCAAACGGCATTAGAGACTTCACGCTAAACGCCGGCGGCGATATCTACCTAGGCCCAGAGCTAACGCCCGGGATCTTGTTCCGTGTTGGCTTATCAAACCTGAAATCAATTTCAGCCGCTGATGCGGCTGTGAACATGATTCTTGATCTTGCAGGCAGTGACTTTAGCGCGGTTGCAACTAGCGGTTCTAGTGAGCGCGGAGAGCATATTTGGCGGACCGATCAAAAGGCTGACTTTCTTCAGGTGACTGTGGTGGGCAAGGATTTGGTCACCGCAGACATCTGGGCAACAGCTCTGATTTCTGGCGGCCAAGAAGCCTTTGAGCTCTTTGCAAGTCAGGTGCCGGCAACTGAATTAGTGGCACTGGCTATTTGCCACGACGGCTCTATAAGAGCAACCGCAGGCTTTTCTAGCCTGCTTGCTGCAATCTAGATTTTTGCAAGCGCGTTATCCACTGCCTTCTTGAAGGCATCAACTGTGAACGTGGCACCGGAGATGTTGCCGTAGTTGGTGCTTTGGGCAGCAAGCGTTGCATCCACCAAAGACGTGTAGGCATCAGCCCTACCGTTAGAGGCATCCCCTTGAACCATCTTGACACTCGTAATCGCACCGTCTGTCACTGTTAGGGCAACCTGAACCGTGCCGTATTTGTAGGTGATCGCATCCGAGGTGACACTCACGACAACTGGAGCTACTGGAGCCGGCGCAGTAGGCGCTTGAGTGGCCGTAGGAGCGGGTGTAGTAGTAGGTGTTGCCGAAGTATTGCCAGTGTTTGAATCTGCTGGGGCGGCCGGTGCAGTTGAAGTCGCACCAGTATCTTGACCAGTATCTTGAGCCGGATCTTGGGTGGCAGTGGGGGCGGGAGCACTGGAGTCAGTTACAGCAGGTGAAGCCTGAACCAGAAGCAAATCGGGTGGGGTGCTCTGCTGGCCAATGCTCCAGGCGACAAGTGCGCTCGAGGTAGCAACAATTGTTGCCACAACCCTCGTTCCGACCCTCACCAGGAAAACTCTTCTAGGTGAATGTGGTCTTTGGCAACATGTAGTTTGCCAAGAGCGTGCAGCACCGATTCTGACCAGGGGCCAGGGCCGCATATATAAACATCTGACTCCAGCAAATAAGGAGCGATTGTCAGCAGCCGCTGATATTCAGGCTGCTGTCTTTCTCCTTCTTGCTGCGCCGGCATAAACCCGGGGCCATTTGGCCGAGATCCAGTAAGCACAAACAAGTCGTGCTCGCGCTCCTGACAGATTCGCTTTACTTCATCAAGTAGCGCTGCATCAGAGGTGTCGGTCACCCGGTAGATAACTGTGATGTCACCCGGTTCTGCAGCCATGGACTCAGCCAGCGCCCTTATTGGGGCGATGCCGATTCCAGCTGCAATCAAGGTGACCTGCTGGCGGGTTCGTTTGGCCTCACTAAAGACACCAAATGGCCCCTCAAGGATCACTCTGGTGCCGGGCTTTAGGTCTTGAATCTTTGCGGTGTCATCGCCCCTGGCGCCAATGGTGAATCTAATTTCTTTGCTCGGTGAAGCTGAGACCGAAAATGGGTGCGAGCGCCACCACATTCCTTTAGCCATGACTCGAAGCATGAAAAACTGCCCGGCTTCTGCGCCTAAGCGTTCAATGCGGCGGCCAGTAATCGTCAGAGAAGTTGTGCGGTTTGCTTCCTTCTTAACTTGAGTGATGCGCTGGTTCATTAGAAGGCTTGCTACCACCGGGCGTAAGGAGCGGAACCAAACAACATTTGCAAACACGTAAACATATAGGGCTATGAAGTATCCGTTTAGCCAAGGACTAGCAAGTAACTCTGAGCCAAGCTCAAACTGGTGCGGGATTGCGACCAGCACCGCCACATACGACACCAAGTGAATCAGGTACCAGGCCTCATAGCTCATCCTTCTTCTGGCAGCGCGAATCGAAGAGATGACAACAACGATCATCAGGACCACCCCAACTGTTGCAAGCAACAGTTGGGGGTAGTCGGTAACTAAGCCAATGAGGGTTACAAGTGGGTTGACTGAATCAGCTATCGAGTAACTCACCACAGCTGTCACGGTGTGAAGCAAAAGCAAATATAAAACCGGCTTACCAAGTTTTTTATGGTGGCTAGTTAGTTTGTCGAGACCAAGGGTTTTTTCTAACCAGGGGATCCTTGCAATTAGCAGCATGTGAACCAAAAGCATTGAGGTGCCAATAAGAGCGGAGAGCCTGTTTATAACCTCGAACCAACTGCCGGCGTCACTCAGGTTAGTCAGACCACCGTCAGCAACGTAGCTCAACGCCGGTATTAGAACAGCCAACCAACCGAGCAGTTCAACTGCGTCGATTCTGCGCTGTATGCCAAGCAGCCGTCCAGAACCTAGAACAACTTGCTTAGCTGCTGTTTGATGGGCCATGACCTAAGTGTTGCGCCCAACACTTAGAAAGTGTTGGGATTTGACTCAACGTGAGAAAACTCTCATTTGTCTTTAACGCCATACTCATGTCAGGTTGGTCTTATATAGAGGTGCACACGAGTCAAGACGCGACTTGAGACCACAAGGCTCGAGACAATAACTCTAGAAACAGCAAGACTAGAAACGAAGCAGGAGGTTGGGGCAAATGCAAAAAACAGTTTTTATAAAGTCTTCTCTAGTTAAAACCGCAGCCCTGGCAACAGCATCGCTTTTAGTTTTGGCTGGCTGCACCTCAGCCCCCGATGAAACCTTGGACGAAATTCCCTTCATAAGCCTTGGAGACCAAACCTCTCAAACCGAGCCTCAGTCTCCAGAACCAGAAACCACAGCCTCGGCAAGGCCCAGTGAGCCTTCGAGCAGCGATTGCGATTCAGATTCGGATTCAGATTCAGATTCAGATTCAAGCAACAGCCCCGCGGCGTCCGCGCAGGAGTATGCCCTTGACCCAAAGGCCGAGATAGAAATCGAGGACCAATCCGGGGACGGAACGCGGATAGCACTCGATGAAATCCACGTCGGCAGAAGCAGCGCATTTTTAGTTATCTGCAACCTGAAGGGGGAAGTGCTAGCAACAGCCTTGGTAACACCCTTGTCGCAGCCGGTAAACATTGCACTTCAAACACCCATCACCTCGAGCCAAGAACTGCAAGCAGTTTTGTATCTCGATGACGGTGATGGGAAGTTTGAATTGAGCCAAGACCTGCCGCTAATTGGCGAAGAGAACGAGCTTGTTCACGAAGACTTTAGCTATCGGGTGACTAACTAATGAAAGCAAAAAGCTCTAGATCAACTGAGCTTAGATCGAATGGTCTTGGTTCAAATGGTCATGGGTCGAGCGGTTATGAATCAACTGGTTTTCGATCAACAGTTTTGAAGTCAACAAGGGTTCGGATACTGGCATGGGTGCTGGTGCCAGTGGTGATGGTGTTAGTGCTAACTCTTGCAACCTCCTGGACAATGCTAATAACCGACAAACAAGCAGAAATTGACGATCACCTTTCTCGTGAGGCAACAGAGCTTGCACTACTTGCAACCGAAGGCATTGACCCGGTGACCTCAAAGCCATTTGCAAGTGCTGAGTCCTTACTAAATCTTTATATCTCTAGAACCATGACTGACAACAACGAAACCATGTTTATCGTGGTCGATGGTCAACCGGTAGCAAGAACAAGCGATAACCCTGTAACAAGGCTCGACAGAGACAATGAGTTCTTGACTCTTGTGAATACCAAGACCACAACCACTCTTTCAAGTTACGAGTCCGAGGTTGGAACCATTCGCTACATAGTCGTCCCGGTAGTAACAGATCTAGATTCTGGAGCACTGGTTGGCATCATTTTTCAAGATCTTGAGTTTCAAGCGGTTAGGGACATGATTGCAAGGCTTGCACTCATAGTCCTACTGGCGCTGCTTTCAGCAGCGGCACTAGGTTGGATTGTTGCTGGCCGAGTGCTTCGACCCATTAGCCACCTAAGAGACGCTGCCCACCAAATAAATGAGTCAGACCTAAATCGGACAATAGACGCTGCCGGTAGCGGAACAGAATTAGAAGAGCTGGCCCAGGAGTTTAACTCGATGCTTTCTAGGCTCCAAGAGTCCTTTGAGATTCAGCGTCAGTTTGTCGATGATGCCGGTCACGAACTAAGAACCCCACTGACTGTTATATCTGGTCACTTTGACCTGATCGAATCTGACCCATCGCAGCGCGACGCCTCAATGCTGATTATTAGGGACGAACTAGAACGCATGAGCCGAATGGTTCGTGACCTACAAGCCCTAACCCGCTCCAACCAAGCAGATTTCATAAAGGTAGCCCAGTGCAACCTGAGTGATTTGGCAGACGCACTGCTCGTGAAGGCCAGTGCACTCGGCGACCGTGAGTTCAGCCTTGCGCAGGTGGACAATAAGGACTCAAGCGAACAAGTAACCAGCTGGGTGCTCGATGAACAGCGCATCATTCAGGCTGTGCTGCAGCTAGTTTCAAATGCCGTTTCTCACACCACCCAAGGCCAAGAAATTCGAATTACAATCAGCCACAAGGCAGACCAACTTGAGATAGCAGTTGAGGACGCGGGTTCTGGAATCCCACTGGAAGCTAGAGACCGAGTCACAAAGCGTTTTTCAAGGGGCAGTGAAGCTGCCCGCAAGGGCGAGGGCGCAGGCCTCGGTCTTGCGCTTGTTAGTGCAATTGCCACCGCGCACGGTGGAGAATTGGCTATCACCGACAGCGATCTGGGAGGAGCAAGGGTAGCTCTACTGCTACCGGCCTAACTCATGCCAAATATCTTGCTGGTCGAAGACGCCGAACGAATTGCACTGTTTGTGATTAAGGGCCTGCAAGCCCATGGCTTCCAGGTCACCCACACCACCAGCGGCGAAGCCGCTGTTGAGTTGTTTCAAGCCTCTAGTTTTGATTTGATTATCTTGGACATCGGACTACCTGGCATTAGCGGTTTCGATGTCCTTGAAACCCTTCGTGGTCAAGGGGACCAAACACCGGTGATTGTTCTAACCGCCAAAGACTCGGTTGACACAACGTTGGCCAGCTTTGACGGTGGTGCAGATGACTTCATGCCAAAGCCATTTTCGTTCGAGGAGCTGCTGGCAAGAGTGAAGCGCCGCATTAGGTCACCTAATGAAGCGCCGGCTGAATCAACTCTTGTTCACGGTGAGGTGGCGCTAGATCTACTAACCCGGAGGGTCACAGCCGAAGGGATTGAGCATGAACTAACAGCAAGAGAGTTCACGATGCTGGAATTCTTCCTTCGGCACCCGGGGCAAGTGATTTCCAGAGAGCAGTTGCTGTCAAGAGTTTGGGGCTTGGGTCATGACCCAGCTAGCAACGTAGTTGATGTCTACATCCGCTACTTAAGACAAAAGCTTGGCAATGACCTGATCCACACGGTTCGCGGCATGGGCTATCGCCTCGGCTAACGGTAGGCGTTAGTGTCGACCGATACTTTTGAGATTTCAGTTGGCCACAATCTCTGACATTAGCTTTGAGCGCATTGGGAAGCTCGTGGCCGAAGTCAGTGGCTAGCCAAACACCACCCCAGCGGATTTAGTGGTGACTATGAAATACTTTGATCTAGTCGTAGAACGTGAGTGCGATTTTCTTGACCATCTCTGCACTGGCTCTGCTCTTGATGGTTTCTAAATTTTTCTCAGCGTTGGCGGGATTTTCGGCCAACTTAAGGCCTTCTCTGATGGCGTTCTTGACTGCTGGAACCGTTATCTCGTGCACGGCGACTCCGCTGTCACCAAACCATTCGTCGCAACAAGCAGTTGAGGTTTGAACCGGGATAGCCCCCATTGCCATGGCTTCTAACATAGAGGTGCTGATACCGTCACTGTCAGATAGGCCAACATATATCTTTGATTTCGCAAACATCTCAAGAACCTGCCTGTGGCTCATCGCTCCTTTGCCGAATGCTTTGATCTCGAGTCCTGTTTGCTTGGAGATTTGTTTTGCTAGCTTCAAGACAGATCGGTTGGCCGAATAAACAATGATCTTGTAGCCCTGCAGTTCTTCTGACATTTCCCTGACTGCCTCGAGTGATACTTTTGCTCTGCCAACCCAGCCATGATAGCCCTTGAGGGCAATTGTCTTGCGTTCGCTGGGGGTAAGTCGTGGAATCGCGAAGTCAGCTTCAGAGAAGCCACCTGCGTTCGGTATGACTGGCATTGCTTGACCGGTGAAACCCAGGTCTCTTGCAAGTAGCACGTCTCTCTCGCACTCTGCTGAATAGACGTCCGCAAGCTTCATAAGCTTTTGGATTTTTACTTTGTGCTTTGGGAACCGTTGAAACCAAAATATGTCGCTACCCCAATTTGTGACCATGAACTTCAGGCTTTTTGGCTTCTCCTTAGAGAGTGCCCTGAGGCTCACGTAGCCGGCATTCTGAAGCTCTAGGGCATGCAGAATATCCGGTTTGTGCTTCCTGATTGTCCAACGCAGCAGGCTGCCTCTGAAGAAGTTGTTTGTGAACTTATCAAGTATCCAGAGCGGCAGACCAAACCATTTGCCCAAAGGGACAATCTTGTAATTGGCAGTTGTGTTGCGCTCTAGCAAGGCTTTCAGTTGCGGGTGCACCCGTCTGTTTGGGGAGCTAGGGAAAAGAACAAAGTCAATTTTTTGATCGCTGAATTGCTCGAGCCATCGGGCGGAGTGGATGCTGTCAAGCATGCAGGTTACTCCAATTGGCTTCTTCTCGAGCAAGTACACATTATGAGCTTATTGCCAGTTTGTACTCGGGAAACCATAGTGCTCTCTGAAGTTGGAAATTAAGGCCTTCATTTTACACTTGGCCAAAACAGGTTTTCCGAGCCCAGCGCAGAAACACGTGTCGAGAATCCTTACCGGGAGGACTCGACTGAATTCCAGGATTTCGATAGGCATAGATTGGCGCTGGAGTTAACAATCCGAAAAAGAGGCCAGTGTGTCCAAAATGGTTTTTTCAAGAGGCAGAGATGGGCTCCAGCCGAGACTCCTGAGCCTCTTAACGCATGGAACTAGTCTTTCGAGGTCAGACAATTCAGATTGAAAATTACTTTTGTCCTCGAATGTAATCTCGCTGCCGGATAGTTCGGCTACGAGTTCTGCAAATTCGAGTACAGTCACGGCGACCTCAGAGCCAGCGTTGTAGATGCCAGATGCATTCGAATCTTTAGCAACGGTAACTACGGCTGAAGCCAAATCGCGACTGTCAAGGAAAGTTCTGACCTGCGAACCTGAGGAGAAAAGTTTCAACTCCCTATTTCGGTACGCGCCCCAAAGAAAATCAGCGAAACTCCTGCCATCACCCTCTCTGACACCTGGCCCAAACGTGTGAAAAATCCGGAGCACCACAGATCTAATGTCTGCACGCGCCAGAGCAATTGATTCTCCCGCTAATTTAGATAGTGGGTAGTAACTTCTTGGCTCAAAGAGTATGGGGGCTGGTTGAAAATCTTCACCAATGGCTTCTGATGAAGTCTGTCCATAAATTTCCCCAGTCGAGAAAAAAATAAAACATCCGCCCGGCAGAACTGAAGATACCAGAGATTCGGTGAGTTCGACGTTTGCCTTAAAGACGTTAGACGCAGAGGTATGGTTAAGAGGGGATGCGGGACTTCCCGCATGAACTATCAAATTAAATTGGTTGTCCACCAAGTCCTCTAATTCGACCCAATTTTGATCATCTTCTTGAGTGAAGTTATGGCTTCGCGCGAACAGATAAAGCTCGGCTTGAGGGAACGATTTTTTTAGCTGGGCTTTGGTCTGTGAACCAAGCATCCCGGTCGCACCAGACAGAAGAATCCTCAAGGTAGCGACCTCATGATAATTGACCTCCTGAAGAATTGACATGTCTAACGAAATCGTACTACGCGACAGACACAAGCCCCATCATTCAGCACGAAATGGTGCTCATCTTTGTAGATGAGGACTTGTGCACCTGTGATGCGGTGATTGAGGCAGTAAGAAATTCTTACTTGATGACAGTGCTCCGTGGAGGCTCTCTGTGCCGAAAGTAATCAGGACCAAGCATATTTCCATCCCAATGCGCGCTAAGTTCCTCACTCTGCTCAATGGAATTCTTCCATTGCCTCGGATGGGAGTATAAACTGACGACACAATTTGGTCAACCGATTGACACACCTGGAACTGCACGTCTTCTAATCTTCGAATCAGGCAACGCAGAGCTCCAACATAACAATGTATCAGCCTCACTTTGAAAGCAAGTTATTGAAATATTCGATTGTGAATTCCAAACCTTGATCCAGCTCAACTGACGGGCTCCAGCCAAATTGGTCCCTCGCTTTAGAAATGTCTGGCTGACGTTGGCTGGGGTCATCCTGAGGTAATGCTTTGAACACAAGTTGAGACTTCGAGTTGATCTTATTCAAAACCAAATCGGCCAATTCGAGAATTGTGAATTCATTCGGATTTCCAAGGTTTATTGGCCCCACGAGACTCTCCTCCGAGCTCATCATCGCCATAAAGCCATCAATTAGGTCAGAAACGTAGCAGAAAGATCGAGTTTGGGAACCGTCGCCGAATATCGTTATGTCCTCGCCCTTGAGCGCTTGGACAATGAAGTTACTGACCACCCGCCCGTCTCCAGCTGCCAGTCTTGGTCCATAGGTGTTGAATATCCGAGCCACCCTAATTGGCACACCATTTTGCCTGTTGTAATCAAAGAAAAGTGTCTCGGCTGCGCGCTTCCCCTCGTCGTAACAAGCCCTGGGACCGATGGGGTTTACGTTACCCCAGTATTCTTCGGTCTGGGGGTGTATCTGAGGGTCACCGTATACCTCGCTCGTCGAAGCTTGAAAAATTGGCACCCGGAGTCTTTTCGCCAGTCCCAGCATGTTGACTGCGCCAAGAACGTTCGTTTTAATCGTCTGAACGGGGTCTCTTTGATAGTGGACTGGGCTGGCTGGGGACGCCAAGTTGAAGATGGAGTCAACTTCGACTACGAGGGGGGCAGTGATGTCATGCCGGAGCAATTCAAAGTTTTTGTCATCCAAAAGGTGAGAGACATTGGACTTTGATCCTGTGAAGAAGTTGTCTACAGCTAGTACCTCATGGCCTTCCGACAAGAGTCGTTCGCATAAATGCGAGCCCAGGAATCCGCTCGCGCCAGTCACTAAATACCTCATGCTCCAAGGATAGTGAAGACTGTCAGCACAAAATGCACCATGGCAATAATCAGCTGAGCAATTAATCTGTTCCACCATCTATTTTCTTCGAAGAAACGCTTTGATTAACAGACCCTAGAAATCTCATCGAACCCAAGATCAGCTGCATAGTATTCACCCGAGCTCACGATCTACTAATCTGTGCCCACTGGGCAGCCAGCCTTGAATGTTCCCCAAGTCACCTGTCGATTGCGACATCAGTGAGCCTCACCCAATCGCCACACTATGAATGACAGCTAATCAGCTTCCATCCAAGAGGAAGTGCTCCATAATCGAAGATTTCTCTCAATTGTTTGTGGCCTCATCAAATTTTGGATTCTGTGACTACTTGGCAATGGAATTTGCTGCCCGGAGAGCAATGATCCAAGTCATCGCGAATCGAACTCCTGCCAAGTAATGTAGAGGTCATGAGGATCAAAATTTCAGTAAAAGGGGATTACCCAAACGCGGACTTAAAGCAATTTCTTAGCCCTGAGCAAATTGGCGACCACGAGTTTTTTCTCAACACGGCCATCGATTATGCCGATGCATGGTTTGTTATTGAGGGCGCGAACCCAGATGACTCAAAGTGCGTGGTTCCAAGCAACCGGGTTTACTTCCTTGGTGCGGAGACTGCGCGTTCCGTTGGTTTCTATTATGAAAACCCGGGCTGGCTGGCGTACCTCAGTCAATTTGAGAAGGTCTTTTCCCCTCAAGAGCTTTATCGCAAGGGTGCGCATTTAAGCCTTCCATTTCTACCTTGGATGATTAATTCCAACCACGGCACTCGTATGCTCGATGAATCCGAGAGAAACGTGACTTATTTCAAGGACCT
>Ga0222646_100564_pt1 | contig 10319 bp, 11 predicted proteins | sample AntAcemetagen293_FD_179819 | JGI IMG/M metagenome (GOLD analysis project Ga0222646, IMG submission 179819) | Saline water microbial communities from Ace Lake, Antarctica - #293 | ecosystem: Environmental > Aquatic > Non-marine Saline and Alkaline > Saline | place: Antarctica: Ace Lake | collected... | reverse complement strand
AAGTTTTAAAAATTGCACACGAATTAAAAGATTCTGATGTAAACTATTTTAGGGCAGGAATTTGGAAGCCAAGAACAAGACCAGGAATGTTTGAAGGTGTTGGCGAAATTGGCTTAAGATGGCTAAAAAAGGTAAAAAAAGAAACAGGTATGAAAACCTGTACAGAAGTTGCCAATGCTGCGCATGTAAAACTAGCAATAGAAAATGATGTAGATTTATTATGGATTGGTGCACGTTCTACAGTATCGCCTTTTATCATGCAAGAAATTGCAGATGCCTTGGCAGGAACAGACAAAATTGTGTTGGTTAAAAATCCTGTAAATCCAGATTTAGCATTATGGCTCGGTGGTATTGAAAGATTATATACGGCAGGAATAAAAAATTTAGGAGCAATTCATAGAGGGTTTTCTACGTACGAGAAATCGAAGTATAGAAATATTCCAGAATGGCAAATAGCGATTGAGTTTCAAAATAAATTTCCAGATTTACCTTTAATTTGTGACCCTTCTCATATTACGGGAAATAGAGAAATGATTTTTGACGTTTCTCAGACAGCATTAGACTTAAACTTTGATGGTTTAATGATTGAAACACATTTTGATCCAGAAAACGCATGGAGTGACGCTGCACAGCAAGTTACCCCAACGAAGTTGAAGCATATTATGGAGGACTTGAAAATTAGAAAAGAGACAAATACAGAGGTAGCATACCAAAGTAGCTTAGATAATTTACGTGCTCAGATTAATGTTGTAGATGGGCAGTTAGTAGATTTATTAGGAAAACGTATGAAGGTTGCCGATGAAATTGGTGCTTTAAAGAAAGATAAAAATGTTGCCGTTTTACAATCGAAACGTTGGAATGAAATCTTAGGAAATATGATTCTTGAAGGTGAAAGTAGAGGTTTAAGTGAAGAGTTTGTTTTAAAAATGTTTAAAGCAATTCACCAGGAGTCTATCAATCACCAGGAAAAAATTATTAAAGGATAATTTTTCCTGCAAGATTTTAAATTTTTCTTAGGAATAAGAATCAGTTTTAAAATTCAGACCCCACAGGTTTTAAAACCTGTGGGGTCTTTTTTTCGATACAATCTCGCGAAAAAACATCACCAAACTAACTGACGGTAAAAAAGGAGGTCGCTGCAATCCTCAAGACAAAGAGAAACCTAAAGAAGAAAGTTATTTAAAAGAGCCAATAGAGTTCCCATACGTCACAGACTTTTATGATTAAGGCTGTCACTTCGAGTGCACTTTCTTTTTTAGAAATTTTCTATCGAGAAGTTTTCTAGTAAAATAGAAAAACACTCTAATTGGCATTCTGATGTTTAACTAAAATTCTGCATCTTTGCACTAATGACAGGAATCGTATACAAATCTACAGGAAGTTGGTATCAAGTAAAATCTGATGACGGACAATTTCATCAATGTAGAATCAAAGGAAAATTTAGAATAAAAGACATTAAAAGTACCAACCCAATTGCGGTTGGTGATAAAGTTGTATTCGATTTAGAGAAGAACGGAGATGAAGAAAGAGGTGTTATTAAAACCATTTTAGATAGAGATAATTTTATCGTTAGAAAATCGGTAAACCTTTCAAAGCAAATACATATTATAGCGGCTAATATAGATCAAGTTTTTTTGTTGATTACCATTAACAATCCGCCAACATTTGCCACATTTATAGATCGTTTTTTAGTTTCTGCAAGAGCTTACAGAATAGAAACAATTTTGGTTTTTAATAAGATAGATTCTTATGCACTAGAAGAACGTGCAGAAATTTTATATTTAAAAGATATTTACGAAGCAATTGGCTACAGATGTGTAGAGGTTTCTGCCACTCAGAATATTAACATCGATATTATTACAGGAATTATGACTGGCAAGACTTCTATGTTTGTTGGACATTCTGGAGTTGGTAAGTCTACGTTGGTAAATGCTATTGAACCTACTTTAGATTTAAAAACGAAAGAAATTTCAGATCAGCACCGCCAAGGAAAGCATACTACAACATTTGCAGAAATGTTTGATCTCGGTTTTGATGCACGGATTATTGATACCCCAGGAATTAAAGGTTTTGGTGTGGTAGATATCGATAAATACGAGTTGGGAGATTACTTTCCAGAGTTTTTCGCCCTAAAAAGAGATTGTAAATTTAACAATTGCATCCATACAAAAGAACCACATTGTGCCGTTAAAGACGCTTTAGAAGAAGATAGAATCTCTTGGTCTCGGTATAAAAGTTACCTTCAAATTTTAAGTGGAGACGAAGAAAAAGAACATTTTAGAACAGATGTTTGGGACGAAGAAGACAATGAGTAGCCTATGAAAATTGTAATTCAAAGAGTTTCTAAAGCAAGCGTAACAATTCATAAAAATAAGGTTGCAGCTATTAAAAACGGACTTTTAATTTTAGTGGGCATTGTGAATGAAGACGGGCAAGAAGATATTGATTTCTTGGTTCGGAAAATTGTGAATCTTCGCATTTTTAATGATGAAAACAAAGTGATGAATCATTCCCTTTTAGAGGTAAATGGCGAGGCACTTGTTGTAAGTCAGTTTACCTTGCAAGCATCCACAAAAAAAGGAAATAGACCCAGTTATATAAAAGCTGCCAAAGCGACAATTGCAATTCCTTTGTATGAAAAATTTACACAAACTTTAGAAAGAGAAATGGGTAAAAAAGTGCAAACAGGTGAATTTGGTGCAGACATGATGGTTGAACTTTTAAATGACGGACCTGTTACAATTAGCATCGATTCTAAAAATAAAGAATAGTTTATATGATTTTTTTTGATGTGCATACGCACGAGAAATCTTCACTAGAAAACGTTTTTTCAATTGAAAACAAATATCCAGATGCACTAGATTTTACAACTCCTTTTTCTATTGGAATCCATCCTTGGTTTGTAAATGAAGATCAAATTGAAGAAGCACTTTTATTCGTAGAAGAAAAATTACAAGAAGAAAATTGTGTTGCTTTGGGTGAATGTGGTTTAGATAAAGTTACAACCACAGATTTTGAATTGCAGAAGTTTGTTTTTAAGAAACAAATTGGGCTTTCAGAAAACTATCAAAAACCATTAATTATACATTGTGTAAAAGCATTTCAAGAAATTATTGAAATAAAAAAAGAAGTAAAACCAAAACAAATATGGATTTTACATGGTTTTCATCAAAATTTACAAATTGCAGAAAGTTTACTTAAAAACGAATTTATACTGTCTTTGGGAGCAGCAATCATCAACAATAAAAAATTACAAGAGGTTGTATTAGAAATACCATTGGCATCCATTCTACTAGAAACAGACAATGCTGCAATAGAAATTCAAGCAATATATCAGAAAGTAGCGGAGATTAGAAAGATGGAAGTAGCTGAGCTTCAACAACAAATACATCAAAATTTTAAAAATATTTTCAAAAGATGAGTTGGTTAGAGCGCACTGAATTACTCGTGCAAAAAGAAGGTTTAGAGAAACTAAAAAAAGCAAATATTTTAGTAGTTGGTTTGGGTGGTGTTGGTTCTTATGCAGCAGAATTTATTGCAAGAGCAGGCGTTGGAAAAATGACTATTGTAGATGGAGACGTTTTTGATGAAACTAATAAAAATAGGCAATTATCAGCATTAGATTCTACCATTGGGCAATCGAAAGCAAGGGTTTTAGCTGCACGTTTAAAAGACATTAATAAAGAAATTGGATTGGTGGTTATAGAAGAATTTCTATCGCCAGATAGCGCCTACGAAATCATTTCTAAAGAATTTGATTATGTTTTGGATTGCATAGACAGTATCACACCAAAAGTGAATTTAATAGTAGCAGCAAGAAGGAAGAAAGTCAAAATTATTTCTTCAATGGGTGCAGGCGGGAAACTAGATGCAACTAAGATTAAGGTAAAAGACATTGCACAAACTAAAAACTGTACAATGGCAAGAGTTTTGCGCAAACGCTTAAAAGAGCGCAAAGTAAACAAGGGTGTAAAAGCAGTATATTCAAACGAAATACAACTTCCGGAAAGCTTAAAAATGACAGACGGAACTAACTTTAAGAAATCGTTTTACGGCACTATCAGTTATATGCCAGCGGCTTTTGGCTTGCAAGCAGCGGCGCATGTTATTAATTTTCTCATAAAAAAGGAATAAATACTTTCCCAGGGAAATAAAAGGTTTTATATTTGTATTTCAATTAAATAAAACAATATGAAAAAAATAATTTTATCATTGGTATTGGTAGCATCGGTTTTAACAGGATGCAAAAGCGAAAAGAAAGACAAAGTAACTACTGCAGACGCAGTAAAAGTAGCTGTTACAACAGATTTAAATAACGTAGATGTAGCAAGTTCTGTAATTACTTGGAAAGGTACAAAGCCAACAGGAGCGCACGACGGTACAATTATGTTACAAGAAGGTTCTTTAAATTTAGAGGCCGGTAAATTAACAGGTGGTACTTTTGTAATAGAGATGTCTTCTATAAAAAATTTAGATTTAGATGCAGAAGGTGCTGCAAAAATAGTGGGCCATTTATCTTCACCAGACTTTTTTGATGTTGCCACCTATGCAACTTCTAAATTTGTAATTACAAGTGTAGTTGAGGCGGAAGGGAAATTAGCAGTAACAGGAAACTTAACGGTAAAAGACATTACCAAAAGCATTACAATTCCTGCAACTTTATTATCAGTAGGAAATGTTACTACTTTTAAAAGTGATAAATTTAATATTGATAGAGCCGAGTTTAATATAAAATATGCTTCAAAAACATTCTTTGACAATTTAAAAGATAAGTTTATTGATGATGCGATTGAACTTTCATTTACGGTAAACACAAAGGCGTAATTAACTAAATAAAAAACAGATATATGATGAAATCTAACAAAGCAGCCAGACCTTGCGGATGTGGAAACACACAAGACCCAAACGGAAATTGTGACGGATCACACGCAAATAAATAAGATCTAATTTTAATTTAAATAAAAAACTCAGAGCGAAAGCTCTGAGTTTTTTTATGCTTTTAAGAAGGAAAACCAAGCATATTTCCCATACCTATTGTAAACAACCAACAGCCATAAATACTGTGTTCAATAGAAACTAGAAATGTAGATTTTGTCTTTTTAAAAGTAAAGGCAAATAAAATACCACCAACAAAAGTAAGCAGTAGTACCAGCATGTTTTTAAAAAATAAATGCGTCAAAGAAAATAAAAGGGCATTTATAAAAATGAAAACGTATTCATTTTTAACCAGCATTTTATACCGTTTAAAGAAAAAGGTTCTGTAGAGTAATTCTTGCGGATATACAGAGAACAAAGAATAAAAAAGTAAAATAAGCGCCCATAATTTTGGTTTGTTTAGCAGCACTGAAAAAAGGCTTTCTTTGTCTGTCAACCACACAAAAAGAGAGGTTACAATTGCAATACCTAAGAATTTAATACCTGTCAATTTCCAAAATGTTCGCCAATTACTATTTTTTTCAATACGAACTTTAATTTTTTCAATTTTAAAGAGCACATATGTAATGTAGCCAAAACCTAAAATGCCAATTACTAACTTTAAAATGGGTGGATAGGCAAAGGCAAAACTAATAGGAATGAAAACGAAAATAATTAAAAGTTCAAAAAACTTATAGCGGGTAGCTTGCATACTTTATAGATTTATAGCGGTGTTATTTTTTACTTGTTCTATCACAAAAGTACTATGTGTACTGCCAATATATTTTATGGCAGTTAATTTAGTTACTACAAAATCTCTGTAGGCATCCATGTCTTTTACGTATACTTTTAAAATATAATCGTAATCTCCACTTACGTGAAAACATTCAGAAACTTCTTCCAATTTTAAAACTTCACGCTCAAAAGTAGTTACGTGTTCTTTAGAATGCTGAATCAGCTTGATATGACAAAAGACTAAAAAAGACTTTTCAATTTTATTCTTATCAATAATGGCAACGTACTTTTCAATTACTTTCTGATGTTCTAATTTTTTCACCCGCTCGTACACCGCCGTAACAGACAAGTTCAATTGAAGCGACAATTTTTTGGTGGTTTGTTTGCTATCTTCTTGCAGTAAGTTAATGAGTTTTTTATCGATGTAGTCTAACATATAAATTTTCTAAAAATTGAAATCTAAAGAACGTTTTATAGTTTTTTAAATTAGTAATTATGTCAAATTTAGAAAAATAATCTATATTTTATGGTTTGTATTGATTTTATTTCTAATTAATTGTCTTTTTGTTTAACGAAAAAATTATACTTATGAAATTCAATCCAGCAGACAAAATTCAAGATTTACAGTATTTTGGGGAATTTGGTGGTGTAAATCCGTCAATTTCAGACTCCTCTACCTATACCTTTATATCGGCAAAAACCATGTTCGATACTTTCGAAGGAAATGCAGATGGTTGTTATTTATACGCACGTCATTCAACACCTTCAAATTTATATTTAGGAGAAGCTTTAGCTGCAATGGAGGGTACAGAAACCGCCAATGTTGCCGCTTCCGGAATGGGTGCAATTACGCCTGTTTTACTTCAATTGGTGGGCACTGGAGAGCATATTGTTTCTAGTAGAACCATATATGGAGGAACTTACGCCTTCTTAAAAAACTTTACACCAAGATTAGGAATTAAAACTACTTTTGTAGACATCACAAAATTAGATATCGTAGAAGCTGCAATTACAGAAAAGACCAAGGTTTTGTATTGTGAGTCTGTGAGCAATCCGCTTTTAGAAGTAGCAGATATTAAAGGATTATCCGCTTTAGGAAAAAAATACAACTTAAAATTAGTGGTAGACAATACCTTTTCACCTTTGTCAATTTCACCTGCAAAATTGGGTGCAGACGTTGTTTGTCATAGTTTAACCAAATTCATAAACGGATCTTCAGATACCGTAGGTGGCGTAGTTTGTGGCACACAAGAATTCATCAACGATTTACGAAATGTAAATGATGGCGCTAGCATGTTGTTGGGGTCTACGTTAGATTCTTTGAGGGCTTCTTCTATCTTAAAAAATATGAGAACATTGCATATTAGAATGAAACAACACAGTTTTAATGCTGCGTATTTAGCAGATAAATTTGAAGCAGATGGTTTAAAAACAGTGTATCCTGGTTTGGCTTCACATCCTTCTCACGAACTTTTTAAATCGCTGATGAACACCGAATATGGTTTTGGCGGAATGTTAACTTTAGATGCTGGTTCTCTTAAAAAAGCAAATGAATTAATGGAATTACTACAATATAAAAATGTGGGTTATTTGGCAGTAAGTTTAGGTTTTTATAAGACCTTGTTTTCTGCACCTGGAAGTTCTACTTCTTCAGAAATATCAGAAATAGAGCAAAAAGAAATGGGACTTTCAGAAGGGTTGATTCGTTTTTCTATTGGTTTAGATAACGATATTGAAAGAACCTATCAGACAATGAAATTATGTATGAAAGAAACTGGTATTTTATAAGCTAGGAAATTATGAATGAAGTAATTACGTTCGGTATTTTATCATTTACATCTTTTTTTACATTGATAAATCCGTTTGGTACTATGCCTATTTTCATGACAATGACGGCAGATTTAGACAAAAGTAACCGAACAAAAACAGCTCGAAAAGCGGCTGTTGTTAGTTTTATTACCATTATTGTTTTTGCATTTTCAGGACAAATATTATTTAATTTCTTTGGTATTTCTGTAAATAGTTTTAGAGTTGTAGGTGGTGTTATTTTCTTTTTAATGGGAATGGACATGCTGCAAGCAAGACTCGGAAAAGTAAAGCTCAAAGAGTCTGAAATTAAAACCTATGTAGATGATATTTCTGTGACACCTTTGGCAATTCCAATGATTTGTGGTCCTGGAGCAATGACAAACGCTATTGTAATGATGGAAGATGCAGATTCTATAGAAAAGAAAATAGCCTTAATTTTAGGTGCTTTTGTGGTTATTCTTTGTACGTATTTAATTCTTTATAGTGCCTCAAAAATTATAAAAACGCTAGGTCAAACAGGTATTAATGTGATGATGCGTTTAATGGGGTTGATTGTAATGGTCATTGCCGTAGAATTCTTTTTTACCGGTTTAAAACCCATACTGATTGATATTTTTAAATAATGTATCGGTATTGGTATTCATTTTTGGGCGTTACCACAAGGGTCAGGCTTTCGTTACTCGCTTCCTGCCCAAAAAAAAAGCAGGAGCGCTCAAACAGGCCACTCAATTCTTAACGCATATTGCATTTCTAAAAAAAAAAATCCTTTAAAATGATGATTTGATTGCGAAGGCCTCACAGGTTTCAAAAACTTGTGAGGTTTTTTTAATTATGCTGAAGTTCTTCACCAAGAGCAATTTTATCAAAAAAAGCAGTTTAAACAAGTTGAGTTATCGCCTCTATAAATACCAAAGCAAGGCAACAAAATCAATTTGCATACCGTCCTCGAATATCGTAACATTACAATATCAAAACTAAATACAAAGAATGCAAGACAAAAAAAATCTTTCAGAAATTAATATTGAAGATCAAAAAATTATAGACAACAAAGAACTAAACTTATTGGAATCCTTAATTCCGGTAGTTATTTTAATGTGTTTGTTGGTATATAATATTTTCTTTGTGGAAGGTCAAGAGTGGTTGGGAGCTTATACAAATCAGTATATTTTAATAATGGGAGGTGCTGTAGCGGCAGCTGTTGGGTTTTTTAATAAAGTTTCATTTACTACAATGATTGTTGAAGTTTGGGAGAACTGGAAAAGCGTTTTTGTACCCATCATGATTTTGTTTTTAGTAGGCGCCTTAGCCGGAACTTGGTTGGTTAGTGGTATTATTCCTGCAATGGTGTATTACGGATTGCAAGTGCTAAGTCCAGAAATATTTTTACCTGCTTCTGTAATTATTGCAGCAATTATATCGATTGCAACAGGAAGCTCTTGGACCACTTCTGCAACCGTTGGTATTGCTTTGGTTAGCATTGGAAGCGCATTAGGTATTCCTTCAGGTATGATTGCAGGAGCCGTAATTTCTGGAGCTTATTTTGGAGATAAGATGTCGCCACTTTCAGACACCACAAATTTAGCGCCCGCAATGGCTGGTACAGATTTATTTACACATATAAAATACATGGCATATACTACAGTGCCAACAGTTATAGTAACTTTGGTGGTGTTTGCTATTTTAAGCGGAACCATAGATACTACAGGTAGTGCAGACATTAGTAATTTATTGGCTTCCATAGACAATACATTTCATATTTCGCTATGGTTGTTTTTAGTTCCCGGTATTGTGATTGCAATGATTTTGATGAAAACAAAACCTTTAATTGCTTTGGGAACAGGGGTTGTTTTAGCGGCAGTTTTTGCATTTATTTTTCAAGGAGATGTTTTAGCAAGTTTATCAGATTCTAAGTTTCAAGCAATTATTAATGCAGTAATTACAGACACCAATATCAAAACAGATGATGCTAAATTATCAGAATTATTTTCTTCTGGCGGAATGAATGGCATGATCTGGACAATTTTACTCATTACTTGTGCCATGGTTTTTGGTGGTGTAATGGATGCCATTGGAGCATTGGCAAAAATTACAAAAAGTTTATTATCTGTAGCAACCTCTGTTTTTGGTTTATTCGCAAGCACGGTGGTTAGTTGTTTGGGATTAAATGCAATTGCATCAGACCAATATTTGGCATTGGTAATTCCTGGAAAAATGTTTAAAAAAGCGTATGAAGATAAAGGTTTGGCGCCAGAAAATTTAAGTAGAACCTTAGAAGATTCTGGTACGGTAACTTCGGTTTTAATTCCCTGGAATACTTGTGGTGCTTACCAATCTAGTGTTTTAGGAGTCGACGTTGCAGATTACTTTGTATATGCGATTTTTAATTATTTAAGTCCGTTTACCACCTTATTATTTGCTGCTTTTAATATTAAAATTAGACAGCTGGTTAAAAAATAAGTCTCTATAATTCCGTTGATACTAATTACTTAAAATGGAAATTTAATTAAAAATTTGATCTTTCAATCAAATCCTATTTTTAAATTCCAAAATAGCATTGTGTGGTTTCAGCGTAATTAATGGTTTTATTTGAATAGGGGATTCCTTTTCAATAATTTCGAATTGCGCTACCAACGCAATAATTGCTAAAATCATTTCATACATGGCAAAATTATTGCCAATACACATTCTAGGTCCCGCACCAAAAGGAAAATAATTTTTTGAAAACTTAATATTATCATCTAAAAAACGCTCAGGAATAAATTCATTTGGCTGTTTCCAAAAGTCTGAATGACGATGAATTTCATAAATTGAAAACAACAAATTCGAGCCTTTGGGTAAAACAATTCCGTTGTAAGTGTCTT
>Ga0222646_100563_pt1 | contig 10326 bp, 8 predicted proteins | sample AntAcemetagen293_FD_179819 | JGI IMG/M metagenome (GOLD analysis project Ga0222646, IMG submission 179819) | Saline water microbial communities from Ace Lake, Antarctica - #293 | ecosystem: Environmental > Aquatic > Non-marine Saline and Alkaline > Saline | place: Antarctica: Ace Lake | collected... | reverse complement strand
TAATGGCAGTTGCCTCCATGTGGTGTCGCCCGCCGCGCAGCCGCCAACGGGTTTGAACGAGCGCTAGACTTTATTCACGCCCCAGCAATGCTTGCTCAACGGCTTGTTGCCTGGCCAGTTTTTTTTGAATTTGGCGTTGCTGTTTCAGCCAAGCTTTGAGATTGCCCGCCTCTTGTATGGCCTGAACGTCGTTTCGCAGCTGTTGAATACGCTGCTGAAGCTGGCTGCGCTGCTGTTTCAGGCCACGTTCAATGGCACTGTCGTGGGTTTGTGCGCTCAGTGACATACCCAGCGCCTGGCTGGCGCTCATTTCGGCCAACTCGACATCGGCGCTTAAGCTGGCCACTTGTTGCTTGAGCAAGCGCGTCATGGATTCGATCTGCTGTGCGCCCAGGCGAGCCACGGTGGTGGCATCTTCAGTCAGCATGTGAACTTGCATGTGCAACAAGGCGGCCACATCTTGGCGTTTGTAAGCCGCATTCACCTGGCTCATGAGGGCTGTTTTTCGCTCGCGCTCTACGTGGTTTGTTTCGCGGTCAGGGTGCAGGCTGCTGGCCAGTTGCCTAAAAATGCTCCGCAGCGTGGCTTTGGTGTCTTGTGCCTGCTGCTGTGATTGTTGTTCGGGGGCGCTGGGGCGTTTGCGCTTGCGCTTGCTTGTGCTGTGTGCCCCGAATGCGTCCTCCTGACCCTCCTGCGCCCGGGTTTGAGCCATTTTGCTGTGCAAAATAGCCATCAACTCATCAGGGTCGTCAGGGATGTTGTCCGCCTCCTCTGGGCCGAGCAACTCCTCGACCATTTTGCGCAATTGAGCCGTGCGCGACGCCAGCATGCTTTTTTTCAACGCCTCGTTCTCACGGTGTTGAGGGATGTAGTCGCCCATGAGGGCCAGCAACGCTGGATCCTGCATGTGCTCGGTCATGCGCAGCAGGCTGGCCACCACATCAGACAAGTCGCGCCGCTGCACGACTGTGAGGTTGCTGACCTCCAAGTGCTCATGTAGTTTAAGAGCGATGGCCTTTTTTTGTTCGGCCACCTCGCGCTCCAAGACCGCCATTGCTTGGTGGTGGGGAGCTTGGTAGGTGTGCTTCAGCTGATCAAGCCGTTGCAAGTCTGACGTGAGGTGGCCTATGCGCCCCATCAATTTGTTAAGCCACAGTTGCGCTGGGCTGGGCTTGTGCCGCTGTACGGCGGCAGACTTGACCAACTGAATGGCTGTGCCCACCGCATGTGGGGTCGCTATGGGGTCACCACACAAGTCAACATCCTGGGGCTTGGTCGGTGTCATTGTGTGTATTGTGCCTTCTTCTCAAGGGCAGGCTAAACCCACTCGGAACCAGTGGGCGTGTGGTCACAACAGCACGCCGACAACAATTTGTTGTAACTATTTTTGATACATTATTTCACAAAGGGGTACCATCACGTCTGCGATTTACTAGGCGCGGAGGCATGGCGAGCAACTAAATTAGCCGCTGCTGATGCGGGCATATTTTCTTCCATCCCGCCTTTCAACAGCGCGTTTTCAAAGCCACCCAACGACCACACACCACCATGCTGTCGAACTTCCCATTTGTAGCTCTTGCGATTTACTACTGGACCATGTCCATTACGCCGGGCCCTAACAACGTCATGTTGACGATCTCGGGTGCAAATTTTGGATTTAAGCGAACCATTCCACACATCACCGGTATTGGATTGGGCTGCGCCTTACAAACATTTTTGCTGTGCCTAGGCCTTGGTGTCGTTTTTACACTTTTCCCTGTGATTCAGGACATGTTGAGGTGGGTTGGCGCGGCCTATTTGATCTATCTCGCTTGTAAATTGATAGGGGCGAAGCTCAAACAAGCTGGTGAGGCCAAACGACCCATGACCACGTGGGAAGCGGCTCTTTTTCAGTTTATCAATCCGAAGGCATGGGTCAAAGCGACAACCACTGCGACCATCTTTTTGCCTGCTGGCACACCGCCCCTTGTTGCCGGCACCGCCATTTTTACAGTCTGTCTGGCTGTTAATTTCGTGTCAGCGTCGACGTGGGCAGGTTTCGGCGTCGGGATAGGTGCGTTTCTGTCTCGTGCACGAGGCTTGATGGTCTTCAACTACGCAATGGCAGCCCTTCTTATAGGAACGGCCGTGTACGTTGTTTTGGCTTGAGCCAGGTCGCCGCGCCGTTCGCATTCACCACTGTTGACGTAGAACGTAGCCCTGCGTTGTCCAGAGGGTGTGCGGCGCAGATGGCGTAGAAGGTGCACAATAAAGTCCTGTAGCGAGATAAGGGAGGCCCGTATGCTGGCGTTAAGACCAAATTGTGAGTGCTGTGACAAAGACTTACCGCCTGATTCGACTGAGGCTTTCATCTGCTCTTTTGAGTGTACGTTTTGCACAAGCTGCGCAACAAACGTTCTCAAGCATGTATGCCCCAATTGCGGCGGTAACTTCTCGATCAGGCCCATCAGACCTGCGGTCGCTTTAACAAATAACCCACCGTCTACCAAGCGCGTGCTTAAAGAGCAGGGTTGTAACGTCGCGGCACGCTAGCCGTTGAATGCGACGTTTGCGCATGCCCTGTCACGATGCTGATGGTGTTCTCACAATTGAACGAACCACCCGCCGTGAAGGACCAGAGGTCAGCGCACACCAGCGGCAAGGCCTCTACAAGTTAGGTCCTAAAAACACCTTCACCCGCTGTTCGTCCACCCCGCTACGCTGGGCTACATCTCGTACTTGGTCTTCGCCAATTTTGCCCACGTTGAAATAGGTGGCGTCGGGATGGGCTAGGTAAAAGCCGCTGACGCTGGCTGCAGGCGTCATGGCTAGGCTATCGGTCAGGGCCATACCAACGTCGCCGGCTTGCAGTACCTCGAACATGGCGCGTTTGGCGCTGTGGTCGGGGCAGGCAGGGTAGCCAGGCGCAGGACGAATGCCTTGGTAGGCTTCTTTGATCAACTCGCCGCTGCTCAGTTGCTCGCCTGATGCGTAGCCCCACCAGTCTGTTCTCACGCGCTGGTGCATCATCTCGGCCATGGCCTCGGCCAAGCGGTCGGCCAAGGCTTTGATCATGATGGCGTTGTAGTCGTCTTGCGCTGCTTCATAGCCATTGGCGCGTGCGTCTGCCCCAATGCCTGCGGTCACAGCAAACATGCCCACATAGTCCGCGCCTTGTTCGGGTGTGGCTACGAAATCGGCCAAACAGCGGCTGGGTCGCATCACCCCTTCTATCATTTGCTTTTCGGTTTGTTGGCGCAGACCATGCCATGTCATGGCGGTGGTTTGACGGGTTTCGTCTGTGTACAGCGCAATGTCGTCGTCGCTCACACGCTGTGCGGGGTACAGACCAACCACGGCATTGGCGGTGAGCCAGCGACCGTCAACAATGCGCTTTAGCAGCGCTTGTGCGTCCGCAAACACTTGCCGCGCTTGCTCGCCCACCACCTCGTCTTGAAGAATGGCGGGGTACGGTCCAGCCAAGTCCCATGTTTGAAAGAACGGCCCCCAGTCTATAAACGGCACCACCTCGTGCAGGTCCACCCCCTTGAGAACACGCTTGCCAATGAACTTGGGGACAGTGGGCGTGTAGTTGTCAAAGTCAACGGGTGTGGCGTTGGCTCTGGCCTGTGCCAGCGTCCACATAGGTGTTTGCTTTTTATTGGCGTGTTGGCTGCGTACGCGCTCGTAGTCCATGTTCAGCTCTTGAATATACGTGGCTTTGTCGTCGCCTAGCAGTCCCGTCGTCACGCTGACGCTGCGAGACGCATCAGGCACATACACCACAGGCCCGCTGTAATGCGGCGCTATTTTGACAGCCGTATGTACACGGCTGGTGGTTGCACCACCAATCAGCAATGGCGTTTGTCGCTCACGAAACCACGGGTCTTTTTCCATCTCGCCCGCCACCGCTTGCATTTCTTCTAGGCTTGGTGTGATCAGTCCAGACAGGCCAACAATGTCTGCGTTTTCTTCTTTGGCTTTTTTCAAGATGTCTTGCCATGCCACCATCACACCCATGTTGACCACGTCGTAGTTGTTGCACTGCAGCACCACCGTGACAATATTTTTACCAATGTCGTGGACGTCGCCTTTGACGGTGGCGATCACAATTTTTCCTCTGCTGCGCACATCATTGCCTGCCGCTTCCATGCGCAGTTTTTCTTCTTCGATATAGGGCACCAAATGCGCTACCGCTTGTTTCATCACACGGGCACTTTTAACCACTTGCGGCAAAAACATCTTGCCTTCACCAAACAAGTCACCCACCACATTCATGCCATCCATGAGTGGCCCCTCAATCACGTGCAGCGGCCTGCCACCCCCCGCTGATATGTCTTGCCACACCTCTTCGGTGTCTTCTACGATGAATTCGTTGAGGCCACGCACCAAAGCATGGCTTAGGCGTTCGCGTATAGGCAGTGTGCGCCATTCGTATTGTTTACTGTCGTCTTTGGCCGCCCCTTTGGCTGATTCAGCGACCTCAATGAGCCGCTCGCCAGCGTCTGGCCGGCGGTTGAGCACCACGTCTTCGGCGCGTTCGCGCAACACGGGCTCCAGCTGGTCGTACACGCCCAACATGCCCGCATTGACGATGCCCATATCCATACCGGCCTTCACTGCATGGTACAAAAAGACGGTGTGAATTGCTTCACGCACGGGGTCGTTGCCTCTGAAACTAAAGCTCACATTCGACACCCCACCACTTATTTTGGCGCCCGGTAAGTTGGCCTTAATCCAGCGCACCGACTCAATAAAGTCGACGGCATAGTTGTTGTGCTCTTCAATGCCCGTGGCAATAGCAAAGATGTTGGGATCGAAAATAATGTCTTCTGCCGGGAAGCCCACCTGGTCCACCAGCACGCGATAAGCCCGTTCGCAAATTTCAATTTTCCGCTCATAGGTGTCGGCTTGCCCCTGCTCATCGAAAGCCATTACCACGGCGGCTGCGCCATAGCGCTTGACCAATCTGGCTTGACGGCAAAACTCTTCAAGGCCCTCTTTCATGCTGATGGAGTTGACGATGCTTTTGCCTTGCACGCATTGCAAGCCCGCTTCAATCACACTCCATTTGCTGGAGTCAATCATCACAGGTACACGCGCAATGTCTGGCTCACCTGCCATGAGGTTTAAGAACTTCACCATGGCCGCTTGGCTGTCCAACATGGCTTCGTCCATGTTGACGTCCACCACTTGCGCGCCGTTTTCTACTTGCTGGCGCGCGACGGCCAAGGCTTCTTCGAACTGCTCGTTCAAAATCAAGCGTGCAAAGGCTTTAGAGCCAGTCACGTTGGTGCGCTCCCCCACGTTGATAAACAAGGTGCTGGTGCCCACGCTCAGCGGCTCCAAGCCTGAGAGCAGCATGGGTGGCAATGTTTGGACTAACGGTTTGGCTAAGGATTCGTTTGGTTTCACAGCGGGTCTCACCTGATGGCGTACAAGTTCAGGTGAGCGCCGTTGTAGGATCTGCCACACATCCCATGCATCAGTTGCTGGCCACGTGTGAAGATGTCCGCCGAGCCTGCCACCGCCGTGCCATGTTGCCATGCGGGATGATGCAGCGCTCCTCAGCGGCAAGCCTCCATAATAACCGTTTGCTAGGCAGCCAGTCGAACGCCAAAGGCTATAAACATCAAGCCGACCACACTATTAAGCAATGCGCTAAGGCGTTTGCGCTTGGCAAAGGTGTTTGCCAACTTCACCCCGCCCACAATCAACATGCTCAAATACAGCACGCTGACGCACTGCACGATGAGGCCTAGCATGGCAAACGTCACACCCGGGTTGGCATAGGTGGGGTCTACAAACTGCACAAAGAAGGAAACGAAAAAGAATATGGCCTTGGGGTTGAGCAAGCTCACCACCAAGGCTTTGCGATACACCGCTTTGCTGGTGACCTCTTTGACAGGCTTCAGGTCTTTCACCATGCTGTGCACCATTCCCGGCTGGCTCTGGCTGGTGCGCCAGCCTTGCAAACCGCCCCATATCAGCTTCAAACCCAGCCACCCCAGGTAAGCGGCACCTGCCCATTTGATGGCGTGGAACACGTGCGGGTAAGCATTGAGCACAGACGCTGCGCCACATACGGTGAGCAGTATCAGCACCAGATCACCAGTCACAATGCCCAACGCGCCGGCATAGCCCATGCGCAAGCCCGCACGTGTGGCCACAGTCAGCACATACAACGAGTTGGGCCCAGGCAACAACACAATGGCAACCGTGCCAGCTACAAAGACGCCTAAATCGGTGATGCCAAACATGGTGTGCGCCTAACAAGCGTTGGAGTGAGTGTTGAATCAACTCGCCAGTCTAAGGCCAGGCGTGTAATTGCACACAGAAAACGTGTGTGTAATTAATTTTGTTTCTAAAAAGAGCGTTTATCCGTAAAAAATGGGCAGAAACCCCTAGGTATTTAATGCTTTTTAGTGATTTTTCGAGGCCTGCTCGCGTTAAGATTTGTTTCACATTTTGTATACACAATTAAATACAAATGTCCTTACCAACGACACGCCATGTGCGCACTGCCTTTCTAGGCTGACCACGGCATATGACAACTTAAGGAGACAGACATGCAATCCAACGACAACAGCGCGCTAAGCCTAGTCACCAGCCAAGAAAAAACATGGGGCTGGTTCGCTATATTTAATGTGTGGGCCAACGACATCCAATCATTGTTTGGCTACACCTTGGTCGCCTCTTTGTTTATTTCATTCGGCGTTAGCGGCTGGACGGCCTTTGCCGCCCTCATCGCCGCAAGCCTGTTTGTGATGTTCATGGTTAATTTGTCCGGCGCAGCCGGCGAGCGCTACGGCATTGCATACCCAGTGTTTGCAAGGGCCAGCATGGGCACGGCGGGCGCCAAACTACCAGCCGTATTGCGCTCGGTTGTTGCCGTGTTTTGGTACGGCGCACAAGTCTACTTTGCGTCAACCGCTTTGGCGCTGCTCATCAAATCCCTCACAGGCGCCGAAGCTGGCGATGTGCTGTTTTTAGGCCTCAGTGGTATTGACTGGGTCGCCTTCTTGTTTGTGTGGGCGTTCCACATCCTGATTTTCTGGCGCGGCATGAACTGGGTTGAAGGTTTCTTAAACTTGGCTGGCCCATTTGTGTACGCCGTGATGATCGCCTTGGTCATTGTGCTGTGGTCTAAGTCAGATGGGCAGTTGTTTTCAGCGGCGCAAAGCATCTTTGCCAACCCTGAGGGCACTTGGAAAACTGAGATGTCTGGCTTTGTAGCTATCTTCGGCACCATGGTGGCTTACTTCTCTGCCGTGATGATCAACTTCAGTGACTTCTCACGCTTTGCTAAGGACAAGCAAGCCATGGTTAAAGGCAACCTCATGGGTTTGCCATTGAATATGATTTTGTTCTCTGCCTTGGCCCTGCTCACAACCGCTGGTGCAGCTGTGGTGTACGGTGAGGCCATCATCAACCCAACTGAAATTGTGGCACGCACCGACAGCGTGTTCTTGAGCGTCATTGCTGCCATCACATTCTTTGCAGCCACCGTCGGTATCAACTTGGTAGCCAACTTCATTCCTGCAGTGAACGGCATTGCCAACCTGTCACCCAACACCATTGGTTTTCGCAAAGCCGGTCTGATCACATCCGGTTTCGCCTTGGTGATTGGTGGCTTGTGGACAGCAGTGATCAGCCAAATCGGTATTGGTGGCTTCGTCAACACGCTCGGTGCCACGTTGGCGCCGCTGTTCGGCATTTTGATTGTGGATTACTTCGTGGTTCGCAAACAAGTGTTGAGCCAAGAAGACCTCTACAACATGGACGGTGGCAAGTACCACTACAAAAACGGCTGGCACGACAATGCTGTGATTGCCTTCGCCATTGGTGCAGTCTTTTCTGTGGCCACCGTTTGGTTGCCCATGTTGAGCGACTTGTCTGGCTACGCCTGGATCATTGGTGCCGCATTAGGCGCTGCTGTTTACTACATACGCACCAAACATATGAAGCTTTCTTAAGACGCAGCCTGACTAACTAAGTCTGCGTACACGGCCCGACTGCCAATGGCAATCGGGCCGTTTTTTTTGCCTACAAGACACAGCATGACCAACGCTTGGTTGTAGCAACTGCCCCGGCGGCATGGCGAGCGGCAGACTGCCGCGTTTAGGCCGCTTCGCGGTATGCCGCCCACGTCACGGCCCTTGCTTTTTCAGGCCTGACCGCATCGCCAATGGCGGCGATGTGCTCGGGGGTGGTACCGCAGCAGCCACCCACGATATTGACCAAGCCTTGTGCGGCAAACTCGTGAATCAAACGGCTGGTGACATCTGGTGTCTCATCAAAACCTGTGTCACTCATGGGGTTGGGCAGGCCCGCGTTGGGGTAGCAGCTGATGTACGTGCCCGTGGCCACTTTTGACAGCTCTTGAATATAGGGGCGCATCAACGCCGCACCCAAGGCGCAATTCAAGCCCACGGCCAGAGGTTTGACATGGCGAACGCTGGCCCAAAAGGCCGTCACCGTTTGGCCGCTGAGCACGCGGCCAGAAGCGTCTGTCACCGTACCACTGATGATGACTGGCAGGCGCTCGCCCGTAACGTCAAAAAACTCTTCAATGGCAAACAGCGCGGCTTTGGCATTGAGGGTGTCAAAAATGGTTTCTACCAGCAACACGTCTGCGCCGCCCTCAAACAAGCCTTGCACCTGCTCGTAGTAAGACGCGCGCAGCTGCTCAAACGTGACGTTGCGCGCGCTTGGGTCGTTCACATCTGGGCTAATGCTGGCAGTTTTGGGGGTCGGGCCTAACGCTCCCAATACAAACCTAGGCTTGTCTGGGGTAGAGAACTTGTCACAAGCCGCGCGTGCCAGCTTGGCAGACTCGACGTTCATTTCATAGGCCAAGTCGGCCATGTCATAGTCATCTTGTGCAATGCGGGTCGCGCCAAAGGTGTTGGTTTCGACCATATCGGCACCAGCGGCCAAATAGCGCTCGTGCACATCGGTAATGATGTCTGGACGGGTCAGACTCAGCAACTCGTTGTTGCCTTTAATGTCTTTATGAAAGTCTTTAAACCGCTCACCGCGGTACTGCGATTCACCCAGCTTAAACCGCTGAATCATTGTGCCCATGGCACCGTCAAGCACCGCAATCCGCTGGGCCAAAATAGCTGGCAGGGCTTGACCCCGCGTGTAAACGTGTTCGGTGGGAGCGGATGTGGCGGTGGTGTTCATGGCTCTATTGTAAGAAGTTGGTGCGGCCTCGCGCGACAAAGTCCACATCTATGCCCGACAATAGAAGGCTTATGAAACACTTGCAGCCATTAGAAGCTTGGGCGCTATTACAAGATAACCCTCGGGCCTTGATGATCGATGTCCGCATGGAGATTGAGTCCCTGTATGTAGGCCGACCGCCCGGCGCCATCAACGTACCGTGGTACGAGTATCCAGACCTCACCCCTCACCCAGAGCAATTTGTGCAGTTGGTGGCGGACGAAGCCCAAGACAAGGCACGTCCTATTGTGCTGATTTGCCGCAGTGGACAACGCACTCTCGATGCAGGCAAGGCGCTTGAAACAGCTGGGTTTACAGACGTAACAAACGTGTTGAACGGCTTTGAAGGCTCGCTCAACGACACCTTCCAGCGCTCGTGTCTGAATGGCTGGCGTTTTGACGGCCTGCCATGGGAGCAGCTGTAACACTGTGCGCACACCGGCCGACATTGCCTTAACCAGCCACAGCACGTCGCAGGACGTGCTGCATGAGATTTTTGGTTTCGATGCTTTTAGGGGGCCACAAGCCGAGATCATCCAACACGTGGTGAGCGGTGGTGACGCGCTGGTACTGATGCCCACAGGAGGGGGTAAAAGCCTGTGCTACCAAGTGCCCGCCATTGTGAGACAGCGCGCCGGCCACGGCGTGGCCATTGTGGTCTCGCCACTCATTGCGCTTATGCACAACCAAGTTGGTGCCTTGCACGAAGTGGGCGTATCGGCGGCATTTTTAAACTCCACACTCGACATGGCTGCAGCGCGCGAGGTGGAACAACGCATGCTGCGTGGCGACATTACCTTGTTGTACGCCGCGCCTGAGCGCATCACCACGCCGCGTTTTTTAGCGCTGCTCACCAGCTTGTTTGAGCGCGGCCAGCTCAGCTTGTTTGCCATTGACGAGGCACACTGCGTTAGCCAGTGGGGCCACGACTTTAGGCCAGAGTACCGCGCCATGTCGGTGCTGCATGAGCAGTTCCCAGGCGTGCCTCGTTTGGCACTCACCGCAACTGCCGACTCGCTCACACGTCAAGACATGGTGCACCACTTGGCGCTTCATGATGCGCGCCAATTTGTCAGCAGCTTTGACAGGCCCAACATCAGCTACCGCATCACTGAAAAG
>Ga0222646_100559_pt1 | contig 10359 bp, 19 predicted proteins | sample AntAcemetagen293_FD_179819 | JGI IMG/M metagenome (GOLD analysis project Ga0222646, IMG submission 179819) | Saline water microbial communities from Ace Lake, Antarctica - #293 | ecosystem: Environmental > Aquatic > Non-marine Saline and Alkaline > Saline | place: Antarctica: Ace Lake | collected... | reverse complement strand
CCCGCTATAAAAAACCAGTTATAAAAAACCAGTTATAAAAAACTGTTTATAAAAAACCCCGCAATAAAGCAGGGTTGTAAAAAAAATGTTAATAAAATTAGTTCAAACGATTAATTATTATATCTTTTGGGTATTGTTCCTATTTTCTTCTTCATTAATAACTCCGCTCCAGTAATCAATAATCTCTAAAAGAATACGTCTTTTGTATAGGCAGTTTGGTTTCTTTGTCTCTTTTAATCTTCTTAAGTGAGTTCTTATGGCTGGGTATGATTTCATTTTTGTTTATTAATATGGTTTGTCTAAAATATCTATTATTGATTCTTTGCTCTCGTTTATGTAGTTGTTTTTGTAAGTAAAAAACAATCCAGTTTTAGAAGATTTTTCACCAAAACAAGCGGTATATCTTTCTGGCTTTTCTTTTCGATCTAGTTTCATTTCAGATCCTAAAACTTTTGAAATGTATGGAGCGTTAAAATTGTGGTTTCTTTCAAACCAGGCTCTTTTTATATCGGTAGCTGTAAAATACAGTTCTTCGTCATCCGTCTCATTCATACAAAACTCTTGAAGATACATTTCTATTTCTTTTAATAGAGCTGATTTACTCTCTTTTTTAACAATTTCCAGGGCGTTAGTTTTAATTTCTTCAGCGGTAAAACCTTGTCTAGAAACTGAAAAATCAACTTCGTCCTGCTGGCTTAAGTAGTGCAGAAAATAAGGTATTTCTTTAATAAGGTCTTCTAGTATATTGTGATTTGCTTTACCACTTATAGAGGGTATTTTTCTAACCCAGTATCTTATCTCGGCTTCATCAACTTTAGAGAATTTACTTTCATCGTTTGATGTTATTATAAGTTTGCCGTAAAAAGGAAGTGAAAAGGTTGGTATATGTTTTCTATTTACCGATATAGTTTTTTGAGTAGAAAGTGCTTTTAACTTCTCTAAAGCTTTTGCGTCATCAAACCTACTCTCTTCAATTGCTATAATATTCTTTTCTGCATAACTTTCGTTAAAATCACTACTAATATGACCTGGTGTGATAATTACAAGGTTGTCTAAAAATATAGCATTAAGCCAATCAATAAAAGTAGATTTTCCTGTCATCCTTTCCTCAGATACTAAAACTAAAATAGGAGTTATCTTTTTAGGATGCTTATAAAGTATCTGTAAATACCTCATACCTAGATCGTATTGCTCCTCACCAAAAATATGCTTCATAAAATCTAAAGACCATTTAACTTTTTCAGATTCATTTTTAATATCAAAAGATTTTTCTTTATGTATGAATGGCTGATAAAGGTTGTAAAAACCCTTAAAAGTCTTCTCATAAAATTCGTTGTTAGGTTCTATTATAAAATCATCGTATAATTGCACCCTAACCATCATTTCCTTGCCGTAGTCTTGTTTTATTTCATCTTTGGTCCAGTTCTTAAGTAATGGAGTTGTGGTTCCGTACCTGTCAGGTTTCATTATTTCTTTAAAATATTTTACACCTATCCTTATGTATGGAAAATTCATATCCATAAAATTCATACCTACATATTGAAAAGCAGCTGTAAAATTATTATGATATCTTACAATTGTAAGTATTTGAAAGGGTGAGTAAGTTAATCCAACCTGAAAACCTAAGCTATTTTCGCAAAGAATATTTAGATCGTTACATTTTTTAGTAGCTATAACAATCTCATTTTTGTCTCTAATTATAAAAAGCTTATCATCCTGATACCTTAATGTTTTGTCTTTTCTCAGAATTAAACTCAAAGAATCTTCAAACTTATTATTATTATACCAGTCACATGGATTTTGAACTAACCAACTTGGTGTATTTTTATTATTCATAATTCTTATCTAATTTATCAATTATTTTTTGCACTGATTTTTTTAGAGTTCTATTAGCCCCCTTTAGTTCTGAATTTATAATAGCAAAGTAGCAGGGTCTATAAATCTCATAAACTCTTTTAATGTATTGCTCCCTATTTTTTGTGTAGTGATTTTTATCGGTGTGGTGAAAGAACAAATCTAGTATTTTTCTATCTAATAATCTAAAGGAAACGTTTGCATTGTTATCACAATGAATCCCATAAGCAACTATAGACGCAGCTCTGGGTATCCTGGGGACCTTTACCTCCTCCAAATCTCCAGTTATAAGGTTTTCTTTAATTTCGTTTTTAGGCTTTTCTTTGCCACAATTATAGCACTGTATTACGTCTTTCTCAGCATTGTAGACAGTTCCTCTTAAGTTAAAAGATCCACAAGAGTCGCACTCCCAAACACTTAAATCGTCGGATGTTATTTTTGACTTCCATTTATGTTGTATAAAGTATTCGCTCCAGTTTCTTTCTGAAGACCAAAAACCATGTCGCTCCAGGTTTAGACCTAAATCCACAACAGTAAAAAAATCTTTGCCCTTAGAAACACGAGAACCTCTACCGCAGGATTGCAACCAAAGACTCAGAGATAGTGTGGATTTATTATAAATTATCGACTCTATGTCTGGAACATTAAATCCTGTTGTAAAAACTCCCACGTTTAAAAGAATAGCTCCTTTAGTATTTTTATACCAGCTAACAACCTCGTCTCTATTCATATCAGACGCATTAACTGAGTCATACATTTTTACCTTATCCCCATATCCTTTTTTAACAAAAGCCTCGTAAATCTTTGTATTTACCTTTGTCGTTGGATTAAATACAATAGTTTTCTTATCTAAATTTTTTTCTTCGTAAGACTTTATAACCATATTAACAGATGCATGAGATCCAAAAACCTCGGTCATAGATGCTGGAGTAAAACCGTCTGGATTGTTTGCGGACTTTTTTAATTTATCTAAATTGGGAGGGGTTAAACGAATATACCTGTCTTCAGTTAAATAGCCTAAATCTATTAAATCAGACGCGCTAATACCTTGAACAAGCGCGTCGTAATCATCAGCAAGAGATAGTTTTCTACTAAATTCATTACCATCTACGGTTTTTTTGTCGTTTTTATATATTATTGGCGTTGCAGTCAAACCTATCAATAATTTAATATCCAAACCATTATAAACCTGCTTAAAAAAATCTACATGAGTCTCGTCTACTATAACGTTATCAAATTTACCTACGTAATCAAAACCAAACTTATTAAACCTAGCGTATGCGGTCTGAGTCATAGCTATAACGTTTTTGTTTGACCTTAAAGGTACTGGCTTTTTTGTTTTGGCAGTTAATATGCCTATGTCATTTATCCATTCAGAATTTTGATTTAATAACTCTATACGGTGAGTTAGTATCAGGGTACGACCTTCTAAATTATTCGCCAACTTACCAATCAAAATAGACTTACCCCATCCCGTCTCAGCCTGAACTAATATCTTACAAACACCTTGAGTAATTAATTTGTTAATTTTTTCATAAAGATCTTGCTGGTAGGGTCTTAGGTTTATCATTTTTATATTTTAAGAGGTTAGTGTGGATATTTTATTTGACATTACAGCTAGAATATCGTGAACCTTATCGATGTCTGAGGTTTCAGGAACGTATGAATTTGTTTTTACACTTAAATTTATAAGGGATTCTGTGATTATTTTAAAACACTTTTCTTTATCAGAACTATTATTTTCGTTGAATTCATGTAGAAAAACCACTTTAGTAAAATCATTAATCATTTCCTGAACAATGTCAAGTGCTGGAATTACCTCGTCCCTGTCTCTGTTTCCTTTAAGTAATATGTAGACTATTTTGCATACAGACTTATTGTACAATTTTAAAAGCTTTTTTTGTGTCTTTTTTTTCATTTTGATGTGTATTTAATTATAATAATTAGGGGTTTTTATACCCTCGTTAAAAGCCCAGTTAGCAGTAGTTAAATAACCGCTCAAGCCCTTGGATAAATAAGAGTTACTCTTAACCATATCCTCTACCTCTTTAGCTGCGTCAAACCTATCTACATAACCAGCACCGACTCTTGTACCAAATATTAAACAAGCACTACGTATCTGAGAATGACCTGGCGAGTCTATAATATTTCTTACAGATTTTCTAAAGGTATTATAGGCTCTAGATTCGTTTTTATCGTTTGACTTTAGCTTACGATAAGGCTTGTATGGCAATGGATATTTTAAATGAGTAGGCTCTGGAATAAATTCCTTAAAGTCCCACACAGAAGCGTCGTTAAAGTTTCTGTAGGAAATATTTACATCGTGAGATATAAACAAAGGAAGTACTAGATTTTTAGGTGAAGAATCAAAACCTTTGTAATTTGTAAACTCGGATTCCATAGCTCTATAATAATCTTTGTATTCTTTTATTCCTTCGGGAATACCTTTATCTAATGATATTTTAGGTATCCTGATTAAAGCTTTGACTCCGCGTCCACTTGGCGAAAGATAAGAGCAAATAATTTGAGGATAATGGTTGAATATGTAATCTCTAAAATCAATAGCCTCCTCTTGTGTTATTCCGTCAAAATCTAATTGAGCTAAAGGATTAAACTCCGTGATGTTGTCGTATCTCCTTGAACCGTTAAATTTTGCAGAAACTGTAAAAGAATATAGATTATTCATTTTAAGAGAGGCTTTTAACTTTAAGTCACCATTTTTACTGGCTTCATTGATTTGATTAAAAACCGAAAGCAATTCTGCTTTCGGATTTAAGTGTCTATCTATAAAAGTTTCTAAGGACAAAAAACCTATTGGTCTTGACTTTTTAATGTCCCCGAAATAATACTGAAAACTAATCACTATACTTTATCTATTTTCCACCCTTGCAGTGAGTTAAAGTATTTTGCTTCACCTTCTTTATTAATCCACTCTCGACCTCTAAGATTAATACCAACCTTTACGGAGTCACCGACCGCTACAGAATTTAGTAAATCTACTTTATCTTGAGTAAACTCTAGCATTAACATTTGAGGATAATCTTCTGCCGTAGTGACTACCAATTCTCTTTTTCTAAAGCTGTTTGATCCAACAGATTGAACATCTCCAACTAACTTAATAATTCCAATTACTTCCATAATATTTGATTTAAAAATTTAACGATTCTTTAGTTGTTTGTATTCTAGTTAATAATTCACCTGACATCTCTAAAGAGTAATCCCTAGCTGCTTCAATTGTCATAATCCTTGGTCTTGAATTAGTACCTATATTAACCTCGCTTTGAAGAGTCAACTCTTTAACAAAACTATTCAATGATTCAGGTCTAAATGCGCAAAAATATAATTTTTCTAAATTAGGGATTACTGTAAAGTAATGAATTAATTGGTGTATATTTTCTAAAGGAATTTCGTTATTCACCAATATTTCGGTATGTTTTTTTCTGGCAAAACATTTAGTCTCACAAGCAACCTTAAAATCAGTACTCACTCCGTCTGGGGATATACCTAAAAGCTCGTTCTTTTCACTTTGTAACCATCCGTAATTAGAAAACTTATAACCAGTGTAGCCCTCTAGATACTGAATAGCAAACGGCTCTAAATCTTTACCTCTTTTTGTGTGTTCGTTTTCCCATTCATCCGACGGTTCAAACTCTTCAATATGTTGACTTAAAAGATCTATAAAGAGGGTATCTCCTTTAGTAAAAATACCCTTACTTAAACTACCTCCAATCTTACCCCATTTTAATTCAAACCATTCTAAACTCTTTTGCTCTACTTTTTCGTATACTATCATTATTTCAATGTTGTTTTTAAATTATCTTTTAACGCGTTAATAGTTGGTAAACCTTGCTCTTTATCACTTAGCTTAGACCAATTAGCCTTTAACTCTACTAGCGTCTTAGAAGAGTTTAAAACAGCCTTGGCTTTCACATCTGATACGTTAGGTATAGGACTCATAGGAGAAACACGAATACCTCCTGTACGCTTATTCATCATAGTAACAGACTCGTCGAAAATTAATTCGATAGAAGTGCCAATCCAATTGTCAATATTTCTGCTTTCTGAACCATTACAATTAGTAAGTATCTTAATGATAGATGCTATTGTTTTTCTATTGGTTGAATTTACTACCAGAGGCTTAACACCCTCTACGAACTCTAGGAAGTAACCGTCTGTCTTGTTACCGCTAACGTTTACGCCTCTGTCGTAGTACGCTTCTTTAATTGTTAAAACACATTTACCTTTTTCGGCAATAATCATTTCAACGTCAACTCCTGCTAAGTGAGTCGATTTTCTGTACTTCATACTATCAATTCCTGTTTCTTTCATTTTGTGTGTTTTGTGATTAAAGAACAAATATATAAGTATATATTCAATTAAACTAATTTAACTTAATATTTAAAACATTTTTATCTGAGACAGATCTAAAGACTCCCAATAATCAATGCTTTTTTTACACTGTAGTATTTGGGAGTTTAAATCTTGCCTCTGTCTTATTAGTAATTGTAATTGTTGATCGAGTTTGACGATGTTTGAAGAAACTTCATTCTGAGTATAAATATTCATAAGTTCTATTTTGGCATTAATATTAGTGAATTTTTTAAATTGTTTAGAGCTAAAATGTTGTAATCATTAATTATTTCCAGAATGGATTCTAATGCATTTATTCTTTGAACTTGTTTATGCGTGAGATTTAACCGATCATCAACGTGTTTCTGCATCTGTATAATTGATTTTTTGTAATAGTCATCAGAGCGACTTCTGGAGTCTATAATATCCTCTACCCTTTGTCTTGCGTTTATTACTGTCGCATGAGTTCTTTTATAATATAAACCAATAGCAGTAAGAGGTGTTTTTGTGTTTTTATACATTAAATACATAGATATTTGTCTAGGAATGCGAATACTTCTTTTCCTGGTTAAAGTCTTAGGATCTACATTAAAATACAATTCAACAACATCATTCACTATATTTAATTTTTGCTTTGTAGTTAGATTCATTTTTTATTTTTTAGTCAAAATTCTTTCTATTTCGTTAATTCTATTACACTCTTCTCTATAGCTCTTATTTAACTTTTTAACGGATAGCCTAAAGCTTATCTCTGTTGCTATTAAAAGTATCAATATAGCGGATGTGCCAATTAACAAGGCTGCTTCAGGACTCATAACTTTAATTCTTTTATTACTTTCTTGTATATTTCCAATAAAGGGCTTAGGTAAAAAACCACACCTAAAGTAAAAAGGACTTGTACTATATCGTCTGCGGTTTTTTCTAGTTCGGTTACAGGGTATTCGTTCCAACCAAAGTATATATTCTCTATAAGAAAAAAACCTAAAGCTAACCAAACAAAAGCAACACCAATTTTTAATGATTTCATAATTTTTATTTTTATTTATTTATTTATTTATTATATCTTATTTAACAATCCATAAAACTAATACTTTTTTTCTATCAATATCAAAACCCTATTTAAGAATGCTCTTTGTTCATGTGTGTCAGTATTTCCGTATTCATCAGACCATTGCCTTTTAATAGCCTCCTTTCCTTTTAACGATTTTTCCCAATATCTTAAAGTTTCTTCTTCGTTCATAATACGTAACAATATTTAATTTTTATGATTTTTTTGCTTTTATTAGTTCCTTCTGTGTTAATGCGAAGTATAGGTTCTCTAATTGGTGTACGTGTTTAATCATTATATGACAGTCTTTATCATTTGTGCAAAAAGGCATAAAGCAATAACCCTCCTTATACCTGCAAATTAAATGAAGTGAATCAGCATAACCAATAACTTCTTTAATATACTTAAACCCAAACCTTAATAACCACTGCTCTGTTAATTGTATTGGATCTACAAGTGTAATATCAATATCGTCAACATACCAAGAACTCTCGTCGTTATCAAACATAATACTATCCGTAATAGTAGTTATATGACCGTCTATAATAACAGAGTTTCCAATTCTTAATTCTTTTGCTTCTATTTGTCTAGTAACACTATGTAAATAAAACGATTTTTTTATACTCTTACCTAATTCAGCAAATGATACCCCAGACTTTCCTAGTAGATCAATTGCTTTATTAAATTTTTTTTGTGTATCTATTTTTTTTTCTTCTTCCGTCATTTGTTTAATTTTTAGGTCATTATATCAGAAACTAATCTTATCTGCGTTATGTTAGCTACAATTTTTTTCTAAAAATTCATCTACAACACCAATCCTAAATCCTTCTGCTGAGTCAAGGTATGTATTTATATGTTCAACCATTGCAAACAACAGTTTACGTTGTTGGCTAACACCAGATAAAATTAATTGCTTTTTCTGCTTTTTTAATAGAGTACATACCTCGTTGTAATGGTAGTAAACGCCATTTTGTGTTTCTGTTCCTTTTGCATTTTCTATAATAAATTTTCCTATTGGTTCTTCAATTTTATTTTCTTCCATTTTAATGTTTTTAAGTCATTATTCACGCAACTAATCTTATCTGCGGTAGGTTGTAAAGCATATTGCTTTACTTTATTCTGTTTCTAAAGGTTTTGTACATCTTCCACAAGTTCCATCCATTCTAACACCGCCACTTCCTCTGCACTCGCAAAACGATTTTACAACACTAGATAAAATTAAATTTTTACTCTTAGCGTATTCCCCACTACTGTCATCTTTATATGCTATACTCATAATTTATTATGTTTTTGTAATATTATTAAAAATCAAATATTATCTGCGGTAGGTTATCTATTGATTTAAGGTCTTATTATACCCTAATTGTAAGTAATGCTACTGTTTAGCTATACTTTCAGAAATAGCTTTTAATAAGGTTTCTGTATCTTCCATATCACACCTAAACACATCATTTTCGTGTGGAAATACTTCCCAGTACGGTTTTCCGTAACACCCTAATCTATCATAACAATCAAGATATATACTCACAATTGCGTCACCTTTTTTAATCTTAAATCTAACAACCGCACCCGCAAATGGTGGTATTACTTGAACTTGCCAGCCATTAGGGAATCTTATGTATGGTATCTCACCGCACCACTTTTTATACTCCATTATTCTTTCCACTTCATAAACCTTGCTAAAATCTTCGTATTTCATTTTTCGTGTATGTTTCCTATTACTTCAATCTCCCATGTATCATACTGCTCTAGTGAGTGCCAATCGTGTTGACCATCACTCCAATACCTTAATGCTCTTTTATCTCCATTAACCGAAACAGAATAAAGCATAAAAGTACCAGCATCAAAAAACACAATACCCTCATCTGTTCTCTCCCAATGGCTGTGATAAGCATTAACTACATCCCCCTCATAAATATCAACTCCGTTCTTGTCTTTTAAGCCTGTGAACTGCCCTACTGATTCCTCTATAACTTCTGCGTAACAGTATGAATCTAAATTAGCGCCTACCTCTCCAATGTTTGTTGGGTTAAGTAAATTACCTATAACCCATTTGCTAGGATTAACACCTTCGGTATAGTCTTTTCTTAATCCTCTAAATTTTACTTCTCTCATAGTTTTTATTTTAGTGCTTTGTTAATTGCTTTTAATGCTCCACTAGCTATTTCTTCAAAAGCTAACTTATAAACACCTTCGCAAGTTTTTGAATTAGCTAAGCAAGACTCGTAAGTCGATATTAATTCTTGCAATAAATATGGCGATGCTGCTATTAGTTTGGCGTTTGCTTGCATACCTTTTCTTGACAAAACAAAAACACCACTATACCTACTCTGTCTATCAACGCTTACAGTAGTGTCGTCTGGTAAAATTATATCAATAGAGTTATTGTCTCCACCTTCATAAACCCACTCTCCTTTTGTTCCTTTAAATTCCATAGTTTCTATTGTTTTTAGTTGTAAGTTCAAAGTGGAAACAGTCTCTAAGTAATCGATCAACATTAGCCTGCAATCAGTAAGGGGGCATATTTCAACTTCTAATACAGCATTATCAAATACTGCCTTTTTTATGCAAAGATTAAAGTACTTAGCATCAAGAAACCCAGTAATAGAAAAGTAGTATAGATAAACTGAGCTGGATTTTGGCGAATAAGATCGAAAAGTGGTTATTCTTGAGTTTTTTTGCATTTCTAAAATAATTCTACTAACTTCTTCTTGTGTTTTCATGTGTTTTGATTTAATTAAAATTAGTAATTACTTTAAATCCCTAAAATAAGACAGTGAAACAGTACTGCAATCTTCTATTAATTTAAAATCCCTCATTGACTCTGTTAATCCAATGGTTAAGTCAAAAATACTTTCACAGTTCTGATAGTTTTTTATAATAGACCTTCTAACATTTGGATACAATGGTAGTAACTCGTCAATCTTGCTCATTTGTGTTTCGTTTAAAATCATATCTATTTTTGTTTATATTTAGATACAAAGATATAATAATTAATCGTTTGAACTAATTTTATTAACATTTTTTTTACAACCCTGCTTTATTGCGGGGTTTTTTATAAACAGTTTTTTATAACTGGTTTTTTATAACTGGTTTTTTATAGCGGG
>Ga0222646_100547_pt1 | contig 10481 bp, 5 predicted proteins | sample AntAcemetagen293_FD_179819 | JGI IMG/M metagenome (GOLD analysis project Ga0222646, IMG submission 179819) | Saline water microbial communities from Ace Lake, Antarctica - #293 | ecosystem: Environmental > Aquatic > Non-marine Saline and Alkaline > Saline | place: Antarctica: Ace Lake | collected... | reverse complement strand
AACTCATAGAGCTTCCACTTGCCGACCTTCTTATATTGCAGCCACATGTTTATGGCGAACGTGTTGAAGAATAAGAAGGTCAGTAAGAAGCCGAATTGGGCATAGGCCGGTATCGAATCCGAGATGTTGCTGGTCGAGACCACGAAATATATCCCGCCCATAATCCATGGAACGATTCCCGCAACAACGCCCAAGTTAAAGGGCAACCAGCTGGTCTTATCGGTCAACTGGTTGTAACGCTCCATCACGAGCCCAAACATGTTCATCAAAAAGTTGAGGGTGAATACAAATACCACCGCGGAGATCTCAATCAGACCACCGAGCATCAACAGCACGACCAACATCAAAGACGATGATATCGAATACTCCCACCAGCGGGGTGGGTTGATGCCCTTGGCAATATTCTGTTCGTAGCGGCGAATGTAAAAAGGCGAGGAAATCAATAGGTGAGCGATTGCCGACAGCAATAGAAATATTGGGCCGATTAGCGCTATGGGGAACTCAAATAAGGTCTCGCTTACGGGGCGAATGCCCTCGGAGGTATCGGTGAAGAACCTAGAGATAACTGGGATTTTAGTTTCATCGTTCAAGATGAAAAACAGCGCAACGGCCTGGATTAGGTGAAAAACACCAGCAACCCGGTTGAATCTTTGCAACTTGCTTCCAAGTTTTGTCTCAGGCTTCATCTTTTCTCCCAGCTCATTTGGTGAGCCCAAATCACTGGGCCCAGACATTATTCGATTATAAATGAGCCCCAAAGGACAGGCCTATTTTCCGCTCTAGGCGAACATGTATCTTGGGGGAGGTTATTGTGGCCCGACGAGCAGTTGTAAAACCTGCCTGCCTGCTCTTCCGAAAAGATGCTGGTGATTGACGGGTGCAAAAACACGAGCCAGATCCACATGGTCGCAATTGCAAAAATAACGATTCTGGCGCCTGGACTGATAACCACTTCATTCCTAAACCGCTCGGACAAAAATCGGCAATCGCAAAAATTATTAGGTTTAGGGCAAATTAGACTTAGCTCAACGGCCGAGAATTCTCACCGATAGCCCAAAGTGACCTAAGGCCACAATCTGAGCAAAGAGGAATCCAACCGGAATCGAGTCCAAACGCTCCTAAGGGTTCGTTTTTTTGCATAGGCCACAATTCCTTCAATCAAATCAGGCGAAGTATTGAACTGCGTTTTGAATTACTCACAATTAATTAGAAATACCTTGTGCAAGCATTAGGCGCGAAAGGCGGTAGTGATCGCTCAATATCGAAATTGACGGGGTTCTAAGCACACTAGTTACTGACTCTTAATCAGTGGGTTCCCTGTTCAATTCCGGGGGCGCATCACAAAAAATTGCCAGCGTCCGGTATTTGCCGGGCCTCAGAACCTTCAAAGACAAGCGGGTTATTAAGACAATGTTGGTCGGATTTGGTTGCCCTTCGACCTTGAGTAGGTTTACGCCTTTGGGATCAATGAATAATCTACCCAAATTACCCATAATCAACTTTCCGGACTGCAGCTCGAATCCAAGAAATCGCTCGGCGGTTTAGGCTTTGCCGCGACTGGGCTGCGCTCCTAGAGGATTCCGAGTAGATCGTGGTTACTGGAACGGTTGTGCCCAATCGGACACAAGTCGTTAGCGGGCTGAAGGTCAAGGTTCGTACCGCGCAACATCATTAGATATCTATAGTTTTGACCTAGCCTTTGGCCCAGAGGACCGGTTTATCAAGAGGGAGCGTGTCGATCGATTCGATTACGAATGTAACGATTGAGCCCCTTTCCTGTTTGCAAGAGCGTGTTCGACGGCGGTTAGGTTCTCGGCCACTCGGGCATAAACCTCGTGGTTTGATGCAATCGGATACAGCGTCTCTATCGTTCGCGCACTCGCATTCAGCTTGATTGGTCGAGAAACGGCTATTGAGCCGGCGTGTGCAGCACCGATTGCTGAATGCTCCACCTCTCCGCTGACACTCACGGGAAGGCCGGTAACATCGCTTAGCGTCTGGCGCCACAGGGCGAAACGGGCAAGTCCACCAGAAATTACTAATTCGCGGACAGGTTCACGAGCATCGGACATAGCCGTTAGTGAACGAGACAGCGTTATGCACACGCCTTCAACCATCGCACGGGTCATGTGAGCTATGTCGTGGTTGATGCCAAGACCAATAATGCTTCCTCTCATCGACGCATCAACGACTGGCGTGCGGACACCGGCCAGATTTGGAGAAAAAAGCAGGCCGTCGGAACCGGCGGACACCAACTCTGCAGCGGCCATGAGTGCTGTAATTCGCTGAGGCGTGGCTTTGTCACTCAATAAGCTTTCTGCAAGCCAATTGACTCCGAGGCCCGCAGAAAGTGTTACGCCCATCGCGAGCCACTTGCCTGGGGTGGCATCCGGCATCACGTGTAACCCAAGCGAATGGTCGATTGGGGCACCGGTTCTCTTGAAGACAGTGCCGCCAGAGCTAAGTGCGACAGCGGCGCGAGAGGGATTCTCAAGCCCGAGTGCCAAGGCAGCCATGGCCTGGTCGCTCCCGCCCGCTGCAACCGGGATGCCAACCGCTAGACCCGTTGCCTCGCTCGCTTCAAGACTAACTTCTCCCGCAATTGACAGAGAAGGGATGACGGTGGGAAAAAGCTCACGTGGCAAGGCGAGCGCTTTGATAATCTCAGAAGAAAGCACGCCCTCACGGACGTCAAACAAAAGCGAACCACCGGCGTCGGTCGGTTCGAGATTGAATCGACCGGTAAGCCGGTAACGAACATAATCTTTCGGCAGCATTGCGATTCGCCCCCGCGCGTAAACCTCGGGTTCGTTGTCTCGCACCCATGTCAGACTGACTCCAAGCATTCCAAGGGCAACGGGAAACCCAGAGATTTGCTCAACCCTTTGAGGATCGATCAAATCGTGCCATTTCTCAATCTGCGAATCGGCGCGGCAATCCGACCAGACAATTGCGGGGCGCACAGGAGTTCCATCGTCTCCAAGTAATACGAGTCCATGCATTTGGCCGGCTACACCCACGCTTAGAACTCTGAATGGCCCGCGAGAAAGCACCTCGGTGATTGCCGAAGTGGTAGCACTCCACCACTTGAAGGGGTCCTGTTCGGCCCAGAGTGGCGAGGAGCGAACAATTGCATAAACCTGTTGCGCTACAGCGAGTTGAACTCCCTCGCAGTCGAGTAACACCGCTTTGACGCTAGAGGTACCTAAATCAATCCCGAGGTGAACCTCTTGCATAGTCGGACCTCCACTGGTCTAAAAGCTCCAACGAGCGTTGGCCCAAATCCTATCAAAGGTCAAAAGTGGAGAGTTACCCGAGGTGCCCGAGTTTCGTAAGGTGTTGCGGCCACTTTCGAGGCGGTCGCTATCAAGATGTCCAGGTGAAGAGGGGTTGCGCTAACGTTTCAAAAAACTAACGACATGTTACTCAGTCGGATCGAATCGAGATTGGAAGACTTATAGATTTGAGGCCCCTAAACGGTGAGTGCTCAAAAGAATAAAATGGAGCGGACCGACAGTTTTATGACAAATCAGCAGCAGCTACTTTTCGCCCGAGCGACTCAACGAGCAGCGCAGATGCATAGGCCCGTCAGGACGAAGCGAGGACTCCATTTTTGGTCAATGAGAACCAGGACGAATTCTTGGTTTCAGTGCCTTTGGGAGGAGGGGGCAGGAGTCACGCGGAGCAATAAACAAAGTTTTTGAGTGCAAACAGTGTTACCGAGATTATTGCGAGGCAACATGGCGGGCATGGACACTTCAATTAGCGCGGCCAATGAAGTTTTCTAGGGGGGAGACAGTGGGCAGTCCGATCGGAGAAGAAGGGTTTTACGAAACGGGTGACCGCACCTAATTTCCCAGCATCCGGACCGAACCCAATTCCAAACGCGGAATTTGCCGGACCTCTTGAGAATGTGTGGGGCGAGGATGACCCAACGAGGGGTCTTTTTTATCCAAGAGCCACCCCTATCAGTGCCTTTGTGTAACAGGTTGGTATCTGTTTCAGACTTTTTACTCGGCCTGTTCAGCGTTTAAGGTAACGTCTGTGTAGCTTGGGGAATTCTCCAAGTTTTCAAATCGAAAGGTCCCTCAATTGATGAGTATTTCCATCGGCAAGCGGCTCAAAAAAAGCCGCTTATTAACTGCTCTAGCTACGACTGGTGTGGCAGCTTTAGTACTGTCTGGTTGCGCCGCCGCGACTACTGACGCCCCAACTACTTCAGCGGCAACCACGGCACCTGCCGAAAAGGTTGGCGTTTCATTGATTCTTAAAAACCAAACCAACCCGTTCTTTGTCGCTATGGGGGTTGGTGCCAAGCAAAAAGCTGAAGAACTTGGAGTAGATCTTATTGTCGGCGCCGGGAAAGATGACGGCGATGACCAGGGTCAAATTGACTTGATCGAAAGCGCAGTAGCAGCAGGTCAGGCTGGGATTCTCATTACCCCAACTTCACCGAACGTAAACGGCGCGATTCTGAAAGCTCGCGAAGCTGGTTTGTTCGTGATTGCTCTGGATTCACCTCTAGATCCTGCGGACACCGCTGACTCAACATTTGCCACTGATAACTGTCTTGCTGGAGAAGCCATCGGCGAGTGGGTTGCTGGCAAACTCGACGGAAAGAAAGCCATCATTGCGCAGCTAGTTATCTTTGACGACAGAGTAGTTCCAGTTGACTATTGTCGTGCGAACGGTTTCCTAATGGGCATGGGAATTGACGTTCCCGAATTGTCCCAGATGGATAGTGCTGCAAAGTCAGGTAATTACACCACTGGTACCGGTGGAGAGTATGAAATAACCTGCCTTGAGGCAACTGGTGCGAACGAAGAGGGTGGCCGAAAGGGCATGGAGAATTGCCTTGCTGGAAACCCAGACATTAACGTCGTTTACACAATCAACGAACCGACTGCTTTTGGAGCAAATGCTGCGCTCGAAGCGGCCTTGAAGATAATTGGTGAGGATGTGCTAGTTGTTTCCGTTGACGGAGGCCGCGCTGGTGTAGAGGCCGTGAAGGCTGGCCAGATTCAGGCAACTTCTCAGCAGTACCCGTTGAGAATGGCGTCGCTCGGAGTTGAGGCCATTTTCAAATTGGCTACAGGTGGGGCCGCTCCGACTAACACGTCTGTTAACGGGATGTTCTTCGACACAGGACTTTCCTTGTGCACCGATGACCCAATGGACACAGTCATGGCAGCGACTCAGCAGAGCACTGAGTACTGCCTGGAAAACGCTTGGGGTTAATTCCTAAGTCAGGTTATTGAGAGAGCTGGGGGCCGTTAAGCTAAGGCCCCCAGCTCTTTTTCCTCGAAGTTAGTACTGCCGAAAATCGGCAGCTTCCGAGAGTTAGAACTAAGTTACGAATTACAAGTACACGGAAGGTACAAAAGTGAGCAGTTCCATTTCTGAGAACCTCGCTTTGGGAGTAGGATTCGGTCCAAAGCGCACTCGCCTGCAATGGGTCCAGGTGACTTTGCATAAATACCCGTGGATGAGCGCACTTCTAGTGCTCATACTGGTGGTACTGGGCTTCGGACTCGTCAACGAGCGTTTTTTGCTACCGTCGACGATTTCGCTAATGATTCAACAGACGGTGATTGTAGGGACCCTGGCCCTTGCCCAGAGTCTGATCATCCTGACTGCCGGTATCGACCTATCGATAGGTTCCGTGATGATTTTCGGCCAAATGTTGATGGCCAATATTGCAGTCTTCGTGACTGCTTCTAACGTGCTCCCGATTGCCGGAGGAAATCCCTTCCTTGCCATAGGTCTTGGAATTTTAGCCGCGACAGCCATTGGTGGCATCAATGGCTTGATTATCGTGCGATTTAATTTGCCGCCCTTTATCGTGACTCTGGGTACGTGGAGTGTGTTCATGGGCTTATCACTGATTCTGTTCAAGTCGCGTACGGTTCAAGGGCTTGAGATGCCCGAGGTTATGACAGTCTTAGGCAAGGGCTTTTCCATCGGCCCATTCTTTTTCACCTTCGGTCTAGTTGTAATGCTGTTTTTATTCTTTGCGGTCTCCTGGGCGCTTCGCAACACCGCTTGGGGCATTCACGTTTACGCGGTCGGCGATGATCCTGTTGCTGCTCGGTTGAGCGGTATTAACACGAAGCGAGTGCTTTTGAGCGTTTATCTGGTGGCTGGCCTCATCATGGGCATCGCCGCCTACATAACGATTGGCCGCATCGGTTCCGCATCCCCAAACGTTGATCCGATGCTAAACCTTCAATCGATCACCGCCGTTGTTATCGGTGGAATCTCGCTATTTGGCGGAAGGGGCGCGGTTGTGGGAGCCCTCCTGGGTGCGATGATCGTGACCGCAGTAGAAATGGGCCTGTCCTTAGCTGGTGTCGACCAGGCTTACCGAACAGCCTCCATTGGCATGTTAGTTATCATTGCCGTTGGAGTAGACCAGTGGATTCGAAAGGTAAAAGTATGACCGAGCCAATTATTAAAGGTCGGGGTCTGATCAAACGCTTTGGAAGCGTAACAGGCCTCAGCGGAACTGACTTTGATGTTTACCCCGGAGAAGTTCTGGCAATCATTGGGGATAATGGAGCTGGCAAATCAACTTTGATTAAATGTTTTGCGGGTGCTCATTCCCCAGACGAGGGAACAATTTGGGTAAACGGTGCCGAAGTCAAGTTCGGTAGCACTCAAGAAGCTAGAAAGAACGGCATCGAAACCGTGTTTCAAACCCTCGCTGTCTCTCCTGCCCTGGACATCGCAGCCAACATGTTTCTAGGCAGGGAAATCCGCACTAAAACCCTCCTTGGATCCGTTTTTCGACAGCTGGACCATAAAGAAATGCGGAGGCTGGCGGCCGAGCACCTTAAGAATCTCGGCATCAGCACTCTTCAAGACATTAGGCAGTCCGTTGAGACTCTTTCGGGAGGGCAAAGGCAGGCTGTTTCTGTGGCGCGCGCTGCGGCATTCGGAAGCAAAGTAATAGTTCTCGACGAGCCGACTGCGGCCCTTGGGGTTCGCGAGTCAGGGAAAGTGCTTCAACTGGTGAAAGACCTCAAGAAAAGCGGGCTTACGGTCGTGCTTATCTCTCACAATATGCCGCAAGTATTTGAAGTGGCCGATCGGATTCATGTCCAGAGGCTAGGGCGACGGGCCGCAGTCGTTACACCTAAGTCAGCATCGATGAATGATGCGGTTGCCATCATGACTGGAGCGTTGGACGTGCCTGAAAGTGAGCAACAGCTCACTCCTGTCTAGACAGAACCTTGTCCTTGTGCTTCTTCTGAGTTGCAAGATAGTTTTCAGTGGCCACTCCACCGAGTATTCGAAGGTCGAGCCTGCTAAGCCCCAGTAAGGGTTAGTTTGGGATGTTAAGGCGCTTTGGCTGCGCTACTGGTTGCGCTAACCCCCGGCACGGTTTCTGAGGCGATCAATTAGCCCAGAACCCTCAGGGAGTTGTGGGACAAGAAAAGCGTGGAGTAGGTGGTAGGCGTCAGGCTTCCCATGCGAAATTGAAGAAGCTGGCCGACCGTTGGAATCTAGTTCGTGGTGCCAGCCACCACTAGCTGCATCGACGAAGCTATCATCTAGATAGTCCTGCCACGTCTCAAGATCGCTACTTGCGCTATCGACCAGGCCGCTTAGACTCATTTGCCCTGCAGCACTAATCGCCTCTGCCGCGACCCAGAGTAGACGCTGGTCAACTACGGGCTTTCCTTCCCAGTCCAAGGTGTAAAGGAATCCTTCTTTGCCATCCGTTGCCCAACCCTTTTTTCGCGCTGTCTTATAGAGATGCTTCGCAGAGATGGTCATCCAATCGGAGTCGGATTGCGTGCTGCAGCGCAGCTCAAGAAGAAGCCGAGACCATTCGAAGAGGTGCCCAATCGTCACACCGTAAGGCTGAAATTCGTCTTTGGGGTTTTCCACATTGAAGTCAAGAAGCGCTTGGCCCGAGGAGTCATAATGTTCGGGCAACATCCAACTGGCCATTTGGGCCTTATCACGAATCATAAATGAGCTGATTCTCTGCGCCTTTTCTATTAGCGCGCTATCGTTCAGTGCTTTTCCTGCAGCCATTAAGGCTTCCACCGCGTGCATGTTTGAATTTGCACCAATGTACGCTTCGCGTTCAGTGAAGTCTTCGTTGAAAGAGTTCCACAATACGCCGAGGTCTTCTCTCCAAAAATGCTTTTCCAGAGACTTCAACGCTTCTTCGATGGCTCGCTCTGCCTCCACGAAACCGACCGAGAAAGCCGTGGATGCGGCGAGAAGCACAAAGGACATGTCGTATGCGCTTTTCCGTTTGGAGTCCGGATGCCCTAACGGGAAACTTCTAAAGCCACCGTGCTTGTCGTCGAAAAATTGAGTGTTCAGGGCTGATATTCCCCGTTGAACTAATGGGGAAACGTCCTGAATTCCTAGTTCACTTGCGACAGAGAAGCAAAAAGTCATACGTGCGGTAACTAGAGCTGACACTGGCTGAGAAGGATCAACATTGCCTCGATTATCCAAGTGGCCAAATCCCCACTCAACAAGGGCCGAGCCGCGGGCGAAGGACAGGAGCTGTTCCACGTTGCGCAGATCTAATGGCATCTGCCCGGTGCCCCCCTCATTCAAGACGTAGTCCTGGGGTCGAGGGCGCGAGGACAAGGTTTCATTGAACAGTTACGGAAGCTTTTTTGCATCTTATTAGTCCCAACGATTAGAGGCGGTGCTCGAGAATTTGCGGTGTTGCCATCACTTCAGAAAGACTTAAGTCGGTGACAAGGTTTACAAGGCAACAATGTTACAGGAACCCTCGACGACTCGAATTCTAGTTCGAGTTACAGCCGCACAAGTGGCCGACTTTTTCGGCGTTTTTTACTTTTTCCCGGGGGCACGCGCATCTCAGTAACCGCTTTGTCCGGATGTTCGTCTCTTTCACCTTGCCGATCAATTCGTTCCTCAGTAATTAACCCAGTGTTTGTGCAAGATTTTGTGCCGCGGAAACCAGCATGGAGTAATGGATAGAGCAGCGAATACGGTTGGAGATAGTCGGCCGAAGGGATAGGTACCGCTGTGCGGATGGTCAGCACCCGACAGGCTGCACTAAAAGTTGACGGCAACTAAGTAGCCGATTGGTAATCCAGTTTGGACAACGCAACGACTGTTGCGTTCCTGGTTTGAATGAGCAGAAATTGACGAAGGTATTAAAACGGGTTTGACATGATGCTGCTTAGCGGAGACGGGAAAGTTTGATCAAGAAAATCTTGAGCTGAAGCGAGCAAGTGAGATTTTAACGGGCTGCGAGTGCCGTCGAGGTAAAGCTCGGGCGCCAGCACGAGGTGTCTTCAATTTCGCGAATCCACTAATAAACAATCCGTTCTTGCCTGCTATTTACTGGGCAACTTGAGTTTTTCTGGAGTTCACGATGACTCTAGCAAGACCAAATCTGCGAATGAGTCGCTGAGGACTGGCGATTAGATCATTGCTTCTTAATCCGAGCCTGATGACTCAACTAGCCGGTGACCGTCTCAGGGCTCAAGTCCAACTTGCGCAAAAGCTGAGCGTTCAGAGCAACAATGACTGTGGAAAGCGACATGAGGGCTGCACCAACCGACATTGGCAAGATAAACCCAACCGACGCCAAAACACCGGCCGCCAAGGGCACAGAGATCAAGTTGTAACCCGCTGCCCACCACAGATTTTGTTTCATCTTGCGAAATGATTTTTGAGAAAGCTGAATCACGGAGACCACCGAGCGCGGGTCGTTGCTTGCGAGTATCACCCCGGCCGAAGCAATAGCCACGTCGGTTCCAGCTTCGATTGCTATGCCCACGTCCGCTTGAGCCAATGCCGGTGCGTCGTTTACGCCGTCGCCAACCATTGCAACTTTTCGACCTTCTTGCTGAAGCTCCTTCACCTTGGAGGCTTTATCTTCCGGCCTGACACCCGAGAAGAAACGCTCAATCTTTAATTGTTTCGCCACCGTAGTGGCAATCGCGTCAGCGTCGCCGGTAATCATGACAACTTCCACCCCTGATTTTTGAAGGACGGTGACTGCAGCCAAAGACTCCTCGCGAACTTCATCAGCTAGGGCCAAAGCACCCGCCACAACACCGTCAACTAGGACGTGCAGTATCACCGCCTCCTCGCCGCGCCATTTTTCTGCAATGGGTAGCTCGGAGAGCCCCTCTTGTTCCAGCAAGTAAGGGCCACCGACCTGAACAAAGCGTTTTGACACTGTTGCCTGGACGCCTATCGCGGGTGATGCTTGAAAGTCATTCGATTTCGGTACATCTAATTTGCGCTCGCGAGCGGAACCAACAATAGCTTTTGCGAGCGGGTGCTCGGAGTCCGATTCTGCGGCAGCGGCTAGTCTCAAGATTTCTTCTTCTTCGAAGCCACTCGCTGGTTCAACAGCGGTAACAACGGGACTGCCCTTGGTGAGAGTGCCGGTTTTATCAAACAACACGGTGTCAACTTTGCGCATTGTTTCTAGAGCCAGGCGGTCCTTAATAAGCACTCCAGCTTTT
>Ga0222646_100546_pt1 | contig 10488 bp, 9 predicted proteins | sample AntAcemetagen293_FD_179819 | JGI IMG/M metagenome (GOLD analysis project Ga0222646, IMG submission 179819) | Saline water microbial communities from Ace Lake, Antarctica - #293 | ecosystem: Environmental > Aquatic > Non-marine Saline and Alkaline > Saline | place: Antarctica: Ace Lake | collected... | reverse complement strand
GCTGGTACCCGCAACGTTTTTAGAAAGATCTACGCCAACACGAGCAATCGTTTGCGCGCGTTTATCGTGGTTAATGGCCTCCCCGCCCACTTCAACGGCAACACCTTTGGAATCTGTGAGAACAACAAAATATCTAGCGTCTCCTACCGCCACAGATAGGTCGCGCATGGCTGGACGAGCTGCACTTATAAGCTGATGTGATTGGTCAGTAACAGCAATAACTTGACTGTGGGAAAGAGGCTCGAGCTCAACAACATCGTTGGGTCGCATACCAATGTCAGAACACTGCTTCCATGAGCGCGTCAGCCATGGGTCAATGTCTGTTGGCACATCAAGGCGCCCGTCAATAACCAGCTCTCTTGCATGGGCGATCAACTGTGAGCGATTGTGGGTCGTGCTGAGGCTGTGCATAGCAATTAGTTGTCTCGATTTACGAATACCTGCTGAGTCAAAAAATTTATCATAATTTGGCACAGCAGGTCAAGATCGAAACCGCCTACGAGTCACAAACCAACTGAGCCTAACTGCCGGTGCGCAACAGTTGCATCATTGTGGGTCCTTGACTGACATGCGGCTGTACTGGAGGCAACCAAGACACGTTGGTATCGCTTGCCCACTTAGCCATACTGCCATCAAGAATGGCTTTTGCTATCACATCAGAGACTGCACGCAACAAAGGCTTATTTGTTGTGAGCCCAACAAAGCCTAAATTCATGCGCATAGGATGAACATAGCCCGTGCTTTTAACCATGCTGTTTGGCTTGTCAATTCGCCATAAATCTAGCTTGCTAAGGCTCACCAACATGGTGTCCACGGTACCGTCGTCAATCATTTCAAGTGCATTGTCATCACGAGACAACTGTTTCACCCGAGCTTGCCACATACGGTTATTAAAAAGGACTGTGGCGGCACCCGCAACTGTGCCAGCCAAAGCGCCTATTCGCGCATCGCCCAGATTGGCCAACGTGATAGAGGCAAAAGCGGGGTCCTTGACTGCCAAGGCCATGCCGACTGCGTGGTATGGCGCGCTCGGAATTAATGTGCCCAACTTAATCCAAGGACGTTGCTTGTAAGACTTTGCACCGGGATACTCTGCAGTACGCGCGACATCACGACCCGGTGGACCAAGGTCTTGCTGGAGCATGGGAAAGCCGCTGGCAATGTGACACACGCCAGAGCTCAACATGGCATTGACCTCTTGCGACAAGTTGCTTTCGTCCTCTAACTCTGATTCAAAAGGAACAATTTCTAGCGGACGTTGCAGCTGGGCCGCAATGGCTTTTGCAATTTCCACATCAAAGCCCGAAACGTTGGGTGCTTTCCAAGGTTTAGATGAAAAGGGGGCATTGTTTTCAGCCATGCAGACACGCAGAGGTGACGAATCACCTGCGGCCCAAGCTGAAGGCAATGCAAAAAAGGCAGCCATTCCGACTGCCATTAAAGTTAAACGCATTTACTCAAGATCCTTTCCACCGCGGGTGGCAACATAAGCCCAAATACTTTGAATGTCTTCGTCAGACACACGACCTTTGAAGGACGGCATATTCCCATAGCCATTCAACACTGAGCTAAAAAATCGTTGTGAATCATCTTTAGGAAAACGGCGTAAATCATAAACAGTTGTACCCGAATTGACCATATTGATGCCATGACATCGAATGCAGGTATCCCCATAAGCCTCTTTGCCCTTGATGACTTGCGCCATCGTAAAAGCTTCAGAGGCGTGGGCTGTCGTGAGCGCACAAAGCGCACTCACGACACTCAATATCACATACTTTTTCATTTAACCGAAAATGTCCACAGCGTTCCGCCTGCTGGCGTTTCAGCCATGCGTGCATCACCCAACAATGCCCAAACGCCGCCGCCGCCAGACACAATAGATACGTATTGCTGACCTTTGTGCTCCCACGTCACTGGTAAACCAATAATGCCTGAGCCAGACTGAAATTCCCACAATGTTTTGCCAGTGTCGGCATCAACGGCCATGATTTCACCCGTCGCAGCGCCCGTAAACACAAGACCACCAGCTGTGACTAACGTACCGGCCATACTAGGCTGGGCTGGCCACGGCTTAGACCACTTGTCTTTACCTGTCATAGGATCGATGGCACGCAAATAACCATGTGGCTCATTCTTAGGCATGGTGACACCCTTGAAATTCATACCCAGATACCACTCACCCTGCTTGTACTCTGGCTTGGCCAACTCGTAAGGCCAGGACATATTGAGCGTGTTGGCATAGGCAAGATTGTTAGCTGGATTCCACGCCATAGGTGTCCAGTTTTTGCCACCTAAAACAGATGGGAAAATTTCTTCAGCACCACCTGCACGGATACTTTTAGTCAAAGCAGACTCGACGGGACGACCCGTTGCCATATCGATTTTGTCGGCCCAGTTCACTTTTACGTATGGGTTGGCAGCAATCAACTTGCCGTTGGTGCGGTCCAGCACATAGAAAAAACCATTGCGGTTGGCTTGAACCAACGCTTTGGTGTCTTTACCTTTGATCTTCATATCAACCAACATACCAACTTCTGTGGCATCGTAGTCATACAAGTCGTTGGGTGAAAATTGGTAATGCCACACCAACTTGCCCGTTTTGGGACGTATTGCGATCACTGAAGCAATGTACAGGTTGTCACCCTTGCGGAACTCAGCATTCCAGGGGCCGCCGTTGCCCGTACCCCAATAAACCAAGTCAAGCTCAGGGTCGTAAGCACCCGTTAACCAAGTAGGTGCGCCACCGCGCAAGGCAGTTTCACCCGGCCAGGTGTCTGCGCCCTTCTCGTCACCATACGCGGTGGTGTTGAAACGCCACAATTTTTTACCGGTGTTCAAGTCGTATCCGTCGACAAAGCCACGCGTGCCGTATTCGCCGCCTGCAATGCCCGTTAGCAACACGCCATTGGCGACCAAGGGAGCACTTGTAATCGCATGACCAAGCTTGTAATCAGCCACTTTGGTTTTCCAAACCTCTTTGCCGGTTTTTGCATCATAGGCAATGATGTGTGAGTCAAGCGTGCCGCGGTACACCTTGCCGTTGTAGATGGCAACACCGCGGTTGAGCAGGCCACAGCAGGCCATTGCAAACACATCACGCTTGTACTCAATCATGTTTTTCCACAACTGCTTACCCGTCAACGGATCCAATGCTGCTGTCGAGTCATGGGTCGTGATGTACATCACGCCGTCATGCACGATTGGCTGCGACTCGTGCCCCTGAGGGTTGTTCAGGCTGTAAGCCCAAGTTGCGCTGAGCTTGCCGACGTTGTCTTTGTTAATCTGCGTCAACGCGCTGTAGCGTTGGTTGTTGTAGCCCATGCCGTAGGTTAGGACATCACCGGCAGTTTTATGATCTGCCGTGAGATCACTTGTATTTTGGGCGAACGCTGCACCAGCAATTGCGCATGCCGATATGAGTGCTAGACATTTAATTTTCACGTGATGTCTCCTTTTTAAAAGGGTAATACTTTAAAAAATACAAACTGCATTCAATTGAAATTTGTACCAAGGTTTCACCAAGGTTTCACCAAGGCTTCAACAAGGTTGATGTTCAACCTAATCCTTACTTTGGAATTACGGGGTATCCCCTACCTTTCTCAAATTGAGGCAGATGCTGTTCGTTGTGCGACCAAGGGTAGTTACTAGGGTTGGTGTGTGCGTTATCTGAGTACCTATCCCAAATGTGACACAACATGCAATCAAAGCCTCTTAGGGTCAGATCGATTCTCAGAGCTGGACGACATGTCAAAAGGTAATGCCCCCAAATGCTACATTCAGTGCCGACAGAAACACACACACATGCTTACAAAAAAATAGCTCTGTTTTTTAAATTTTGGGGCCCTGCTTTGCTAGCAGCACTCATTGCCGCTAACGCTTGGGCCAGCCTAGATAAAGACGACATTGCAAGCCATCTCGGCACACACTATGTTGTAGGTGAGCCTCTAACAGACTTGGCTGTGTACCCCATTTTTCTGCCAGACAGCAATGCGCTGCAAGGTAAGCCAAGCTTTGCAGGATATGCATTTCAAACCGCAGACTTTGCTGATGTAAGAGGATTTAGCGGCAAGAGAATGAATATTTTGGTGGTGCTAGATCCAGCCGGAAACCTGCTTGCGACTGAACTAGTTCAACATGTGGAGCCGCTGTTTGCTAGACCCGGTACAGCAAGCGTACTGGAAGACTTTACGCAACAATTTGAGAATCTCAATCTGCGCCAAGGCATCAGCATTGGCCGCTGGTCTGAAACACTTGATGTCAGCGCCAACAGTGCGCGTTTAACGGGTGTGCACATGGGTACCATCACGGTAAAAGCCATCACCCGCAACGTCATAGAGTCGTCAATGGCTGTTGCTGCTGCCAAACTCGACGGTACAGTTTTTGCATCATTCTCCGCCGCACCTGCAGGTTCAGACTGGGCAACACACTGGCAAAGCCGTCAGGTAGAAATTGTCATTTTGCTATCCGGACTTGCACTGTTAGTGGTTGGCCTTTTAAAACAAAAATGGGTTAGCCACACAACAAAACGACTGCGGCTCATCAGATCTCTTTACCTGTTGTTTACCCTAGGTTTTATTGGCTGGCATGCACAAGCGCAACTGACTATTGTGAATGTTGCCGCAGCAATAGAATCTGCCAAAGCTGGCGACAACCTATCCTTTTTCTTAAGCGACCCAATGACTTCTATCCTGTGGGTATTTGTAGGCATCACATTGTTGGTGTGGGGACGCGGCACTTTTTGCGGGTGGTTATGTCCTTTTGGAGCCCTACAAGAAATCATGAGTGGCATTGCTTGCGCCTTGGGTTTTCGTCATATCCGGATAAAAAAACGTGTAGACACGCAACTTAAGTGGGTGAAATATGCATTGCTTGCCGCCATCATCAGCAGCATTTTTTGGTTCCCACAGCACAGCGATTTACTCTCAGAAATAGAACCTTTTAAAACAGCAATCAGTTTATTTTTTATACGGGAGTGGCCTTATGTGGTGTGGGCCGTATGTTGTGTAGGCTTGAGTGCGGTGGTCTACCGTGGGTACTGTCGCTACATTTGCCCACTAGGTGCGGCCTTGGCTATTGGTGGCTATGTTCGTTTGTGGCGCTGGGTTCCAAGACGCAATGAATGCGGCACACCATGCCAAACATGTCGACACGGCTGTAACTATGACTCAATAGAGCCCAATGGGACAATAGCCTACGACGAATGCTTTCAATGCTTAGACTGTGTGGCCACGCACGAGGACGACAAAAAATGCTACCCGTTGGTCATGTCTAACAAAAGACCCGTTACTTATTTGCACGTTGAAGGTCAAACACAATGAAACGGCGGCAATGGCTGTGTACCGTTTTAGGCGCCGCTGGAACCAGCCTAGCGTTAGCCGCCACCAAACAAACTCAAAACACGCTTGTATGGCGGCAACGCGTCATGATGGGATTTGGCACGACTGTGTGGCTACAAGCCGCACATCACGACACCCAAGAGCTTGAAAAAGCGCTGTCCAGCTGCGTCGCGTTGTTGCACGATATCGAGCGCGAACTCAGCCTATACCTGCCGTCCAGTGCGCTGTGCCGCCTCAATGCTGCCGGCAGCTTTCAAGGCACTGCGCCGCATCTGTTCAGGATGTTGAAAATTGCCAACAACATTTCTTCGCAATGTAATGGCATGTTTGATGTCACCATGCAGCCGCTGTGGCAAGTCTGGCGTGCTGCGCATGAAGACGGCAATGAGCCCAGCGCCAAGCTGATAGATACAACGTGTCAGTTGGTAAATTGGCGCGGCATTGCAATGTCGCAAGACACCATCAAATTTAAGCGCAAGGGAATGTCTGTTTCGTTGAACGGCATTGCACAAGGCTACGCAGCTGACCAAGTGCGCATACAACTCGCGTCATACGGTATACAAACTGCACGTATCGACACTGGGGAAACCACATCACTACAACCAATAGGGTCAGTGAATTCTGAATCGTTTTTTATAGAGGACAGATTCAATATGGCCAGTGGTACTGGACCGGTTGTAGTACCCAATGGACGAGCCATGGCAACCTCCTCAGATGCGCACACAACATTTTTCAGCCACCATAAGCACCACATACTGCAGCCGCAGACAGGCCACTCACCCCACTACTGGGCATCAGTTACGGTCATTGCCAACAGTTGTACCTTGGCCGATGCGCTCACCAAGGTGTTCTTCATGTTACCGTCTCAGCAAATACAAGCTGCGGCCGATCGTTGGGGAGTCGCAGTGGTGTTGCAAAACAAAACCGGGCATTGGCAACAGGTCAACCCAACCAGTCACATAAACTTAAAACTGGTCGAACAGATATAAAAGCACTCTTGCACAATATTCGCCACCTCAACTGCGATTGATATCGCGTGGTGTTGGATGGCGTTGGACGCCGTTATAAAGCTGCAGTTGAACGGCTGCTGGGCTCCAGTAAACCGTGTGGTTAGGGCACATCACTGGCTCAACGTCTATACGCACTGAGACGGACAATAACAATGACTCATGACCAAAAACTTGACACATTTAAGCAAGGGACTGTCGCAGCTCAGTTAGAAAATTGTTGGACAATCAATAGTTAGAGTCTTTCAGCGTATGAACATATCGGTCACACCAATCAATTGCAGTGCTTGTTTTTCATCACGGCTATGACTTCAAAGCACTAACCAGTGGCGCGCTCTAAATAGCTTTCAAACACGCTGACATGAATCAACGCAGAGTCGCTGTCGTTGGACCACAGGTCCTGCGATTGAAACCGTACATCGTAAGTGGGCTCATCATCAGACTGAACCCCATGGGCGTGTGCATCAGCAAACGGATAGAGAGGCGACACCCCCACCACAACACCGCATTTACCGCGAATGTAAGCGGGCATGCGCACGTGACCAGGCACATAATCAGACCGAACGCGCACCTTCTCGGCAATGTTGAAATGGTCTCGCCCAGCAACATTGGTGCGCCCACCGGCACTTGACAAAGCCAAAGGAAACGAACCACCTGAACCTCTCTCCAACTCGTGCAAGGTGAACACACCTTTTTCAACACACAGGGTGGCAAGACTTGTGAGTGAACGCTCGTAATAACTGGCTGTTAAATAGTGGCGGGGCTCCATGCGCTCTATGGCATGGCGGTATTCGTCCATGTTGAACAGCCCCAGTTTGACTGCCAATGAGTACAACGCGTTGGCGCGCATTTCCCAAGGCTCGTGAAATACCTTTGCATTCAGCTCATACCGTATTCGGCCAAAGCCTTGCTTGCCGCCCAAATCATGCATGCCATCCATGGTTAACTTCCTAAATACGCGCAACGCCAATCATGGCGTCCTTAGACACAATGTCTACCAGTTGTTGTTCTGTCCACCCGAGTGTATGGGCCGGTCTTTCAGGAATAACCATGTACCGCGTATCCGCAGTCGTGTCCCACACCCGAATCTCCACATCAGAGGGTAGATCTAAGCCCATTTCTTTCAGGACAGTACGAGACTCTCGAACAATGCGAGCACGGTACTCTAACTCCTTGTACCAATCAGGCGGCAAACCAATTATTGAAAAAGCTGTACAAGAACATAAGGTGCAACAGATGACGTTGTGGCATGTGGGCGTGTTTTCCAGTGCAACAAGGTGGCGGTGATGAATCGGCATGGTCAAACCAAGCTCATAAACAGCCTCGCGCCCGTTGGTCAACAGCTTTTGTTTGAAGGCGGCATCAGTCCAAGCCCTGGCGATCACGCGAGCGCCGTTCTCTGGTAGCCATTGTTCCTCTGCAAGGTGCTCAAACTCGTTGATAAATTCTGCTGGTTTGTGTCCGCGCAACTCAAATGCTGCCTCGACAGCATCGGTTCGTTGCTGCATGGATGCAACGCCTGACGGGGTTGTTAATTCACTCATATTGGAGACTCATAAAAAATACCGTGTGTAGACATTTACTAGCGGGTTGAATGATGCATCAACTGGTTCCGTTGGTCAAACCGGCATCGTGCCTGCTCAACAATACCCATTAGTTTCATACGTGAACGTCACAACAAATAGCCACACACAGTTGCGCAGCTTGACGACTTGCAAACCATGAGGTGCCAAAGATTGCTTATAGAGTGACCTCAATCCCGCCCGGTATACGGGCGCAACGTCAAGTCAACAAACAACTTGTAGGAATACCACCCTTCCAAGCTGTCGTGAGCGGGCAGAAAAAGCCAATCGCATTTGATAAAAAGCGGGTGAAGGTCGCATTCTTCGTTAATCACAAATGACGCACAACACGCTGCAATGCGCATGCTCAATCAAAGCACCAGAAGTGGCTCCTCGCCACCACCGTGCAGTCCAGCCGTCTATATGTTTATGACCAACAACAATGAGGTTGGCGTCAATTTTTACAGCAAACTCTGTGACTGAGTAGACAGAATCCCCTACGAGCAACTCTCCTTGAGTCTTAAGTCCAGCGTCGCTCATTTGACGTAGACCGTCATCCAGAATGCGTTGGAAGTAGGCTGTATCTTGGTCAGTTTGTAATGGTGTGAACCCACCGACCTCAAGAGCGATCACGCTGCTTGCTGGCGGCATAACCGCCACAAGCCATAGGTCAGATTGACTCCACTGTGCTAGGTCTTTGCATGCCAGCAAAGCCTGCTGTCCAGCCTCTGAACCGTCATAGGCAAGAAGAATCCGTTCGTACATGCCATCGCTCCTAAATGTGTATCGGTTGATCGCTACTGCGGTTTGTTCATCGAAAAAAATATGACACCCCGTTGACTACCACAAGTCGACAACGCAACACTCTAACCCAGTACTGCGTTGATGCATACAATCCAATTTTTTGAAGAGAAACGCCCTGTAGTGCGGACAAGGTGATCAACTTAACAGGTCATCAAACATATAAAGCCCAACATGTTTAATTTAACTTGTACATCCATCATGCCACCCTAGGTAACGGACCTAAGCCAGTGGCAAGCTGGGAGACCAAAGAAGGTGAGTGTATAAAAGGTTGGGTTGAAACAGGTATGTGCAGAAGAACGTTCAACACCAGCTCAAGCAATGTAAAGCTGCGCATCAATGGACGTGACTGCAGTCTCCTGTCGATGTCTTTTGGTGCAGCACGCACAACGCTTACTGAAACTGAGCGATTCAGTTAATCGCTTGGGAAACATATTCAGTACATCAAGCATGCCGTGGCACGGTGACTTTAAACCGCACGCCGCTAGAGGCTGACCCGGTTACAGTCTTGCAGCGACCACCTGCATGGCCGCGGTCCCGGCGCACACTCAGCACATGTGAAAAAAAACGCAACCCAATCACTCAGACAACTGCAATGTTGTAGTTTCACGGGCCGGACAACTTATAGGCAACAACCCTAGGCACAACAGTCTGGCGGTTTTAAGCCAACCAACCGACCGACTAACCGAGCAGCAGTGGCCAACATGTTGCGCAACGCGGCTTCAGCACGTTCACCACAAAAACGGTACATGTTGACCCACGTGATGCAAAGAATTTCTGCGAATGATTGAAACGTCCAGCTGAGGCAGGCACATGGGCATGGACAAAGTCTGAAGACCATGCGCGCTGTCCGCTAGCTCTCACAGCATCGTTGGTTGCTCACGACGTGAACAACCAACTGTTTAGGCTACTGCCATAAAAAACGCTACAAGGCGCCCTGCCTGACTGCCAAGAGCCTTGTTGATGAACCGCTTCAATCACCAGCGTATTAAGCTCAAAATGCTGTATTCAAAGTGGTGCCTTCGCCATGCGCAGATACGGTAACTTGATATCAATACTGCCGTATTTTTCACGGGCTTGGTCATCGTTTAAAGACAGGGCCACGACCACATCTTGACCAACTGTCCAATTGGCCGGTGTTGCCAGTGGCGCATTGAACGTTAATTGCAGGGCGTCCAGCGCGCGCAGCACTTCAGCAAAGTTACGACCCACTGACATCGGGTAAGTCATCGACAGTTTGAGTTTTTTATCTGGTCCAATGATGAAAACAGAGCGGACCGTAGCGGTGTCTGCAGCCGTGCGACCGTCCGGTAGATAGGCCTCAGACGGCAACATATCAAACAATTTAGAAACAGCAAGGTCTTCATCCGCAATGATGGGGAAACCCGCCTTGGCTCCCGAAAAAGTCTCGATATCGGTTTTCCATTTTTTGTGTGCCAACACCCCGTCCACAGATACGCCAATGACTTTGGTATTGCGCTTGGCCCATTCGTCAGCCAGCTGCGCAACGGCTCCAAACTCGGTGGTGCACACTGGCGTAAAGTCTTTGGGGTGTGAAAACAAAATAGACCACCCGTCACCCAACCAGGTGTGGAAATCAATAGACCCATGATCGGTGTCAGCCGTAAAATCGGGAATAACATCGTTGATACGCATTGCCATAATAAACTCCAAAATTCGGTTGAAAGTAGTAGTTTGACAGAATTATGTATGGATGGATTGCTTGTACAGACCAACACCGAAGCACGTTGTGTCCCGCATACAAATTTGTAGCCCGCCCTA
>Ga0222646_100545_pt1 | contig 10491 bp, 17 predicted proteins | sample AntAcemetagen293_FD_179819 | JGI IMG/M metagenome (GOLD analysis project Ga0222646, IMG submission 179819) | Saline water microbial communities from Ace Lake, Antarctica - #293 | ecosystem: Environmental > Aquatic > Non-marine Saline and Alkaline > Saline | place: Antarctica: Ace Lake | collected... | reverse complement strand
TTGTGGTCACTCCAGAAGGGGGACACATGCATCGTATGATAATGGGTGTAGTCATATCTAATGCTACCCCCCATGCTTAAAACCTCCTGAGCAATAATCAGAGATAGCTCCATTGCCATCACATCCTCATAGCTTGTGAACCTGTACATGTCATCACTAATGCCATCATGTGTAAAGCTAAAGGCTTTACCAGTGAATACAACGTCACACACAGTGTCAGGGAACTTCTCATGCTCTCTACGGGTGAGTATGACCCCAGCCACAGCGAACTGCCCCATGACTGGTTGATCACGTGCCTCAAAGAATATAGCCGTTGCTAAACACATAAGTATTGTCATTTGCTATATCCTTTAGCTGTTGTCGTAAGTCTCTGATCTCCTGCTCGTAGCATTTGACATATGAGATAACCATGTAATTAACAAAAGGACCAATCTCAGGCTCTCGTATCTCAAGCCATTCAGACAGAGTAAGCTGTAGTGTTTCATCTATAATCATTTGAACTTCTCCATTACCTTAGCTTCAATACGTCTTACAACTGTCTCAGACACAGGGGGTGACATCTGCTTACCTACATCATAGCTTGAGACAACACGTAAAGGGTCAGTAAAGTATCTTAGGTTAATCACCTCTTTCTCACGTTCATCCATAGCACTAAACAGTTTAGCTGTCAACCAATGCTTATGATCTTTATCCTCTAAATTAGTCCTTTGTTTATCCCCTACAGACAACTCATCCTTACCGTGGCAATCATCTGCATCAACATAAGACAAACGTGAGCCTATCATGCCCTTCTCGGTAGGGGTGCCACCCTTGTCACTCTTGTACCCCTTAGGGGGCACCACAAGCTTGCTACGGCGCATATAGTAGTCACTCATGCCTCTCCGTGCGCGTAACCAGAAGAACTGCTCAGGATTATCATATTTATCAGGATCATACCGATGTAGAACCTCATAACATGCCAACAGACCCTCTTGTAGCAGGTCGTCAAACATCTGATAGTTATTGTAACCCTTAGCCATCATGCTGCACAGGTGATATATCTTCTGTTCTAAGGCGCGTGTAGTTTCTTGTGTATTCATTCTGTGGTCTTCCTTTGATGTCTTTTGCTACCTCTGACAATACCCATAGCAGGAAAGGTATCATCGCTATGACCATTGCTATGCCAAGTTGCACTCGTATTCCTCCTGACAGTCCCAGTAGTCACTCCGTAGTTGCTCCTGTAGTCGATTGTCCTCTGCGCCACTTAGGTAATCCTTATGTACCCCCCATACGTTAAACGTAGGATCACATGAGACCTTAAGGTAAAACCCTTGTTCATCACTACAAATAGAGTAGATGCCCTCTTCAGCTAACTCTGATAGCAATTGAATGTACGTTTGATCGTCACGCTTGAAGTCAATAACTTGTGTGTCATCAGATAGGTTCATTTGTTTTCTCCTTTGGTTTAGGCAAGGGCATCCAGTGGGTAGGCTTGCCATAAAACTCTAGATTGCACCGGCCTTTATCATTTGAATTAACCACCCACCATTCCGACATGTTTGGATGCGGGTCGAATTGCGCCACGAACGGCGTGCCTCCGCAAGTGACAAGAACATCAACGCCTTGGGGTGCGGTTTCAATCGTCTGCCACTGCGGCGCAATCATATCGGGCAGGGCTGCTAGGATAGCGTCTGCTGCTGGCTGGCATTGTGTGTCAATATAACCCATGTCCAACTTATAGAGTATATCCGTAATTTTATTCCGCATAGTCATTTGTTTTCTCCCGTAATAGTATCACCTTTAGCTGCTTCCCAACCAGATTCAAATGCTAACTCAGCTAGGTTTTTGATATCCCGTGACTTAGCATAGTCTCCATCATAGATAGCCTCCTGTATTGTGCAGTCTCCTCCGTCAATGTCTACACACATGAATTGGTAAAGTGCTTTTTCAAGTTGAGTCATTTGTCTTCTCCTGTTGTTGTATAGTGGTCTAGTGCGCACTTTTTAGCTTCAGCTAAGCTCAAGCCACTCATTAGGCATAGATCATCAAAGTCCACCAAGAAGCCATCATCAAAACATACTAAAATGTATTCTCCTGAATAAAAATGCTTACCAGACTTTACCCATTTAACAGGCTTATCCTTAGTGGTCATTTGTTATCTCCCTTCACCTGAACACCAGAGCTAACAAGTGTAACAACACGACCTGTGTTAAAGCTCTTGTACCCCTCACTGGTCATAAGTGTTACATTAGTGTTGATCTGCCCTTCAATTGCCTTCACAAGCATCCCCTCAATTGTACGCCATTGCCCATTCTCCTTGATGAAGTCAACTGTGTACACTAGGCTAAGATCACCTGAAGACAGAATGTCCTGTACAGATTGCACTGGTAAATAGGTGTTGAGTGGAGCATTTGTCTTAGCAACTGTTGTAGTAGTGGTAATCATTTGCATATTCCTTGTAGTGATTAATGTTTAACTTGAGATACTTATGATTGATTCGTTAGATATTGTCAATAGGAAAGTTTAGTTTGGCATAGTCCCCGTGTAATTCCAAAGCTAAGTCGTCGTATTTCCTAAGTGCTACCCCTAAGCAATCATATGACCCGCCATGGTTGATACTACCCCCACTAACAATTGCCACCTCCCACCTTGAGTTCCGCCTGTATGCCCCCTTGAAGGATTTACCTTTGTATGGCTTCCTGTTCTTGTTATTGTTTGCAACGGAGCAGTCTCTTAGGTTAATGATACGGTTGTCATTTGTTACGCTGTTGATATGGTCTATTGTTTCCTTAGGCCATTCCCCATAGTGTAGGAGCCAAGAAACTCTGTGTGCGTACCACCCTTTCCCTAGTGTATAAACCTTGATATACCCACCTTTTATCTCTGAGTTAAACACCGTTCCAACCTTTGTAGTCCTGTGCTTACTACACTTGGTAGTTATGTGTCCCGTGTCTGGGTCATATGAGAAAGTATTACGGATATGCTCTATGATCTCTACCTCTGTCATCTTATTTAGTTTAGCTCTTTTGTCTTTACTCATTTCCTTACCCTTTGTATGTTTATGATGTTTTACCCTACCACATTCCCCTGTAGCCGACATTCCCCTGTAGCCGACATTCCCCTGTAGCCGACATTCCCCTGTAGCCGACATTCCCCTGTAGCCGACATTCCCACGGAGCCTATTTGTCAGACCCCTGAGATTCTGGTGATACCCAGTTGCGACTCATTCTCAACGAATCGTTCACGAATTGTTACAAAACTCTGTCAATAGTTGACGCATGATTCGTGATAAATGTTACATCACAAGATATTACAGAATCGAAATAATAGTCACAAAATGCTTGTCAACTCTTGACATCAATAATGTGATTGATTCGTTACCAAATGTAACAAATTGTTACCTAGTAATTTGACTCAGTGTCATAAGTGTGAGTGTGACATATGTGCAACACATAATGATTCGGCATTGGACATAGTAAACTGATTCGCATATGGAGTCCAATCACTTTTAATGTTACACAAGATTCCGATAGCCGTCAGTTCCGTATTTTGCGAGTGAAATCTAACGAATCACCCCGTGCAGCTATCGCCTGACCTGTTTTAGCATGTGGATTCTAGTATGACAAGCCCTAAAATGTCTATTGATTCTACGTTATGTACGGGTTTTGATACCCCGCCAGTCCATTTTAGCCGAATTTTTTGCATTAGGCAAATCACGAAATATTTCACTAATGTTACAATTGATCACAATATTGCAGTCATATGCAGATTCCGCTTAGAACGCAACGAATCAAAATTGTGAACACTAGTGACCTAACACTAGGTAAGCGTTCTAGCCCCTGTTTTAGCCCTTGCTAGAACCTATTGACGAATCAATTGTAAAACTATAGCGCGCGCACCCGCGTTTCATCATAAGACCCCAGCTTAGAACCATCATAAGACCCCAGCTTAGAACCATCATAAGACCCCAGCTTAGAACCATTTTAGGGCTTGCGGGGTGTCGTTTGATTCGTTAGGAAGATAGCAAGAGACGGGGGCCACGGGGTCGCTGCATAAGGGAAAAGACAATGACAATGACATTTAAGTTAAACAAAACAGTAGACGGTGGCACGGTCTTGAACCGCAAAACGCAACTAAAAGGGATTAAGAAAATGCAAGTATCTGGATGGATTGAAACGGAAAACGGCGCAGAAGTTTTTGACTATACCGCAGTCAATATACGCGGGATTGCGAAAGCCCTAATAGCAGAATTTGGAGAGGATGCAGGCGCGACCGACATTGAAGCAACGGATCAAAACGGAGAAGACATAACCGCTCGTCTATATAATTCACTGGACGTTTTGACAGGGGGGTCGGTCGTATGATTAGCACATTTATGCTAGTAATCACAATATGGGCAAGCGATGGGTCATATCAGGACATCGCATTGTCATTTGGTTTAACATATGCGGATTGCGCAGAAATGGCCTATTACATCGAACGCGGGTTGAATCAGTCAGCGGATATCTTTTGCGAATTAGAAGGGGTCTATTGATATGACTACGCAACAAATAGTTAAAAGCGCCGTTTGCTACTCAGATTCAGCACGTGGGATATACATTCCGCAGCATTTTGCCGAAACGTGTGATCGGGCAAAGGTTCTATATGTCAGTGACGACGAATGGAAAGACTTAGAAGCTGGACCTGATGTCGAAAACTATTGGGACACGTGGGACTCGGTCCTGAGTAACGCTGAAACTACGTGCGGGGGCGTGTTATATCAAGATGGTGACCTATGGGTCATATATGCGCAACATGCGACACTAGCTATTAACGACTTGTGCGAAGATCAAGAGTCATATGAGTCAACCCACGATGACGCTGGCAACAACTACGCTCACATGGTTGCAGAGTCTTGGTCTGATACGGATGATGAAAATCTGAAAGATCAATTGATGAAAAGTCTTATGATGGGCCAAGGTTTTGATTATACGGTAACACCGCAATGGCAACACCTTGGAATTGACCCGCGTTGGAATCAATTAGAAATAGACGTTTTAAGTGACTACGCAATTGAGTCTGTCGTTATGACGGCGGGTCACATGTTTTCACCTGATGGAATTGTAATCGGTATTTTTTCCGTAGGTGAAATAGAAGTATGCCTGCATCACCTTGGAATCGACTGTGTGACAATGGATTTTATTCGCGAGTCTTGCGATGCATATATCAGCGGCACCGATGTGGCTTATGTCAGCACCGATGCCGTTTGGTATGCGATAGTTGATCCAGAGACTTTCAACGCATATGTTCAACAACATTTTGACGGCTTAGAAGGACAAAACTTATGAATAATGATAACCCGATAACATACAAGGCAATAATCGACCGCTGTAAAGGGGATGCAATTGATGGACTCCCCGATTTTCCTAAAGCTGGAGACATTGATTCATGGGAAAACTACATAAATGAATTAGATGATTTTGAAGTTTTTGACTATTGCCATGAGACCGTAGGTAATTGGGACTGGAGTATTTACACGCATTACGGTTGGAAAATACTGCACGCGCTACCCCAGTCTATTATTGACGATGCAGAACAGCAATTCCTTGACATTAACGGTGGCATGGCAATCGAAGACACTTGCGGGGGAATGTTTGATATTTGGACTATCCAATCGCAAATAGCGTATCACGCTTGTGTCGCCCTTTTGACTGAGCAGGTGCAAGAAACCGTTGAAGAATTACGGGCTGTGGCGCAAACGTCAATTGATAATCAATAGGGGAGTCGGGCTTATGAATACAACGGAAAGACTATTGCAAGAATTGAACGAGGTACGCGGGTTAACTTATCCAATGAAAGGTTATAGCTATTTTGCGGATGTCGTAGGGAATGGCATTGCAATGCCAAGAGTCTATATAATTGTAAACGCTAACGGTGGTGTCACATATAGCGGATTAAACAAGGGTACGTCACGCAAGCGATGTGACGCCATACGATTGGCAATTGATGCCGCTAAAACCTAATCAACTAACATAATCAACTGAAAGACAATCAAATGAACAACGTGAATCAACTGCCAACCGCTACTTACCGCTTGCTTACCCCAATGGTCGTCGAAGGCGCACAGGAGGCCCGTGACGTGCTAACGCTACCGACTGGAGAGCTTATGACATGGCGTGAGGGGCAGGAAGCCATTGCAATGCACAAGCGTATTACTGGCCAGACCTTGACATTATATAATACGGCGGCGGTGTAGGAATTTTAGCAAGTGCGTATGAATAACGAGTGATTAAACAAGTGCTAAGACATAAGCGATCAAGCGCGTAGAGTTTAGGTGATATGCAATGGGGTTCAATGGCTTATGTCATTGGCCCTATTTGCGTTTGGCGTGGGAAATGGCAAATGTGATTCGTTGGGATCACTGGATGTGGTTGCCGAATCGCTCGCCGCGTCAAGTGTAAACCCTTGTCAAGCCTTAATATTATCCAATGTGTGACATATATAGCACACTTGATATTCACCTGATATTCCCCTGACATGATCACGAATTGTTACACTGATGACATAGCATGTGACTTGACAACCCAGAGCAAGTGATTCTATTGAGGTAACTGGTGTCAAGACATTTGTGGTTATCCGTGGCATAATTACAAGGGTTGACAAGGGAATCATTCATGGGACCCTACGAATCACTTGACATCAGATGCCATGGGCGAGATAGACAAATGCCGTTCCAAAATAATAAAAATACATTTGACCTACCAGTTGACTTCTCTGTTGACACAGCCAGAGATTTGCTTTAGTTAGGTCATATGATTTCTACAAAAATAAACAAAAGAGGACTGACAAATGACTAAACTTGAGAAACTGAAGGCTGCTCGTGATGCCTACACTACTGCTCGTTATGCTTATGTGGTTGCTGAGGCTGCTTATAATGCTGCATATGATGCTTATGCTGATTCTCGTTATGCATCTGTTACTTCCCTGAAATATCAGAATGAGACTGACACATGACCTACACGTACACACCATTGCAGTCAGATAATTTCATATACTACTTACACAAAAGCCAATGGGATGCGGCTGTAGAACTATATGGATTGACATGGGTAGTGAACCACTGTAAGCTATACAGGGATATATCAAAGTCAGACAAAGGAGAATACAAATGAATAAGACATTCGCAGAACTAGGGTACAACGTAGGTGACACTGTGCGCTGTGTTGATGATGGGGGCCGTCGGTTTTATGTGACTGGCGGAAAGTATGTGCTTGAAAGCAGTGGTGGTCTTGGCCCAACAATTAAAGTTGATCACAACGGCTACAGCGCATCATGGGAACTGGTATCACGCGCCGGATCACCGGACACGACAGATGACGGGTATTTGATCTGGAATGACATGACACCAGAGGCACAAGGGTCGTTGCTGTTGTCCGAACACAATGGGGCTATTATTCAATTCTTTTGCCTCGATGAATGGATTCTAGACTCTGACCCGAATTGGTGGTATGCTAGAAAATACCGCGTAAAGCCTGCGGCACCTGTTGTTGTGACGCATGAAATCTATGGCAGGCATGAACGTAATTGGAATTGGGTGCGCGATAGCCTTGACACACACACGATCACATATAATACGCTTGACGGTGTAGTCGATTGTAGTTCAGTTGTGATGACCAAAATATAGCATAGGTGCGACAAAGTGTCTCATTAGACATATTTATGTGTTATTATTGTCACACTTATGATAATAGTGCCTCTGATGTTGCTGCAACAAAAGCAGTGTCAGAGGCATTAAATGATGATTTATTAGCAGATATTGAAGATAATCTAAAGTATTTTAATGTTTCTTTCGTTAGATATCAAGCACTTGTAAATTAGTTGCTACTTAGGTGTTTGGATTTGGTGTGGAAACTGACTATATGTACATGAGACCCTATGGGGGGTAAGGGGGGTAACAATTGATTACTTATGAATTATAATCATATGAATATTAATCATAAGATTTATAACATATGTTAAACAATTGTTAGTCAATTGATATAGAACTTATGAGTATCAATCAGATTATTATTACAGTAGTATATAAACTTACAGTGGTCCACAATATGTATCACCACAGAAGTTATGAACTACTGTTATTATGTTCTGATGATCTTACTTCCTTTGGTTGCATAGACGTTTGACAATTCTTTCTAGTGATAATCATTAGTAATCATAGGTAAGAATAATCATATAAAATCACACAAGACAATCATAGGACGACAGTAACATGGGTGCGAAGCCAGTATACAAATTCAATAAGCCCATTGCTAAACACTTGAAGAAGTGCATTGAAGGTGGTGTGTCTGTCAAAGATATGCTTGCGTCAGGAATTGGCAAGTACAATATGTTTCCTCAGAATATGACTATCCTATATAAGGTCTACGGAGCTTACATTGCTGAAGTCAGAGCTGAGATCGTAGGAGCTATTGGCGAAACTGTGATTGCACAAGCTAAGGCTGGTGATTTTAAGTCGCAAGAGTTTTACCTACGCTCTAAGGGCGGATGGTCCCCCAGTAACACAGTACATGAGGTTGAGCATGAGAATGATCCAGATGAAGACACAGGTGCTATTGACCTGCTTCTGGCTAAACTTGGGAAGAACCTTACAGACACCGACAGTAAAGATGAGTAATCACTTATGGCTACGAGAAAAGGCTTATGGAGAGACATCCCAATAACTGCTGATACTCTTAGGGCATTAGGTGATGACGAACTACAGGATTACTTGAAAGAGCTGAACTCAACCCAACTAGACGAGATCATGCATCTGTATGAGTTCTGGGCTAGACCTTCGCAACTAGAGCCTGAGGGCAATGGTTGGGACACATGGTTGTTCAACGCTGGTCGTGGCGCTGGTAAGACGTTCTCAGGTGCCAACTGGGTCAGACATCGGATCAAGTGCGGTGACAAGCGTATAGCCTGTGTAGCGCCCACTAAGGGCGATGTTAGACGGGTGATGGTCGAAGGTGAGTCTGGTTTCCTCAACATGTGTTGGAAGGGTGACAAGACTTACAGAGGCGCTAAGATGGGTTATCCTGAGTGGTCACCTACAAACAATACATTGACATGGGAGAATGGTGCAACTGCTACCTTCTTCTCAGCAGAAGACCCAGATAGACTTCGTGGACCTCAGTTTCATGCCTCATGGTGTGACGAGTTGTCCTCATGGCGTAACCAGCAGGATGTTTGGGATATGCTCCAGTTTACATTACGTTTAGGCAGACACCCTAGAGTGATGGTAACAACAACCCCCAAGCCGACTAAGTTGATGCGTAAGCTACTCAGTAGCAAAAATACGTTTATCACTGGCGGTTCAACCTTTGATAATGCTGCTAACCTCGCAAGTACATTCTTGGCTAAGGTCAAGGAAGACTACGAGGGTACACGCTTAGGTCGTCAAGAGCTTTACGCTGAGATGCTAGAAGAAGCTGAAGGCGCACTGTGGACTACTGATGTCTTAGATGCTGCATTAGATGAAACAATAGAAGACCGCGTAGAGTTTGCAAAGACTTTACAGAGGGTTGTCATTTCGATTGACCCAGCAATCACCAGCAACGCAGAATCTGATTTAACAGGTATTATCGTAGCAGGTTTAGACATTAACGGCAAAGGTTATATCCTAGAGGATCATACCGACCGTTACACACCACAGGGCTGGGCTGCTAAGGCTATTTCCTTGTACCATGAGTTTAGTGCTGATCGTATTGTTGCCGAGAAGAACCAAGGTGGCGACATGGTAAGAGCTACGCTTACATCTGAGGATGAAACTGTCCCTATCAGATTAGTACATGCGTCTAGAGGTAAGTTCGCAAGGGCTGAACCTGTGTCAGCTTTATATGAGCAAGGCAAGGTTAGACATGCAAAGGGTCTTGATGACCTAGAAGTTCAAATGAGAACTTGGGAGCCTTTGGGGTCTGTTGGTTCTCCAGATAGACTAGATGCTATGGTATGGGCCTTAACTGATCTTATGCTCAAAGGCAATGCTAGACCTCAACTACGGTTAGCCTATAGTTCTGCTAAAGGTATCACATAAATTACATTGAATAGGCTTACAACAAATGGTAACGGAATCTAACACCCCACCCTTGAGTGAGCCTAAGGCCAAGCAACAGTTAGGTGTAGCTTCCTCTAATGTAACCTCTGGTACATTTAAGTCTGGGGAGTTTCTGCCTGAGTTGCGTGGCAGTCGTGCTATTGCTAAGTATCGTGAGATGCGTGATAACTCAGCAGTAGTTGGCGCTGTACTTTATGCAGTTGAGCAAGTGCTACGTGATGTTGAGCTTAATGTTGTCCCTGCTGATAAGTCTGAAGCTGCTATTGCTGACGCTAAGTTCGTAGAGGAAGCATTAGACGACATGGACCACTCATTAGATGACCATGTGTCAGAGGCTGTCAGCTTCCTGTGGATGGGCTTCTCTTGGTTTGAGGTAGTGTACAAGCGTAGAGGTGGCTTAGACACCAGAGACCCTAAGAAGCGCTCTAAGTATAACG
>Ga0222646_100540_pt1 | contig 10529 bp, 18 predicted proteins | sample AntAcemetagen293_FD_179819 | JGI IMG/M metagenome (GOLD analysis project Ga0222646, IMG submission 179819) | Saline water microbial communities from Ace Lake, Antarctica - #293 | ecosystem: Environmental > Aquatic > Non-marine Saline and Alkaline > Saline | place: Antarctica: Ace Lake | collected... | reverse complement strand
TATAAAACAAAAGAAGAAGAGAAAAAGGCAAAAGAGTTAAGAATAAAAGATCTGAAGATGTGGTGAAATCAAAAATCAGGTCAACAAATAATCGGAAAACATTCAGGAAGGACATTATTTTATCAAGATAAAGAGTATGAGTACTTATTACCAAAAGCAGTACATTGGAAAAAAATAAGACTTAACTATATTAAACCAAGAATAAATCTCTATTTGTAATTCTTGGTCTAACTCAATTCATTTAGTGAGTTGTGTTAGGTCAAGTTTTGCACTGTCGGACCTTTCCAAAAATCTATCTTTTATCAATTTAGCTGAGTAGGTAAATAAAAACAATGCCCTATTTTCCGCAATATTTGTGACGGCAATCAAATACGCACTGATAAGTTTCAGTAAAACTTCGTCTATTTTCTATCTAGTATGAAGACGTAAAAATGACTAGAAGAGAGATTAAGTACTCCATTACCATTTGGCTTGATATCCAAAGAAATAATGAACTGTGTAGACTCACTATCTACTCAAATTATCTTTAATTAAAAATAAAAATAAAAACAAAAGGAAGTCCAAATGGCAAAAGTAAATAAAACAACAATTTCAGCAGTATTAGCTAAAAAGAAAATGGCAGCATCAGCAAAAGTTGCAGCAATTAGTGGTATCGTAACAAGTGTTAGAGCAAAGTATGGTAACTCAGATGTAGAGATTAAACCTACAAAGACAGTAAACACTTGTTACGGTCTAATGAGTATGAAATATTTATCTGATGAAGATAAATTAGCTTTAGTTACTAAAGCAATTTCTAGTATTAGAGTACAAGCAATTCAAACAACTGAATCAACTACAGGAATTGTATTTGAAAGAGAAGTTGAAAAATTAGTAGCTACTAATCCAGTACTATCAAATTTAGAAGCCTCTGTTCAATCAGAAATTATCTAATCTTAGTTGATTAGAGAGTCGTCATTGGACGGCTCAACCAATTAACTAAAGGGATTATAATGAATAAAAGAAATTTAGCAGTAGAATGTTGGAATCTTAAACAATCTTATCATGTTCAGTATATATTAGAAGAAGATGAGGATTATAATGATTGGGAAACACGCTCTTCAGAAGAGTTTGATAAATTTACTATTATACATGATGATGGTATAGGAGCATATTTTGATTGGATAAAAACATCAAACATTGAAAATTGTGAGCAGATAACTTATAAAGAGTTTTGTAATAGGTTTGTCAAGCCTAACATAAATCTTTACTTATAGGAGATAATATATGATAAGAGGACTAGCAGTACGTATTAAAAGCGAGTATGAAAGACAGCATGTAATATATATTACAGAAGGTAGAAAGTCTTGTAAGAACTGGAAAAAAGCCCAAAAAGATAGAATACTTATAAATCCAGAGGAATCTATTGTATTTGATGATAATGATAATGATACTGCTAATTTTATGTATAATTGGTTAGTACAAAAAAGTAACAAACATCCTGTAATAACATATGAAGAATTTGTGAGTAAGTATACTCGACCAATAATAAATTTATACCTATAAGGAATTACTATGAAACTATTTGAATTTGCAAAAACTAAACCAACTCCAGTAAATATCTGGAAAGAACTTGAAAAAACTGAATATAGTACGTCAGAAAAAACATTAATTTGGGCTGCTACTGTATTAACAACAGACTTTTCTAAGTTTAAAGATTCCTTACACATGATTGGAACTGAAGAATTAACTTTAGAACAATTTATAGAAGCTATTACGGAAGGAATTGAATCTCAACATTCAGTATCTATATCGGTTACTTTACCTTTTAGTGATTTATTAAAAGAACTTGAAACATTATGTGTTCTTAAATCACTTACAAAACCACTTGCATTATTGATGTATTGGTTAATTAGCTCTACTTCATCGGAAGATGATGTGTTAAACTTAGCAAATAAATTTAAAAACATTAAAAAAGAAGAGTTTCATAATATTATAAGAAACAACCACTCATCTTTAGAAGAGGTGTTAGAATTTCTAACTCCTGTAAATGTTCTCATGCTTGATGATAAGACTTTATTTGCAGAAAATATATTTAGACAATTGTTCCCTGCAGACTCATTTAAAAAACCTGAGATGATTTCAGGAAATGTTGACTTGTTTGTTAAAAAATATCTTAGAACAGGATTAATAGAAGCAATTAAAGACGGTAAAAAAGTATTTGGTGTTCCAACATTTGAACAATTTCCTTTTTAATCATGTTTACTTATCCCATTTATAAAAAGTCTAAAAGATCAAATGCTGTAATTAAGTTTACTAGTTTAACAGCAGGAACTATTATTAAAAAAGGAAATGGAGGTGGTAGTGTGGGCACATTCTCACATAATTGGATAAGACATACAGATATAGTACGTTGGACACCCATAATTAATTTATATTTATAAGGACATAAAATGACACATAAACAACAATCATATATAGAACAGCTAATATCAGCAAATGTAACAGTGAAGTTAATTGGGGAAGCAGGTACAGGTAAATCGACTATTGTCATTAATGCAGCAGAAAATGCAGGAATTCCATATTCATTTATGACAGGATCAAGACAATCTTCTAAAGGAGATATTGTTGGGTTTATGTCAGTTAATGGTACTTACGTTCCTTCTCCTTTCAGAGTTGCGTACGAACAAGGGCATTACTTCAACATCGAAGAGATGAATGCAATGGACCCAAATTTAGCTATTTTATTTAATTCACTTGATAATAACAAAATGGCTTTTCCTGATGGTTACTTTGAACCTCCACATCCTAATTTCAGATTAATTGCAACAGAAAATCCTGTTAGTAAGCAATTTGGAGCAAGAACTCAAGCAGACTTTTCAACTAGTAACAGATTCTATACAGTAAGAATCGACAAAGATGAAGATTTAGCATTAACTCTTACTTCTCAGCCTATTATTGATCAGGTTAATGTGTTACGTAACTTCTTAGAAGAAGAAGGAGCTTCACAGTCTTATCCACTTACAATGAGGGATGAACTATTACTTAAGCAGCTAATTAATCTGGGTCTTGACGAGTATCCATTGTTACGTCTTATTGATGAAGCTCCTAAAGAGCTAAGAACTAAGTTTGCAAGTAAACAAGAAGAATTTATTAAGAGTCAAAAAGCACTTATAGATGAAGCTTTAGTCCAAGAAAAAAGATTGGCTGAAGAGAAAGCTAAGAAAGAGAATTATGACAAATTAACTCAACATGAAGTAAATACTCTTGAGCAAATTATTGATAAGATTATTAGTAAGGTTGGATAATGGGACCTTCTGATTTTAAACTAAATACAACGTATGAAATATATAATGACGGAGCCCATAAAGGAGGAAAAGTATGTTATATAGGAAAATATGGAATAACTTTAGAAACTAAAGAAAACAGTAAATTTCCTATAGCATATCGATCTATTTACAAAGTTGTTTTAATAAAGCCTGCGCTTAATCTTTATTTCTAATTGGATATACTTTTAAAAGGAATTAAATGAAAACTATTGAATTTAAAGTTGGTGACAGAGTTAAACTTATAAGGCCTGAAACAGAAGAAGAAAGGGAAGAATATCCTATTTGGACAAAGAAAATGGACAGATTTGATAAACAAGTCTATACTATTACTGAGATACAAAACTCTGGAACAGTTACTGTAAATGATACTCGTTTTAGATTCAAGGCAAAATGGCTAAAGTCTATATCAAAAATAAATTTATACATATAAAGGAACACAATGAGCAAAATATTAGAATACACACAAAAAGCAAACAAATTAGCCGATTATCATCCTAAGTCATGGAATAAAAACATGGAACTTGATGATACTTGTATTATGGAATTTAGAAATAAATATCATTTTATATCTGCTATGGAGCTTATTAAAGCAAAAGATGACTCTAGATGTGAAATCTCTTATGAAGATGCATTAAAAGAGCTTAAACAAGGTAAGGGAACAATCCCTCAAGCAAAATATGAAACAATTAAGCACAAGATAAAAGAATCTCTACTTAAGCGTAATCTAATTTCAGAGAACATTTACGAAGGGTTTGAATATTCAGTTGAAGGTGATATTATTGATATTGCTAAATATGTTGAAGGCAATCCTGAATGTATGATTGTGCCTAAATCAGTTGGAAAGAATTATTTCTATGAACTATATATTAATGTATCTGTTAATTGGGCTATGAGCAATAAAGAAATGCAACATAGAATTGCTCAAGTTTTAGCTACTATTGAACTACTTGAGCAAGAACACATTTATATTAAGTTAAATGTTGTAGATACTAGTGTAAATGTTAATTGTAATGAAGAGTTTTCACACATTCTTGCAATTATTCCAATATTCTCTCATAGAGAACCTAAAGACATCCATATACTTTCTGCTATTGTTAATGACAGATTTCTACGTAAATTTATGTTTACTCTTTCAGAAGATCTTTGTGGAGATGGTCTTAACTCTGGTTATGGACGAGCACGTCCATTAGATAATGTTATTAATATATCAGATGATTTTAATGCTGTTCAAACAGTAGAGAAAATATTAGATGAATTGGTCATAAAATGTCCTTCAAGATAGGGGATAAAGTACGTGTAAAGCCACTAGACCAAATCAACAAAACCATTAAAAACAGTCCTGGGTGGATTAACCCTATGAAAAAATGTATAGGAAAGAAAGCTACTGTTATAAAGGCAAAAATAGGAACAGAGAAGTACTTGCTAGAGATAGAAACAGAAACACAAAAGTGGTGGTTTCACGAAAATTGGGCCACACCTGTGCCAAATATTAACTTATACTTATAGGACTAAAATGAAACCACAAATCAGCGAAAGAGCTTTACAACAAACTTTTGTATCAATGTTTAGGGCATTCTATCCAAAATTTCAATTAATCCTTAGCCTATCTGGAACAAACCTTAATGGAACTACAGCACAAAAGGCTATGATAATTAAAGACTGGATTAGTCAAGGGTGGCAAAAAGGTCTACCAGATATCACTATCTGTATACCAAATTCTGTAACAATTCACTTAGAATTAAAAAAACCTGGCTCAGGTGTTCAATCCACTGAACAAATGGAAGTACAAGCACGTTTAACAAAGCTTGGGCATCACTACTATCTTGTAGACGATGTCTCAGATATGTTTACTATTATTGCTGAGCATACATTACTAGCTGATCGTAAACAAGCCTTTGCTATGTTTTTAATGGAATTGTCACAACCAAAAATAATTGAACAATTTTTTATGTTTCCAATAGGAACTGATACTAATATTGTTATGGAATCTATTAAACCTTATTTTCATCTGGGGGAATTATGACTATTGACCAACCTATTTATATTAAAGCAAAAGAAGACACTCTTGAGATTATGCGTCAATTAATTGGTATTGGAAGGTTTGATAAAAGCTCTTCTAATATTGATGAACTTGAGAGGTACTTTACTGGGAATTCATGGCAAAAAGAAAAAGCTTTTATCATTAGCTATAATTATGGTTTGCACGGAACACCTTCTGATGGTTTAGGGCCAACAGGAAATGAAGTATACTGGGAAGACTATATTAAAAAATTTAAGCCTAAACTTAAGATAAACTTATATTTATAGGATAATCACTGAGCTACTATAGAGTGACTCACTAATTAATCTAAAGGATAGACATGCAATTAAGACCATATCAACAAAAGTATATAGATGATACTATAATCGATCAATCTAACTTGTGGATTAGTACAATGAGATCAGGTAAGAGTTTCATATTAGAATCTCTGATAGAACAAAAGTTTGTTAACAAACGTGTATTAATTTTAGTAGGTATGAGAGCAATTATATTACAATTGGCAGACTATTTTGATGATCATACCTTTATTCTTGCAGGTAAGCAGCATGACGATAGTAAGCACATTCAATTAGCAACATTTCAAACTTTCACTCGTAGAGATATTGATTTTTCTAGTTACGATTTAGTTGTAATTGATGAAGCGCATATGAGATATAATACTCCAATTGTCAAGCAAATTCGTGCACTCTCTTGTACTAGATTATTTATGACAGGAACTCCTCTTAAACCTAATGGAAGATTCTTAGATGATTCTATTCAAAACATTATTGAACACACTTCTATGAAACAAATGTTAGAAGATAAATATTTAGCTCCTACTAGATTCATATCTCGTTATAACCTATTAGTAGATGAATCAGAAATAGGAACTCGTAATGGAGAATACATTGATGCAGATATTGAAAGAATATTAGATAAGCAAGCAGTAATACAACAACTTGTAGAAGATTCTGAGCAGCTTAACTGGTCTACTGAACATAAGTGCATACTCTATGTAAACTCAATAAAAACTGCTAATAAAGTAGTAAAAGCATTTGCAGATCCTCTTAATGTTCGTGTTATTCATTCTAAACTTAGTAAATCTGAACTTGATACAGCTTCAGAGTGGTACGCTAACTGTACTAATGGTATTATTGTAAATGTTAGAATGTATACAATAGGTTTTGATAGTCCATCAACCGATACTATCTTATATTTAACTCCAACTAAGATTAAATCACTATTTTTACAGTCAGTATGGAGAGCATCTACAATCAATCCAGAAAAACCAGAGAAAATAGCAACTTGCTATGATTACTCAGGAACTCTTGGTAAAATTTCACCTTATTTTAATAAATGGAGAAAAGCTAAACCAACTTGTAAAGAAGAATGCTCTAAGATAAAAGATCCAATACAAAGATACTTTTGCGAAGCTTCTTGTAATGCTGAGCCTCCTATGACTAATTGTACAGGTAAAATGCCCTATTCACAAATAGATAATCCTTATGTCTTTAATTTTACCGTACATTCAGGAGAGCCTTGTGGTGAGTCTATACCAGTTTTTAACATGACTTTTAAATCAACTCAACCAAGTGTTGGAGTAATGAGAAAATGGTCAAAATGTAAATGTGGATGTGTAACATATTATGATATACAGACAATGGTCAAGCCAACTGAATTTATTGAAGTTTATGGAGAAGATAGGCCAACAGGAAATCAAGTCTCCATTCTCTATTCTTCTACATGGAAGAAAGCTTTAGCAGTATTAGATAATCCAAGTAAACAAAACTATTCTTATAAAATGTTCACTGACTCTACTATGCTATATGAACATTGTCTAAAGTACTTTAAACAACAGTCTTTTAGCATTATTTCAAATGCTAAATCTAAACTACCAAATGTAGAAATTAACCAAGAACTTGACCATATGTTACCATTGATTAACTGGGAAACAGAAAACAATGATAACTTTATGAGAAAGCTTATTAAACTAAAATTAGAGCATGTAATAGAGTATTTTGGGATGAAAAAAGGATATGCTTATTACTCAATGAAGTTAGTTACTGTTGATAATATCAAACAAACTCTTAATTTTCTGAACAAATCAGATTTAACCAAAGCACAACTACTTAAGTATTTTAATAAATTAAAGGATTAATATGACACCAGAACAACTAAAGAAATTTTATGAAGAGCTAGAAAAACAAAACTCTTGGGGTAAAAACCAAATAAAAACAATGCTATTAGAAGTAATAGCGGGATTGAGATAACATGAACATAGTAAAAATATCAGAAAAAATATTAACAACAAACAGAAGACTAGCTGCAGCAAATATTCCAGTAATAGCAGGATTTAGCTATGGAGATAGTATAGGAATATATTTAACTCTTTCACACACACAAAAAAGCAGAGATAAAAGAAATTATCCTAAAATTAACGACACTGTAGAAGAGCTAATTCTACAAGCAAAAGAATTAGATAAAACAATATATACATTAGTTAAACACTCATGTGCTGACATTTTTAATGTTGACTTATATATTGATAAAGAGGAATCTGTAACAGCAAAATCAGTTACTTCAGAGGGTGTTTCATTATCAAATGGACAAACAGTATCTTACGACAGATTATATATAAAGGATTAAAATGAACGTATTAGGAAAAATGGCAGAAAATGCTACAGAGAAAACATTTAGTGTAAATGGTAAACAATTTACAAATAATTCAAATTATCCACATGAACTTGCTTTAATGTTTGCATACTACTCATCTTTGTATGACGGTAAAAAGACAACTGCAACAAACCTATCTGTATCAGACTTACTTTCTCCTATGAGAAAGTTACTATATAAGATTACAAATCCTCCAGAAAATGAGCAAATACTGGATGTCTCAGTTATTGCTAAATCATCTATTGGGACTTGCCTTCATGAATGTATGGAGCAAACATTAGATCATGTTGGAGGATATACACAAGAAAAACGTAGTCAAGTTATTATTGATGGAGTTACAGTATCAGGTAAATTCGATATTGTTTACAATGGTGAAGTTAAAGATATGAAAAATATCTCTGGATTTGCTTTTAATTTACTGAAGAAGGAACAAGAAACCTTTCAAGGTGGGTTATCTATGGAAGAAATGTATGAGCAATTTCCAAACTATTTTAAGTTTGCAGCACAAATGAGCTTATACAAATATCTAAATAAAGACCTTATTACAAAGCCTTATGGAACAATCATATTTAATCTAACTTCAGTTGGATTTGATGGAACAGTACCATATCAAGAAATGAGATTTCCTCTATTCCCAGATGAAATGGTACATGAGTTTATTGTTAACAAGATCAAGATTATCAAACAACATCTTGCAGAAAACACAAAACCTTGGTGTTCAGACAATGAACGTGGAGCAAGACCTCCTGCATATAAACTTACTAGAGTAGGTAAAGGTGGAGTTTGGAGAACAGTTGCAGGAAGCAAGTTTGACAATTATACAGAATTTAGAGAGTTCTGTAGTCAAAAAGCTAAAGCTGGAGATATGGAAGATATCACAGATGCTGTTTATAAATTATGTGAGTATTGTTCATTCAACAATATTTGTGATCAAAAATAAAGGATTAGTATGATAGAAAAACAATTGGAATTGATAACAGAAGAGACATTGCACTTAAATCATTATTACTCTACTGAAGAAGAGAATGTAAATAGTACAGGAACTACTGTAACAGTTAAAGGATTTCAAACATTATTTGGCTTTATCAGAGGAAGTAACTACGGGGAAAATAATAGAGTAGGTAATTCAGAATTTTACATAAAAATCCCATCTCATATGGTAGATGTTAAGGCTTTAGGCTATGTAAAAAGTATGAATGTGTTAGATTTAGCTAGTATAACAACAAACATCACAATTAAAGACCTTAAAGAAAACCATCTTAAAATATGGAATTTATACAAAAAAGATTATGATAAAGAATTTATTAAAAATGTAAATCAAATCTTAGTAGATAATAGAGAATCTTCTAAAGCTAAAGTGAAAAAGCTATATGATGAGATGCTCACAATTCACACAGAACTTGGTTATAAAGCAGATGTTAGAAACATTGAAGCTATGAATAGTTTACTCTATTGTGAAGCTCAAGGACTACTTATGAAGATGGAAGATAATATCAATAAGAAATCAAATGCTAAGCGTATTACATTATATAAAGCATTGTGTGCTATTAGAGACAAAACACCTGTTGAGTGTAGCTAGTTAAAAGCTTTAATTGGTCAGCATAAATAATCGCTGGTAAATCTATCACACCTAAAGCTGGTAGTACCATATAACCGCAAAACACTCTTGCAGATGGCGGTATATAAATAGACAAGCTATGGGTCAGAATGGGAATTAGGCAGTATACATCCGCAGCTGTAAAGAGCAAGGGAACTGTCAAGGTAAGTTAACCACCTGCGATGCTGAAACGTTAGACCAGATGTAAGCTACACACCTTTAACAAATTTAGCTACTGTTGTAGAACAGACAAAACAAAAACTAGCATTATGCATAAGGAGCTAACTACAGTTGGTACTGATTATTTATGGTTAGATTCCATAAGAGTTAGTTAGCTCTAGTATGTGTATAAAAAAAGGATTAAATTATGAAATACTTATTACTACTAATACCTTTTATTCTAAATGCTTGGACATTTACAGAAAAAGACTTCAATAAGCTCACTGAAAGCCAGAAGTCTAACTTAGATATAATCTATATGGTTGGTGAAACAAAAGGACTAGGATTGAGACTAGCTGCTAAAGCTATAGTTGAAACAAGACTTGGAAAAGTAATGGGAAAGAAGAATCATATTTGTGGAGTAATGCAAATAGATATAAATTACACAGACGCAACTTGTGATATGTTAGATAGTAATACATATCTATCTGCAAAGATAGCACTAGAACAGCTAATAGGTTGGACTGAAGCTAAAGTTAGAACAACTGAAGGTAAATGGGTGTATATGGAAAGATCAGTTGATAAGGCTACTGTTATGTACAATGTAGGAAAGACTGGAGATCCTTATGGATTTACGCATTTATACAGAGTACACATGGTAGAAGCTGTACTGATAAAACATTACAAAGGATAACAAATGATAGAAATTAAACATAGACATACCGGTGAAATTTTAAAAACTATAAATAAAGCTAATCTAAGTGAGGCTGACTTA
>Ga0222646_100538_pt1 | contig 10582 bp, 8 predicted proteins | sample AntAcemetagen293_FD_179819 | JGI IMG/M metagenome (GOLD analysis project Ga0222646, IMG submission 179819) | Saline water microbial communities from Ace Lake, Antarctica - #293 | ecosystem: Environmental > Aquatic > Non-marine Saline and Alkaline > Saline | place: Antarctica: Ace Lake | collected... | reverse complement strand
TGACGCTAATGGCATCATGCTAGGCTATACCGAGGTCAATGACCTTGGAGACATAGTAACAATCCCTACGGGAGCTTTGAGGGGGCTTATCGCTAACATGGCTATCGAGGTGTCCCCTGACTATGGGGGAGTAATTTCTCAGGCGCTAGGAATTGCGGCCAAAGAGGGGCTTTCGACCATGAGAATTATCGGTCAACAAATGGGTGCAACATTAAATCCAAGCACTCTCCCTGTTGGCTCTGGCAATGAGGATAGGTCTTTTGGGTTTGGTGGGAACTTCTACCCAGACCAAGAGGCGGAAATACTAGCCGAATCTACTGGCGCAATAGGCTTAGAGGTAAGTACCGTATGACTTATAGGGCTCAGGGCAGAAAGAAAAGCCTATTCATAGCAAAAAGCACTGTCGAGGATGGTGCTTTTTTTGATTATGTCGTAAATGGTTCTAACTTCAAGATACCTTACACTGATTTTCTTTCAGGTCTTGGTGTGACGGGAACCATAGTCCAAGCGGGCGCGGTTACTGGCGCTCCTGTTTTAGATACTGACGGATCTGTCAATAAGATACGTAATATTGAAAATGGTTCTGGAGTAAGCGCAAATGTTTCGGCAGGCAATGGGATAGTCTTAACACATACTTTTACTGCTGACGCGACAGGAACTCCCCTGCTCCTTAATACTACAGCTACCAATCCTGTTGTGGCGAGCCTTGTCTCTGGCACTGGTATCTCGCTAACAGCTACAGGCAATTACGTTACTGTATCGGCAAGCGAGGCATCAGTGGCCTTTGCTAAAGTTACAATGCAGGGAAACACAACAGACACAGTGATAGCGTCGACAGCGACTCCGGTTTTGGTAGCAGGAACCTTTGTCTCAGATAATGAGTCAGGGTTTACTGGCAACGCTGCGGGGAGGATCACTTACAATGGGTCAGATACCCGAAGGATCACAATTCACGCTATACTAAGCCTAACAGTGGCGGCAGGAACCTATAGGGATATGTCTATCTATATAGCCCTAAATGGAGTGGTTAGGGCGGATACAAAGGTAACTGCGACAACTTCTGCAAGCTATTATAGAAACCTATGCTCCTATGCAAATATTGAGATGTCCACAAATGATTATGTTGAAATGTTTATTCAGAACGAAACTTCTACTGACAACCTAGAAGTGTTAAGTGCAATCTTTGGCGCGGAGGCTTAAATGCCTGTTATTGAGCTACCTATTGCCAATGGGTTCTATGTCAGCGACTCACTACCTATTTCAGCGCAGGAATGTACTAATTGGTATCCGAATATTACTCAAGGAGGCTTGTTCGCTGAAACTCTCTTTGGTACAGAGGGGCTCGTGCAATTAGCAACATCTGGGGATTTTCAAGAAATTAATCGAGGCTCACATGAAATGGCTGGAAAGCCATATTTTGTAAACGGGACTGTATTGTACAGGCTGGATCAATCTGGCGATGACTATACGCTAGTTGCGCTAGGGACTGTCACAGGGGACGCTCGTGTGTCGATGGCCGACAATGGCACTCAGATAATGGTCTTGGTTCCTGGAGGCAATGGGTATATTTACAATCATGTAGACGATACCTTTGAGCAGATAGTTGATGATGATTTTGACGCTAATGGTATCCCTCAGTTTGTGGTGTTTATTGACGGCTATTTTTTAGTAACAACAGACTCAAAAAAGTTTATTGTCAGCTCTATTAACAACGGGATGGAATATAACGCGCTAGACTTTGGAACCGCAGAATCTGATCCAGATGATATTGTGGCGCCTGTAGTTTATAAGAACCAAGTATTCATAGGCGGCAGCGAGACGTTTGAGGCATTTCAAAACATTGGGGGAGCTGATTTCCCGTTTCAAAGAACTGGATTGTTCCTACAGAAAGGATGCTTTGCTCCGTACTCCCTAATTAATACACAAGATACTTTTATGTGGGTCGGCGGTGGTCAGAACGAGTCGACTGCTATTTGGGGTCTAAGTGGCAATTCAACGGTAAAGCTATCAACGACAGCAATAGACGCAATCTTATCAGGTTTAACAGAGTCCCAAGTCAAAGCTATTTACGGCTGGGTTTACGCAAGCAAAGGGGCATACTTCATAGGCTTCAGCCTGCCGTCCACAACGCTCGTCTACGACACAGCATCTCAGAGATGGCATGAACGTAAGTCTGTCATTGGAAGTTCGCTAGGAGCGTTTAGAGTGGCCTCTATAGTCAAGGCATACAATCAAATTCTTTGCGGGGACATAGTAGACGGGAGGATAGGAAGATTAGACCCTGACGTTTATACCGAATACGGTAGCGAAATTATCCGAAGAATTGCAACTCAGCCTTTTCAAAACAACATGCAGGCCGTTTTCTTTCCTAGCTTAGAGCTTACCGTCGAGTCAGGAGTCGGCAATGATGCCGTACTAGACCCTCATATTACATTAGAAAGAAGTAAAGACGGCAAGACATGGAGCGGTCCAATATCCAGAAGCATTGGTAAGATAGGCGAGTACACTCACAGAGCAATCTGGAGACGCAACGGAAGAGCCGCTCGGTTTGAGATATTTAGATTCACTCTAACGGACGCGGTAAAGCCTGTGATTATTGGACTTACTGCTAACATTGTTGGGGGTGATAAATGACGGGTCCATTGCTTAATGTAGCGCAGCCAATAGTTGAATCAAATGGAACGATGGCATCGCCTTTCAGACAATTCACACAGGATGTAAGTTTAAGCATCCCTATAATTGGAGCGGGCAGTCCTGAAGGGGTTATTGGGGCTAGACAGTACAGCTTATACATTGACAAAAATGGATCTACTGGATCTATAGAATACAGGAAGATGTCTCCATCAATTACTGGGGATATCTTAAAGGGCTGGGTAGCGGTATGAATCAATTAGTAAATATGAAGCACAGAGAACAGATGGCAGAGCTTGAGAAAGCGATACTTGAAAGCCCTAATAACATTAAAGCTACTGAGCTTGAGTGCAATCATTACTTCAGCCACGGGCTCTATACGAGAGAGCTACACATACCCGCAGGGGTGGTGATTACCGGCGCGATCCACAAATACTCCAATGTGAATATACTATCAAAGGGAAGGGTTGTAGCTATTACAGACAAGGGTAGGGTAGAGCTTGAGGCTCCTTACACTCTTGTCTCGGGAGAGCTTACAAAAAAAGCTATTTACGCAGTTGAGGATGCTGTTTGGATTAACTGCCTTCCTTGGGATAAAGAACCGAGCGTTGAGCTGGTTGAGCAGGAATACATTATTCCTACATACGAAACAATCGATGGCGAAAGCCTAGATAAATTATTGGAGAAAGAATAATGGCATTCGCGGTAACAGCAGCAGCACTTGCAGGAGCGGGCGCAAGCCTTGTCGGTTCTGGCTTGGACTATAACGCCAGAAAGAAACAAGCCAAACTCCAAGAAGAGAACCGTCAAGATACCCTTGGCATAGTTGATTCCGCATACAATAGAGGCATAGAAGCCTTAACCCCTGCATACAATAACGCACAAGGCGCACGACAAGAGGGGATGAATAGAAACCTATTGCTGGCAGGACAGACTTTTCTACCTAGTATGGAGACAATGCGAGAAGGCAGCTACATGGCTCGGCAAGCACTGCTGGCAGGAAGAGAAAACAGCAGAAATGCAATTCTTGGCAATGATGTAGATTTTGGCGCTTTGCAGAATCAACAGCTCACTGACAGGTTCAGTGGTTTAACTGGATTGACTAACCCAGAGCCAATGAACTTTTCTTCTATGGCCGTGCCTACTTATGCGGATTCCGGGGTGTCTGAGTGGACATCATTCGACGCGCAATCATATCTAGCTCAAAACCCAGACATAGCCCAAGATTATGAAATGAACAAACAAGCCTTAATTGAAGGGGGCGATCCTCAGTTTAATACACTGGAGGGGTTTGCTAAGTCTCACTATGATAATTTTGGCAGGCAAGAGATAGACGCTGGACTTCGGCCAGCTTTAGGCGGTCCAGCAAGGAGCTTGCCTCAGTCTAACGGCGTTCAAAATCAACCGTTTACCGCCCAACAAGTTCAAAACATTTTTACAGAATCACAAAGATCACCACTAGGAGGTCGCAATGTCCCTGGCTAAACTAAAAAGGTTTACAATTCCCGAAGCGGGTCAGGACTTTACCGCTGAGGCAGTAAACGGGGTTACGGCTTTATTAAACGCGGGAGAGGTATCGATAAACGATGTATCCTCACACTTTGGGGTCGACCCTAATATAATAATCCAGAGCCTTACAGGCAGCGACCCTTCAGCGTTTACTCAGAACACAGGAACAATGGCAGACGCAGAAGCCATGAATAGGCTGGTGTCTTCTGGCGTTGCCAGCATTCAAGACGTGGCGAATTTTTATTCAGCGCCTCCTGAATTTGTCGAAGAGATATTCACTAACGGGTTTAATTATTCCCCCGCTCAGATGGACAATGCAAGGCAGGGTGTCAGTATAAATACTGGAGTAACTAGCACTAACTTTGAAACCCCAGAAACACAAGCTGACCCGAGGACCGGTCTAGCTGGCTCAGAGCAGGCTCTTACTGGTGGTGTGACAGCGGCTATCAACGCATTAAATGCTTCTAACGCTCAGAACAATGCCATGCTTCAAGCCCAGTACAATCAAGGCTTAGGCGTTGCAACAGACCAAGCTCAGATAGCCCGTGATGACATTACCTCTAGCACTGCTGAAGGCATAGCGGCAATGAGGGCTGCTCAAGGAACGGCTACTGGCAATCTAAATACAAACTATCAAGCTGGGTTAGCTTCGGCTGAAAACCAAGCTAATGTAGCCCGCCAAGATATAATGGACAACACCCAGCTAGGCTTAAATGCCTTTGGTGCTGGAACAGATCAGGCGAGAACAGATATTAGTGGAGCCTTTGGCCGAGCCGAGGGAATGTTCGATCCTTTTCGTCAAGCGGGTCAGAATGCTCTTGGTATGCAGCAGGCATTATCTGGATCTCTTGGGCAGGAAGCATTTGATCAGGCGTACAATGAATCCCCTCAGATGGCTTTCTTGAGAGAACAAGGAATGCGGGCTAACCTCGCAGGCGCAGGAGCTACAGGAGGCTTAGGCGGTGGTAATGTCCAGAAAGAATTGCAAAGATTTGGTCAGGGCTTAGCCTCTCAGGGCTTGCAGCAACAGATTTCTAATTTAAGTCAGTTATCAGGTCAGGGATTAAACGCAACAGGCAGCGCGGCAAGTACAGCAATGTCAGGCGGCACTAATCTAGCGAACCTTGCGTCTTCTCAGGGTCAGGCTGGGCTTCAGTCATTCTCTAATCAAGGCTCCAACCTTGCCAACATAGCCAGTGGTTTAGGTAGTCAGCAGTTAAACACTCAGACAAGTTTGGGTAATAATTTAGCCAATATCAATGTTGCTGGTGGTCAAGCTGAAATGCAGGGGCTAACTAATGCCGGTGGTAATAGAGCTAACATAGCTTCAGCACTAGGCGGCCAGGCTCTCGGAACCAGCACAGGGCTGGGCAATGCGTTATTCCAGAATAATGCTAATAGCGCCGATCTTGTATCAAGATTTAACAATAACTTAGGCATTAACTTGGCAACAGGCAGAACTAATGCCGGTAATAACATTGCGGCAGGTGAGACTAATACAGCTAATAATTTAGCGACCTCGTTTGAAAATGAGGCAGCGAACACGCGAGGCATTATTAATGCACAGCGCAACATGTTGGTTGAGATGGTTGATGGCGGGTTTATTGATGAGGCTGCGGCGCAGACAAGGTTTGGTGAGATGTTGGCCCAGTCAGAAATGAGCAGAGGCAACGCCCAAGCAGGGGTTCCTTTTACACCTTTCGTTAATCCTAATTATGCTCAAGGGATTGGCAATGCGCTTGATTCTGCTGCGTTAGGATCTAAATTAGCGGGCGGGGGGGATAATCAAGGCGGACAAAACTATTCCCCAGTTCAGGTTCCCTCGTTTAGAGACATATTTAATTAAAGGATAGCGCAATGGATATCGCAAGAGCATTAGGCGGGCTAGGAGCAGCGTTTAAAAACGAAGTCCCACAGTTCCGAGAGCAAATTCGTAATGAAGACATTGATCGGATGGCGATGGATGATCGAAATATGGCTTCTCAGGAAAAGCGTCAGAAGACTTTGTTTCTTGATGCTAGGGCTGCAAAGACTTTAGCAGATGGATCGAACTTCTCTGCAATTGCTGACATATACCAAGACCGTTTAGATCTATTGCCAGCTGGTGTAGATAATAAACACTCTTTGCAGATTCGTGATTTAGCATTGGGCGCAAGCTCAAGCCCAGAAACAGCGCAGAAATTAATGTCCGTTCTTAATAACACAATAGAGCTAGGCTCGGCTTATGGGGTGTATGACGATGAATCAGAGATTCCGTCTGCGTTTAGAAGCCTAAGTCTTCAAGCTGACGCAGCTGGGTTTAAAAGGGGCAGTCCTGAGCGCCAAAAGTTTATGAAATTCGGCGGCTCTGACTCGGAGCTAGGTGCAGCAAAAACTGTAACTTATCGAGACGGGACAGCAGTTGTTTACCCCAGAGTTGGTCCTCCTACGGTGTACGCTCAGGGCGTAGAGGTCACAGATCCTTCTCTCGTTACTGCGGCTATTAACGCTGGGGTTCAGTCTGGAGTTGATGAGGCCGGTGCAATGGCCGGAGCAAGGGCTCAGGGAACAGGAACAGAGGCTCGCGCACAAGACTTGATCACTAGGGGCCAGGCTGCTGCGGATAGCTCCGCAGTCATCAGACGTTCATTGGAATTACTGGATAGCGTTGAAACTGGCGGATTTGAGCCAGCTAAGCTAGCCATAGCTAGAGCCTTCAAAGTGGAGGGAGCCAACGAGGGGGAGCTATCTGCTAACTTAGGCCGAAATGTATTAGGCCAGTTAAGAGAAACATTTGGCGCGGCGTTTACTGAAAACGAAGGCAGAAGGCTGGAATCCATGAGCGCGGGCTTCGGCTCTAGTGTTGGGGTGAACAAAAGGCTACTAAATCAAGCCTTGGCAATTGCTACCCGAAGTGCAGACCGAGCAATAGAGCGAGCAAAGGCTCGGGGAGACTTTGAAACGGCGTATGAAATTGAAGACGCATTAGAATTCCAAGTAGGAATAGAAGCTCCTGTATCTGAAGAATTGCCGCCAATACCTACTGTTTTTATTGACTCGATAACACCAGCAGAGTGGGCAAGCATGAGTCCAGAAGAACGCGCAGATTTTACTAATTAAAACGGATTCATTATGGCAGAGCTAACTCCAAGTCAACAAGCGGCCCTTGACAGGGTGAGAGGCATATCCTCTGTTCAGCCTAATGCTTCTGGGCTAACGCAATCCCAGCAAACAGCGCTAGATAGAGTGAGAGTATCTAAGCCTGAGGGAATGCTTGAACGCGCAAGTCAGTTTGCCGGTGAGGTGGCTGGCGGAACTAATCGTGTAATGGGTGGATTGGCTGACATAGCCTTGTCACCTCTTATCGCGGCAGAACAACAGATCCGACCTTATGCACAGGCAATGCTAGGAATTCGAGATATGCCTGACTCGGCACAAAGCGCATTCCGGTCAACTGAGCCCGTATCTTTTAGAGGTATGGCTCCAGACAGGGGAGACTTCGCAGGAGAGGGTACAGGGACAAATATTGCGGCGGGGATTGGGGAGATTATCCCAGCGGCGGCCATGCTACCTATAGCTGGGCAAGCGTTAGCTGGAAGGGTCATAGCAGACCCACGAGGCGGCGCTGCTGTTGAAACAGTAAAGAATTTAGGCAGAGAGCTTTTAACGACAACTCCAGCGCAAGAGGCGGGATTTGGTGCTGCGTCGATAGTCGGCGGTGAGATTGCTAGAGAAGAATACGGCGAGGATTCAGAGCTTGTTGGCGCTATCTTAACACCTTTGGCGGCGGGAGCTGCTTCTGGCATGTTTAGAGCAGGAGGAGGGCGGCTATTCGATGCGCTATTCTCTAGACCTTCTGCCGTTGAAAATATGGCGCTAAGTTTAAACTCAATGCAGGATGAGATGGCGGCTGATTTGTTGGCCGAAGCTATGACTCGTGAAGGCGTTAATGTTAATCAGGTAATGGCTAAACTAGACAGTCTTGGGCCTGATGCAATCCCTGCTGATGCAGGACAGAGCTTTAGACGATTACTTCGCGCGGCAACAAACATAAACCCTAGCTTACAAGGCAGAGCCTCTAGAGACCTTGCTGAAAGAAATGTATCTCAGGCTGACAGAGTGGCCAGAGACGTTAATTTAGGCTTGCAAACTCCTGGCATAACGGTGGATCAAGCCATTACCCAGTTGAGGGATGCTAATAAGCCAATGGTTGATGAGCTTTACGCTTCAGCGGCTAGAACACCTATTAGAATTACTGGATCTTTAAAGTCATTGTTAGAGGGCTCGAGTTCAATTGGCAGAGCTAGGGAAGCTGCTGAGATTAGATTAACAGACCGTAGAGCTGCGGGAGATGAGATTACTCACTTCGATTTAATTGATGCGACCAAGCAAGAAATGGACGATCAGATAAGCGTGGCTATTAGGGCTGGTGAGAATAACAAGGTAAGGGATTTAATTCGACTAAAGAACGTAATGATTGAAGAAGCTGATAGAGCTATCCCTGATTACAAGAAAGCAAGAAACCTGTTTGCAGGTGAGCGGGCTTTAGAGTCTGCTGCCCAGCAGGGTGAATTGTTTTTTCGCTCTAATGCCCGTCAAGTAGTCGATATGACTAAAAACCTGACCAGTGCTGAAATGGATATGTTCAGGATTGGCGCACGACAAGCTATAATGGACAAGATTGATGTAACTCAGATAAACGCTGATTTAATGAAACGATTGTTTGGCAGAAATGGCGATATTACTAAACTAAAATCTGTATTTCCTAATGAGAAGTCGTTTGAAACATTCTCTAAAGGGATGGAGAGAGAGGCGGAATTTATCTTAACAAGAAGAACAGCCACAGAAAACTCTACAACGGTTCAACAGGCTCAAGACATTGGCACATTCAAACAAGTATTAGGCTCTGTTGCGGGGATACTCGGTTCCCCTCTTCAGGCAAGTGCTGAACTTAGCAGGGTATTGGATGGGTTGACAAAAGGTAAGTCTGACCAACAATTTGCAGTTGCATTGCAAAGAGCAGGAGACATTCTTCTATCTACCGACATGAATCCGGCGCAGGTTAGAAAGCTATTAGAAAAAGGGAATACACGTCGCTTAAGATCCGAGCTAGAAAAAGCATTGACTAAGCCATCTAGGGCTACCGAGATAGGTACTCAGGCCGCAAGATCTGCGACACTAACTGAAATGACAGGTGATAACTAATGGCAAGATTCGGTAATTTCGATCAATATCTAGCAAATGACGGGAACCCTTTGGTATCGGGGAGACTGTATTTCTTCGAAACTGGAACAACTACTCCAAAGACTACCTATGCAGATATAAACAATAGTATTGCGAATACTAATCCCGTAATCCTTACGGCTTCAGGCAGGCAGCCTAACGTATTTTTTGAAGGCGTAGCCAAGGCCATTCTGACAGATAGCGCAGATGTCCAGATAGCCGTCCAAGACCCCGTAGGAGAGACAGGAACCGATTTCGGTAACGAGTGGATAGCTACAAGGATATACAGCGCCGTAGACGTTGTGAGAGGCTCTGACGGCATCTATTACAGATCTTTAGTCAACGCTAACCAAAACAATAACCCTGTTAGCACTTCAGGCTCGTGGGCTTTGCTTTACTCTGTCCAGTGGAACGCAGGGATAACTTATGTTGTCGGGGCGTTAGTTACCTATAACAATTTACAATATCAGTCTGTGCAAGGGACTAATTTAAATCAAAACCCATCTACAGCAGGATCTTATTGGGTTTCTCTGCAATTCGCATGGTTATCAACAATCACTTACGCGATCCATCAGAATGTTATAGGCACTGATGGCGTGCTTTACACCTCTTTACAAAACTCAAATACAAACCAGGTTCCGGCATCTAGTGCTGCATGGTGGGCAGGTTCAAGCGCAGCGGCGGCTAGTAGCGCCTCAGCAGCGGCAACAAGCGCAACAGCGGCAGAAACAGCCGAGACGAATGCTGAAACGGCTGAGACAGGCGCAGTTGCGGCTAAGGATCTTGCGGTAACGGCTCAGACTAATGCTGCGACTTCTGAAACAAACGCAGAAACAGCAGAGACCAATGCGGAGGCATCGGAAAGCAACGCACAAATTTACGCTGCTGCGGCTCAGTCTGCTGCTGGCATCCCATCATTGTCTGGGAATGCATCAAAGACCCTCTCTGTAAATTTGGCAGAAAACGGGGTCGAGTGGGCAAGCATAAACTCAGACCCAATTTTAGGCTTTGCCAACAAATCAAGCTGGGCAGATAATGAGCAGATAAGCATTACATTAGATTCATCCGCGTCTGCTATAGCCAAGGCCCACGTTTCTATTTACGAGGAGGTTCCCCAGACAGACCTTACAAACTCTATATGGGACGTTATTACAAACGACTTAGGCTTTACGCTAGTAGACTCTGCTTATTCCGTAACACTGACTCCTGCTGCAACCACTGGTGGATCAATAGAATTTAC
>Ga0222646_100537_pt1 | contig 10609 bp, 7 predicted proteins | sample AntAcemetagen293_FD_179819 | JGI IMG/M metagenome (GOLD analysis project Ga0222646, IMG submission 179819) | Saline water microbial communities from Ace Lake, Antarctica - #293 | ecosystem: Environmental > Aquatic > Non-marine Saline and Alkaline > Saline | place: Antarctica: Ace Lake | collected... | reverse complement strand
TTAGGAATTACCAATGTAAATGCAAGAGTGAAAATGAACAGAGCAAAAGAAAAATTAAAAAACATCTTAAACCCATAACTATGGATTTATTAGACAACTATAAAAAAGCCTGGAAAAATCAACCAGAAGAAGCAAGTAAACGCTCTACTGTAGAGATTTACAAATTGGCACAATCAAAATCATCTTCTATTGTAAAATGGATATTTATTATTGGTATTCTTGAGTTTGTAATTTTAAATTCTCTCTATTTTTTTATAGATATGGACGAGGCTTATGCTGACTATAAAAAATTAGGTTTGATAAATTTCATTTTTTATTCTCAAATTGTGGCCTATACCATCTTATTTTACTTTTTAGTAATGTTCTATTTGAATTACAAAAGAATTTCTGCAACAGATTCTTCGAGTAATTTGATGAAAAAAATAATTAAAACTAGAAAAACAGTTCGGAATTATGTTCTTTTCAATCTTTGTTATATGTTATTAGTCATGGTTGTAGCTACCGTTGCATCTATTCAAACAAACTTAGAAGATTTAAATAGTAAAAAAATTCTTTTTATAGTTTTTGCATCACTAATTGCCACTTTATTGATTTTAGGAATTTTATATTTATTCTACCAATTACTTTACGGTTTTTTATTGAAAAAATTAAATAAAAATTATAAAGAATTGGCAAAATTAGACGGCAGAGATTAAATGTTTTTTTAGCATCTTCAATTTTACCTATCATTAATTTTTACTTCTAAAAATTTTGAAGCGCTTTTAAAAGAACTTCGTGCATTTCATTTGTATAATCTAAATGCGTAACAATTCTAATTCTACCTTCGCCCATTGGCGTTAACAGAATGTTCTTTTCTTTCATTTTTTTAATAAAATTGTCGGCACCTATTTTTTCATCCACATAAAAAATTACAATATTGGTTTCTATTTCCTCTAACTTGGTGACATACGAGGCTACACTTAAAACCGCTCCAATTTCTTTTGCTTTTAGGTGATCTTCTGCCAAACGCGCTATATGATTGTCTAATGCGTAGATACCTGCAGCAGCTAAAAAACCAACCTGCCTCATTGCACCACCCAATAACTTTCTAATTCTTAACGCTTTCGCAATGTGTTCTTTAGAACCTAATAAAATAGAACCAATTGGTGCTCCTAAACCTTTAGACAGACAAATAGAAATAGTGTCAAACAACTGTCCGTACTGCTCTGCAGATTCATTTTTAGCAACCAAAGCATTAAATAAGCGCGCACCATCTAAGTGAAAAGCTAAGTTATTTTTTTTAGCAATTTGCTGAAGTTTCTCTAATTCAGAAAAATCCCAACAAGCACCACCACCTTTATTTGTAGTGTTTTCAATACATACCATTCTTGAATACGGAACGTGAATGTCTGCTCTGCCCGCAACAGCTTCTTCTAGCTGCTCCGCAGAAAACATACCTCTGTGTCCGTCAATTAATTTACAGGTGACTCCAGAATTAAAAGCAGCTCCTCCACCTTCATAATTATAAACGTGTGCATATTTATCACAAATTAATTTATCTCCAGGCTGCGTGTGTAATTTAATGGCCGTCTGATTCGCCATCGTTCCCGAAGGAAAAAACAACGCATCTTCCATACCAAACATTTTTGCTGCCTTTTCTTGTAACTCATTTACTGTTGGGTCACTTTTAAAAACATCATCGCCAACTTTTGCATGCAGCATTGCTTCCAACATTTTTGGTGTTGGTTTTGTAACTGTATCTGATATTAAATCTATAATCATACGTTTTTTTTTCTTACAAAGTTTAAGATGATTGCGACAAAGAGTTATTTTTCACTCCAGGAACCACCATACTTTTCTCTATGAATCTTTATGTACTAATTAAATTGAGCACTCCCAATTGGCGAACCATCGGGAATCTGTGGTGGTGCTATTTTTTTAAATGACATCGGATTTTTAACAAAACCCTCAATCCTTTTAACCATTGCTGCATTGTATATTTTTTGAACTCCCATTGTTTTTTTACTTTGTAAAATCGATTTGATTTCATCTAACTTAAAAAGCACAATAGCATTTACCTGTTGGTACTGGTTTTTATGAGCAGCTAGATGAAACAACTGCTCTAAAACCTGACTATTAATTACGTTTTGTAATTCTTGATAATAGGTGTCTTTATGCATTTTATTGATAGTTTTAGCTACCAATTCATCAATTAGCTCTACCAAACCGAGCTGGTTTTTATTTAAACTCTTATGTGCAACCAATCTTGAAGCTCTTTGGGGGTTCAGTAATAAATTTAACGTCATTTCACTTGCCGTTTCTACTGCTCCAAAAGCGTCAAATTCAACACCTAAATTACTTTTAAAAGATTCTCTACTTCTACCAAAACCAATTGCCCTTGGTGGAAACAATTCTAACTTTTCTTTAGGAATTGCAATTTCATCTACCGCAATTGTTTTTAAAACTGCTTGCAAGGCAATTCTTTCTGAAGTGCCAGAAACTCGTTTTACTACGGTTTGATTACCGCCTTTTACAGCATAGCTGTATTCCAAGCCTCCAATTAATTTTACAGTTGCTTCTGTTTGAAATCTATGGAAAAAATACAATGGAACAAACACATCTTCGAGTACAGAATACGGCTGATTGGTCTTGATATTATCTGTCGAAAAGTTATCTATAGCTATTTTTCTAATTTTTAAGATATTGTACAATTCATCATGAATATTTCCACCATTATCCCATAAATGTGCAATACTACTCGCACTTCCTTGCGGTCTTGCATCTGAATCTGACAAGTATTTTAATCCGCTTTCAACGGCATTTTTTAATATAGTACGCAATGCTACATCTTCATTTGTATCTTTTGGAAAATCTTGATATGCATAGGCAACAATTACTTTGTCCCAAGCACCTATCTTCGTATCATAAACATCAGAAAAGTCAATTTTACCATTATTTAAAGTGAATTTTGGGTGCGGGTAATCCATCACCGATGCTCTATCATTGGTGCTAGCTGCAAAATTATGCGCAAAACCCAAAGTATGTCCAATTTCATGCGCAGATAACTGTCTAATTCTAGCGATGGCCATCTCAAGTGCAAAAGCATCATTTGTAGTATTTGTTGCATATGGTGCTTGTAAAGCCTGAGCAATTAAAAAATCTTGCCTAATCCTTAAACTCCCCAAACTCACGTGCCCTTTAATAATTTCACCAGTTCTTGGGTCAGAGATACTTGCACCGTAACTCCAACCTCTTGTAGAACGATGCACCCATTGTACCATATTGTAACGCACATCTAAAGGGTCAGCACCTTCTGGCAGCATTTTCATTTGAAACGCATCTTTATAACCAGCTGCTTCAAAAGCCTGATTCCACCAGCGTCCGCCTTCTAACAAAGCAGAACGCACGGGTTCTGGCGTACCGCGATCTAAATAATAAATAATCGGTTCTTTTGCTTCCGAAATTTCAGCATCTGGATTCTTCTTTTCCAATCGGTGTCTTCGAATAAATCGTTTTGTAATAGATTGATTTACAGGTGTTGCATAATCTAAATAAGACATTAAATTTGCACCCGAACGAGGGTCAAATTTTCTTGGTTTGTATTTATTATCGGGTAAGGCAACAAAAGAATGGTGTTGATGCACCGTTACCAAACTCGCATCTGGCGTTACACTTCTAATATTATACCCTTTTGGAGTTCCTTTAAAAGTCAACAAAATATCAAACTCTACATTTTTAGGAAATGCTTTTGTTCTCTCCATATGAAAAGCAGACTTACTTGCATCTAAACTGTAACTTCCTTGTTTATTTCTTTCCAAAGTATTGGCAACTCCGTGTGCATCTCTCATAAAAAAACGAGTCGCATCTACTAAAAAGAGTCCGTTTTCTGCTTCTTTAATAATAAAGCTGTGCAAAACCGATTTCGCAAACGCTTGTTTTACCGATTTTTTTTCTTCAATATTATCGGTAATTGCGCGATACTCTTGATTCGGCTGAATAAGCAGTAACTTATTGCCTGCTTTTTTAAAATGAACTACAACGCCATCTCCCAATTGCCCTCTATCTAAACCAATATCATTAGAGCCAATTCCTTCAGAAAGTGAACGCACATAAAGAAATTCGCTATTTAAATCCGCTATTTGAAGAAATATTTTATCTGTAGTATCATCATAATAAAAGGTAAAATACCCTTCATACTTGGTGATTCCTTTTTGCAATTTGTTTCCTGTTTTTTCTGTAAAAAACTGTGCAAATCCGTCTACAGAAACCATAATAAAAAAGAAAATAAGTAGTACTTTTTTCATGTTTGATATATTTTTTATAAATCTATACAATAACTATCAGCTTTTAAAACAAGAAATCTTAAAATTTCATTTATTTTTGTTCATCCATGATCACACAAGAACAACTTAAAGATATCGCTGAAAGAATTGAGAAACTAAAATCTTATTTAGAGATTGATAAAAAACTCATAGAAATTGCGAACGAAGAGGAAAAAACGGCAGATCCAAATTTTTGGAACGATCCAAAATCTGCCGAAGTTTTAATGAAAGAGTTGCGTTTTAAACAAAAGTGGGTTTCTGATTATCGTAAAACGATCACTTTAAACGAAGATGTAAACGTATTATATGAGTTTTACAAAGAGGGTGAAGTTGATGAATTAGAAGTAATACAACAATTCGAGAAAACTAGTACTTTCTTAGAAGACTTAGAATTTAAAAACATGCTTTCTGAAGAAGGAGATTCTTTGTCTGCTACCATACAAATTAATGCGGGTGCTGGCGGAACAGAGAGTTGCGATTGGGTAGAAATGTTGTCTAGAATGTACACTATGTGGGCAGAAAAGCAAGGTTTTAAATTAAAAACGCTTAATTATCAAGCAGGGGATGTTGCAGGAATTAAAACAGTTACCATAGAAATTGAAGGTGATTATGCCTTTGGTTGGTTAAAAGGAGAAAACGGTGTGCACCGGTTGGTACGGATTTCCCCTTTTGATTCTAATGGAAAACGACACACTACCTTTGGGTCTGTATATGTTTTCCCTGTTGCTGACGATTCTATTGAAATAGAAGTAAATCCTGCAGATATAGAAATTGTAACTGCGCGTTCTAGTGGCGCTGGCGGACAAAACGTAAACAAGGTTGAAACCAAAGTTCAGTTGACTCATAAACCTTCTGGTATTCAAATTTCTTGTTCTAATTCTCGTTCTCAGCATGACAATAGAGCTACAGCCATGAAGATGTTGAAATCTCAATTATATGAAATTGAACTCCAAAAACAACAAGCGGCAAGAGATGAGATTGAATCTGGTAAATTAAAAAACGAATGGGGAAGTCAGATTAGAAATTATGTAATGCATCCTTATAAATTAGTAAAAGATGTAAGAACTGCGCACGAAACAGGAAATATAGATGCCGTTATGGATGGAAATATCAACCCGTTTCTAAAATCTTATTTAATGTTGAATGGACAAAAGAGCGATTAGCTATTCGTGAAATAAAAAAGTTGCAGAAACTGATACCTCTTTAACCTTTGAAAAAAATGATAAAAATATACCACAATCCGCGCTGTAGAAAATCTAGAGAAGGTTTAACTCTTTTAGAAAACTCTGGAAAAGAGTTTGAAATAGTAAAATATTTAGACAAGGTTCCTTTAGAGGAAGACTTAGCAGAAATTATCAACTTATTAGGCATCTCTCCAATTCAATTAGTTCGGAAAACAGAGAAAATCTGGAAGGAAAATTACAAAGGAACAAATATGTCAGATGCTGATATAATCACAGCTATGATAAAAAACCCAAATTTAATAGAGCGTCCAATTGTCATCAATAAAAAGAAAGCAATTATTGGAAGACCTGCAGAGAACATCAACAGTATTATTTAGAATTATTTTGCATTAAACGCTTTAACTTTTCTTTAACTAAATGCAATTAAACTAAAAATGTTCTTTGCAGTCTAACTAAAAAAAAAATTTAAATTTTGACTCAAAAAATCTTACTTTTCCTTAGCTGTTTATTTACCGTTTCCATTTTATTTTCTCAGAAACAAAATAATTCTAATAGTATTAATATTTCTGGCAAGGTAGTAGATACGAAAACCAATCAACCTTTAGAATACGCCACAATTATAATAAAAAACACAGAAACTGAAAAGGTTTCCGGAGGAATTACTGATTTAAATGGGGAATTCTCAATAGTAATGCCAAAAGCGACCTATCAAATTAGTGTTGCTTTTATTTCCTTTGAATCGGCAAAATTTCCAGAAGAAAAAATTACTTCAAACAAATATTTAGGAATTATTAAATTAGCGGAAGCTACCAATGGCTTAAATGAAATAGTTATCGTAGCAGAAAAAACGACTGTTGACATTCGTTTAGATAAAAAAATATTTAATATTGGTAAAGATTTATCAATAAGAGGTGGCAATGCGAGTGATGTTTTAGGAAATGTGCCATCTGTTCAAGTGGATGTTGAAGGAAATGTAAGTTTAAGAGGGAATGAAAATGTAACCATATTAATTGATGGCAGACCAAGTGCATTAGTAGGCATGAATGGTGCAGACGCATTAAGACAAATTCCTGCAGAAGCTATTGAGAAAGTAGAAGTTATAACGTCTCCTTCTGCCAGATATGATGCAGAAGGTACGGCTGGTATTTTAAATATTATTTTAAGAAAAAACAAACTCGTAGGATTTAATGGTTCTTTACAATTAGACTTAGGAATTCCTGAAAGAGTGGGAACTGCTTTTAATGCAAATTGGAGAACTGAAAAGTGGAATTTTTTTACAAATACAGGCTTTAGATACAACGCCACTCCAGGGAACGCTTTTAGTGCCTCTGATTTTCTGTCTTCCACTGCAAAAAACGCAAGAGTACTTGAAAGCAGAAAGTTCGGAAGGTTAAGTAGATCTCTATTCACCAGTTTTGGTGCTGAATATTATCTTACTCCCAATGCTAGTATTATTGGAAATATTGTTTTTAATCAAGGGAATGACGATGATGTAAATACAAATGATATTAAAAGATTTAATTCTGAAGCTGTTATAAACGAAGCAACTTTTAGAACTGAAAGTGAAGGGGAAGACGAAAAGAGAGTTCAGTATACAGTCGATTATGTAAATAATTTCAGCCAAAATGGGAGAAAATTATCAATAAGCTCACAATATTCTACAGAAGCTGAAAATAGTTTAAATAACATTACAGAGGTAGATACATCGATAAACCTTTTAAACGATTTAGAGCAAGTTATTGAAGATCAAGACGAAAATAGTGGCTTATTCCAAGTTGATTATGTGCATCCAGTTGGAGAAGATATTCAATATGAAGCCGGTTATAGAGGAAACTATAGAGATATCTTCAATAGTTTCTTTTTATCAGAAAGACAAGATTTTGAAAATAATGGTCCTTTAATTCCAGATGCAGGTTTAAATAATTCTTTCAATTACGAAGAGTTTGTAAACGCTGCCTATTTTCAATATGGTCAAAAATTCAATAAAATATCACTTTTAGCAGGAGTACGTTATGAATATACTTCCATTGAAATTGCACAACAAACGGCAACAACTAAAGACAAAAGAAGTTATGGAAACTTATTTCCCACTATAAACCTTGGATTCGAATTTAAAGATGGAGAAAATATTACTTTAGGCTATAACAGAAGAATAAGAAGACCAAGAGGCAGAAGTTTAAACCCTTTTCCTAGTCGTTCTAGTGAAAGTAATATTTATAGCGGTAACGTAGCTTTAAATCCTGTAATAACAGATGCGTTAGATCTTGGTTATTTAAAACGTTGGGATAAATTTACACTTAGTACCTCTCTTTATTATAATATTAGTACTGATAATTGGGAACGAATACAAGAAGATACCGGAATGCTGACAGACAACGGAGACCCTATTACAAGAAGGTTTCCTATAAACTTATCAACGGAAGAAAGAATTGGTTTGGAGTTTACTCTGAACTATAGACCTATAAAAGCTTGGAATATAAATAGTGATTTTAATTTATATAACGTTACAAGTGCTGGAGATTATACGAACATGACTACAAACGTTATCCAGAATTTTGATTTTGAAAATACGTCATTTTTCATCAGACTCAATCAAAAGATAAGTTTACCAGGTAAAACAGATTTACAAATAAACACGAATTACCGTGGTCCGTCTCAAAATGCACAAACAAAGAGTAAAGGAGTGTTTAGCATGAATCTGTCAGCTAGTAAAGATTTATTTAATGAAAGAGCCTCTTTAAGTTTAAATTTTAGCGATGTTTTTAATAGCAGCGTCAGTCAAAGAACAACCATACTTCCAAACTTTTTAGAACAATACTCAGAGTTTCAATGGAGAGAGCCTCAACTTAGAGTAAGTTTCGTATACCGCTTCAATCAAAAAAAGAAAAAAGTAAACGGAGGAAGAGAAACAAATGACGGTGAAAGTTTTGAAGGATAATTACTAAAACAAAAACTCAAAAATATTGAAACTTAACAACCCATTGAAACTAAAAAAACTCATTCAATTTCTTGAATGAGTTTTTTAATAAAATATATTTTCAGAAAACTACTTTCCTTTGGCAGCTTGCTTTGCTTCTTTCTTTAATTTTAAATTCTCCCAGATCGTTCCACCAATCCAATAAGGTACTACAAATGTTAATAAAAAGATTAACAACCAAAAACCAGCTGTAAAAACAAACATGAATAAAACCAATCCTGAAAATTGAGAAAAATCTAACATTTTAATATTTTTAATATTTATGAGGCAAAAATAAGACATATTTTCAAATTTTACTATCTAAATCTTAAATTTTTAAACAGTATTTAATATTATCCGTTCATAAATATTCTACTTAGTTTTTTTGTAAATTTGTGGTACACGAACAACAACTATTTATTAAAAAACGAGCGTTTTTACATTTAATTTAATGGATTAAAAAATGTCCGTTTAGAAAAAACAAAAATAAACACATGAAATATAGAATTGAAAAAGACACTATGGGAAACGTACAAGTTCCTGCAGATAAATATTGGGGAGCACAAACAGAACGTTCTCGTAATAATTTTAAAATTGGTACACCCGCTTCTATGCCTTTAGAAATTGTATATGGTTTTGCTTATTTAAAGAAAGCTGCAGCATATACAAATACAGAATTAGGTGTCTTAACAGCGGAGAAAAGAGATTTAATAGCGCAAGTGTGTGATGAAATTTTAGCAGGGAAATTAGATGACCAATTTCCATTGGTAATTTGGCAAACAGGCTCTGGTACACAATCTAATATGAATGTGAATGAAGTTATTGCAAACAGAGCGCATGAAATTGCAGGTCATGTAATTGGTGAAGGTGAAAAAACCATTCAGCCAAATGATGATGTAAATAAATCGCAATCCTCTAACGATACCTTTCCAACAGGCATGCACATTGCTGCTTTCAAAAAGATTGTAGAAAACACAATTCCAGGAATTGAACAACTAAGAGATACATTAAAAGCAAAATCAGAGGCATTTAAAGACGTTGTGAAAATTGGAAGAACGCATTTAATGGATGCCACTCCGCTTACTTTAGGTCAGGAATTTTCTGGTTATGTAGCGCAATTAAACTTCGGTTTAAAAGCTTTAAATAATACATTAGAGCACTTAAGTCAACTTGCTTTAGGAGGAACAGCTGTGGGAACAGGCTTAAATACACCTGCAGGTTACGATGTATTGGTTGCAAAATATATTGCGCAATTTACAGCGTTACCGTTTATAACTGCAGAAAATAAATTTGAAGCTTTAGCGGCACATGATGCTTTGGTAGAAACCCACGGTGCTTTAAAACAAGTAGCTGTTTCTTTGAATAAAATTGCAAATGATATTCGCATGATGGCCTCTGGACCAAGATCTGGAATTGGAGAGTTAATTATTCCTGCAAATGAGCCAGGAAGTTCTATTATGCCAGGAAAAGTAAATCCTACGCAAGCAGAAGCAATCACGATGGTTTGTGCGCAAGTAATGGGAAATGATGTTGCGGTAACTGTTGGAGGAATGCAGGGGCATTATGAATTGAATGTTTTTAAACCAATGATGGCCGCAAATGTTTTACAATCTGCTCAATTAATAGGAGATGCTTGTGTGTCTTTTGATATTCATTGTGCTGCAGGAATTGAACCAAACCATGCTAGAATAACTGAATTGGTAAACAATTCTTTAATGTTGGTAACAGCGTTAAATACAAAAATTGGATATTATAAAGCTGCAGAAATTGCAAATACAGCTCACGAGAACGGAACTACTTTAAAAGTAGAAGCTGTTCGTTTAGGCTACTTAACTGCAGAGGAATACGACGAATGGGTAAAACCAGAAAAGATGATAGGAGGACTTTAATAGCCTAAGAATACTGAGGTTCAATTTAAATGAACACTGAGAACTGAATACTGAAGTTTATGACAAATCACGAAGAATTTATGAGTACCGCAGTAAAAGCGGCTTTAAGAGGAATGAGTAACAACGAAGGCGGCCCTTTTGGCTGTATTGTAGTGAAAGATGGTAAAGTTATTGGTAACGGAAATAACAAAGTTACTTCTACAAATGACCCAACTGCGCACGCTGAGGTTACTGCAATCAGAGATGCTTGTAAAAACATAGGATCTTTTCAATTAGGCG
>Ga0222646_100536_pt1 | contig 10629 bp, 10 predicted proteins | sample AntAcemetagen293_FD_179819 | JGI IMG/M metagenome (GOLD analysis project Ga0222646, IMG submission 179819) | Saline water microbial communities from Ace Lake, Antarctica - #293 | ecosystem: Environmental > Aquatic > Non-marine Saline and Alkaline > Saline | place: Antarctica: Ace Lake | collected... | reverse complement strand
CGATTTACCACAGCCACTCTCGCCCATAACGCACAAATGTTCGCCTTCTTTTAAGGTGAAGCTGAAATTATTTAAGGTTGTTTTCTTTTTAGAATAACTGAAAGAAATGTTTTGGACTTTTAACATGTTGTAAAAATAAGGTATTCTTGTCGTTTCTGCGAATGCAGGAATTTATAAATAAATATTAGGTCTTCTTTAGGTTGTTAGAGATAAACAAGAATCTTCATTGAAATGCTTGCGTTAGTGATTGCAGCAGTTGTTTGAGCTCTTTTATGAGGAATGAATAAAAAGCGAGTGCGAAAAGCGCGACCCTTGCGGGAACGCCCAACTTTTTAAAAACATAAAATAAAAAAAACCGACACTTTTTGCATCGGTTTTAATTTTTGAATTCTAAATTTATAGGCAATGTTTATTTACCATATTCTGACTCTTTCTTCTGGTTTTAGGTACATTTTATCTCCTTCTTTTACACCAAATGCCGTGTAGAAAGCATCTACGTTTTTCAACGGCATATAAGCTCTATACATACCGGGTGCGTGCGTGTCTGTCATGATTCTATTTTTTAAAGCCTCATCGCGCATTTTTGTTCTCCAGATGGTTGCCCAAGAAAGAAAGAAACGTTGCTCTGGAGTATAGGTATCAATATTTGCAGGTCTGCCACTCTTTTCTAAGAAAATTTGTAAACCCTCATAAGCAGCCTGCACGCCGCCTAAGTCTCCAATGTTTTCTCCTAAAGTATACTCTCCATTTAAGTGCATGCTATCAATAGCAATAATATCACTGTACTGTTTTACCAGTTGTTTTCCAATGATTGCAAATTTTTCTGAATCTGAATCTGTCCACCAATTTTTAAGGTTTCCGTCACCATCAAAACGAGCCCCCGAATCATCGAAACTATGCGAGATTTCATGTCCAATAACAGCGCCTATTCCTCCGTAATTTACAGCTTCATCTGCCATATAATCATAAAAAGGAGGTTGTAATATTGCTGCCGGGAAAACAATCTCATTATTAACAGGGTTAAAGTAGGCATTTACAGTTTGTGGAGACATTCCCCATTCTGTTCTGTCTACCTCTTGCCCTAATTTGGCCATGTTTTTGTGATAGTTCCATTTGGTAACATTAATAGCGTTTTTAAAATAAGATCCTCCGTTTTCTGTTCCTTTTATCTGCAGTTCCGTATAATCTTTCCAAACATCTGGGTAAGCAATTTTAACGGTTAATTTATGTAACTTCTCCAATGCTTTTTCTTTTGTTTCTTCGCTCATCCATTCTAGACCAGCGATTCTTTTTTCAAAACCCAACATTACATTGTCAATCATTTCTTTTGCCTTCACTTTTGCTTCTGGCGGAAACTTTTTAGCTACATATAACTTTCCTAAAGCTTCACCAACGGCACCATTTAAGTTGCCAATAGCACGTTCATTTCTTGCGCGTTGTTTTTTAGCACCACGCATTTCTTTGCTGTAAAACTCCCAATTTGCAGTTTCTAGATCGGTAGATAGAGAGCCTAAAGAGTTATTGATGGTATTCCAACGCAATAAAAGTTTAATATCTGCAACAGAACGTTCTGTAAAAATAGCACTCATGGCTTTAAAGTATCCAGGATCTGTTACAATAACCCTGTCTATATTTGCAACACCAATTCCTTTTAAATGGGCACTCCAGTCAATTGCTGGTGCCAAAGTAGTTAGCTCTTTAATAGACATTGGATTGTACATTTTTCGAGTATCTCTTCGCGCTTCTTTTGTCATCATTGGTGCGGCTAAACTTTTTTCAAATGCAATAATGGTAGCTGCATTTTGTTTTGCTGTAGACTCTTCATCACCAAACTCTCGCAGCATTTTTACCACAAATTCCTGATATTTTTCTAATTTATCAGCAACTTTTTCATCTACATAATAATCTCTCGATAAGCCTAATGAGCCACCGCTCATGTAGCCAGCATATGCACTACTGTTTTTTAAGTCGTTATAAACGCCAAAACCATAAAACCCGCCACCACCGTAAGGTGCCATATTTGTAATGTAGGCTTCTACATCTTTCTTCGTTTTAATTTCTGCTATTTTTGTTAAAAACGGCATTACAGGTGCTTTTCCTTGTTGGTTTCTAGTAACCGTATCCATTATTGTTTGATAGTAGTTTACTGCTTTTTCTTGGTCTGAATCTATTTCATTCCCTTTTGCATCTTTTACCTTCGGAAAATTTCTTTCTGCAATGGCATTATTTAAAATTGTTAATACGTCTGCATCCGTTTTTTTACGGAGTTCATTAAAGCCTCCCCAAGAAGTTTGATCTTCTGGGATTTCAGTGTTTTTTATCCAATTTCCGTTTACGTGATTAAAGAAATCATCGGATGCTTTTACAGAGATGTCCATATTTTCTATGGTGATGCCTGTAGATTTTTCCTTTTCGTTTGTACAAGCAACAAAAGCTAAAAACGCAATTGCAGTAGTAAAAAGAATCTTTTTTATTGTTTTCATACCTATTTTTTTATTATGATTAAACGACTTGTTATTATTTTTAATAGGAAGTATTTACTTTCTTTTAAAATTATACGTCAAATATACTAAAATTTAAAAGTAGAATTTTCAGTAGCATTTTATAAAAACAAAATACCGGTTTTAATGAACTAATAGTAGAATCTAACCAAAACCCTTTTAAATAGGTTAGTTTTGCAAGCATAAAACAATACATGAAGGATTATATAATTATAGGTGCTGGCCAGTCTGGTTTGGCTATTGCGTATTATTTGCATAAACAAAATGTAAATTATTTAGTGGTAGACGCAAATACTGAAATAGGAGCACCTTGGTTAAAAAGATGGGATTCTTTAAAGTTATTTACACCTTCTGAATTTAACAGTTTGCCTGGTTTAAAATTTCCACACGAGAAAGGACATTATGCAGACAAGTATGAAGTAGCAGATTATTTAAAACTATACGTATCTACATTTAACATTCCGGTAGCATTTAATCATAAAATTACCTCCCTAAAAAAAGAAAACGGTGTTTTTAAATTAAAGAGTAATTTAAAAGAATTTGAAGCAAAAAACGTAATTATTGCTACAGGGCCATTTCATAAACCATTTACACCTTCTTGTCATTTAAAAATATCAGAAGAGGTTTTACAGATTCATAGTGAACATTACAAAAGTACAGAACAGTTGCAAGAGGGGGCTACTTTGGTTGTAGGCGCAGGAGATTCTGGTGTACAGATTTTAAATGAAATTTCTAAAACAAATACAACGGTTTATTTTTCTGGAAACACAAATATTACTTCGCTTCCGCAGGAAATTTTAGGAAAAACATTGTGGTGGTGGTTTCATAAAGTAGGCTTTTTAACTGCTAGTAAATATTCATGGATTGGTAAAATACTAAGTAAAACAGGGCAGCCGGTGATTGGTACAGACGTAAAGACACTGTTTAAAAAAGAGAACATTATTTGCGTTGGTAGAACGTTGGATGCAAATGAACAAACCATAACTTTCGAGAAACAGGAAGTAAGCGATATTAAAAATATTGTTTGGGCTACTGGTTTTAAACCAAATTTTAGTTGGATTGATGGTATTGAGTTAGACGAAAGTAACTACCCTAAAAATTACAGAGGCGTAAGTAAAACCACAGATGGCTTGTACTTTTTGGGCTTGCCGTGGTTGTATACAAGAGGTTCTGCCACTTTAGGTGGGGTGCAAAGAGATGCAAAATATTTAGAGAAACATCTTTTTGGCAAAAGTAAAAAGAAGCAAAAAAGGCAGGTTGTATAATTGCGTGTTTCGATGTATTACAAATAAAAAAGACAGCTATTTTTAGCTGTCTTTTTTATTGGGTATACTTTTTACAAACTAAGATTTAATAGCTGGTTTTGGCGGATTGGGCAATTCTTTAAAGCCCATGTTAAATAAGGTAAATCCGAAAATATCTGCGTACTGTTCTATGGTTTTAGCAACCGGAGTTCCTGCACCATGGCCAGCATTGGTTTCTATTCTAATTAAAACAGGGCTTTCTCCTGCTTGTTTTTCTTGCAATTCTGCCGCAAATTTAAAACTATGGGCTGGTACAACTCTATCGTCATGGTCTCCAGTAGTTACCAAAGTTGCAGGGTATTTGGTTCCTTTTTTTACATTGTGTACTGGCGAATATCCTTTTAAATAGGCAAACATTTCTTTGCTATCATTTGCGGTTCCGTAATCATATGCCCAACCTGCGCCTGCCGTAAATGTATGATAGCGCAACATGTCTAAAACACCAACTGCCGGCAAAGCAACCCGCATTAAATCGGGTCTTTGTGTCATGGTAGCGCCCACAAGGAGGCCGCCATTAGAACCACCACGAATGGCTAAATAGTCTGATGAGGTGTATTTTTCTTCAATTAAATATTCTGCCGCAGCAATAAAATCATCAAAAACATTTTGCTTTTTTAACTGGGTACCTGCATCGTGCCATTTTTTACCAAACTCGCCACCACCACGTAAATTAGGCACGGCATACACACCGCCTTGCTCCATCCAAATGGCATTCGCAATGCTAAAACTTGGTGTTAAACTTACATTGAATCCGCCATAACCGTATAAAATAGTCGGATTCTTACCATCTAACAAAACGCCTTTTTTATGGGTAATAAGCATCGGAACTTGCGTGCCATCTTTTGAAGTATAAAAAACCTGTTTGCTGGTGTATAATTCTGAATTAAAATCGATACCAGATTTTCGATACAAAGTATACTCTCCATCTTTTGGGGAAAACTTGTAAATAGCATTTGGTGTATTGTAATTTGTAAAAGAAAAGTACAGTTCAGTTACGGTTGTTTTTCCACCAAAACCAAAAGCGGTGCCAATTCCTGGTAAAGCAACTTCTCTAATTAAATTTCCGTTAAAATCATATTGTAGCACTTTAGAAACCGCATTTACCATGTACTTTGCAAAGAAATAACCAGCACCTGTACTTGGTTGTAGTACATTTTCTGTTTCAGGAATAAAATCTACCCAATTTTCTTGAGTAGGATTTTTCGCGTCTACCGTTACAATTTTCTGATTAGGAGCATTTAAATTTGTTTGTAAATACAAGGTGCTTCCTCTGTTATCTATGACACCAGTATCGCTGTCTACAGTCGCAATAATTGGTTTTAAAACACTGTTTTTATCAGATAAATCTTTAATAAATAGCTTATTTCCTGAAGTAGAAATAGCAGCAGAAACCATTAAATAGTTATGGTCTTCTGTTAAATATCCACTTACATATCTGTGTTTTTCTGAAGCTTTTTCTCCAAAAACAACCATATCTTCTTTTTGTGAAGTTCCTAGTTTGTGGTAGTATAATTTGTGTTGATCTGTTTTTGCAGACAATTCACTTCCCTTCGGCTTGTCATAACTCGAGTAATAAAAACCTTCATTTTTATACCAAGAAATTCCAGAGAATTTTACATCTACCAAAGTATCTTCTTTGATGATTTTATTGACGGCGTCTAGCACAATTATTTTGCGCCAATCAGAGCCACCTTCAGAAATTGAATATGCAGCCGTTTTGCCATCCTTAGAAAAACTGAGTGCTCCTAAAGAGGTTGTAGCATCCTCAGAAAAGGTATTCGGGTCTAAAAAAACTTCGGCTGTACCTTTTTCACCTTTTTTTCTAAAGATAACAGACTGATTTTGCAATCCGTCATTTTTAGAGAAATAGGTATACGCACCCTCCTTGTAGGGTGTTCCTATTTTTTCATAATTCCATAATTGGGTCAATCGGTCTTTTAATTGTTCTCGGTACGGAATTTTATTTAGGTATTCAAAAGTCACCTCATTTTCTGCTTGTACCCAGTCTTCTGTTTCGGTACTTCTATCATCTTCTAGCCATCTATAGTTATCGGTAACGGTAGTTCCGAAAAGGGTCTCTATAACTGGTATTTTAGCTGTTTTCGGGTATTTCAAATTTTTATTATTTGGTTGATTTCCTTCTTGGCAAGAAACAAAAATTGCGCTTACAAAAAGTACTGGTATTAGAAATTTAGTATGCATGAGAAGTCGATTTTATTCTTATCAAAACTAATTGATATCTATCAAATAATAGCTGTTTTAACCATTTTTAACTTTTAGGAGCTGCAAGGGTGTGTAATTTGTAATTTTTCAATGTTTTTAACGACTGCCTTTGTAGTGAAAGAAAGGTGTCATTTCTTTCAGTATTTATGAAAATAGATGCCTGTTTTTAATAGAAATATAAATTTAAGAAGTGCGATAATGTCGAAATAAACACATTAAATTATGATAGAAAATTTAACAAAAGAAACATTTTTAGAAAAAATATTTAATTTTGAAAAAAACAAAGAATGGAAGTTTGAGGGGAAAAGACCTGTAGTAATAGATTTTTATGCAGATTGGTGCGGACCGTGTAAAGCATTGGCCCCAATTTTAGAAAATCTTTCAGCCGAATACGGAGATAAAATAGCTATTTATAAAATAGACACCGAAGCAGAAACAGAATTAGCTGCGGCTTTTGCGATAAGAAGCATTCCGTCTCTATTGTTTTGCGCTTTAGAGGGCGATCCACAAATGGCAAATGGTGCATTGCCAAAAGCGGAGTTAGAACGCATTATTGCAGACGTTTTAAAGGTAGAGAAGCCCATTTAATTCTAAGGAGAACATTTAAAATAAAGTGTAAAAAATTCTGAAAATAGCTTTTCAGAATTTTTTTATGTTTCAATTTTTATACATAAGATTTCTATGCATCATAAAATTATGTATATTTGGCAAGATTGATTTTGTCATTACTGTAAAGTGTGACAATTAAATAAATAAACGCTTATACATCAAAAATGGGAAATCAGAAATTATACAAAGGCTCTTTACAAACCATTATTTTAAAGTTATTAGCAAGCAACGATAAAATGTATGGTTATGAAATTACCCAAAAAGTAAAGGAATTAACCAAGGGCGAGCTGCACATTACAGAAGGTGCCTTATACCCAGCTTTGCACAAATTAGAAGCAGATGGTTTGTTAGATGTAGAGGTGGCTAAAGTAGGAAATCGACTTCGTAAATACTACAAATTAACAGAAAGTGGCAGCAAAGAAACTGCCAACAAGTTAGCCGAAATGCAAGAGTTTTTAAAGACGATGCAGCAGTTGGTGAACCCTAAATTTAGTTTGGAGTAATAAAAAATTAGAATACACTTTAAAGAATCCTTATGGAATTGACAAAAGAACAACTACAAAGAGTAGCACATTATTTAAACGTAAAAGACATTACTTATGTTGACTTAAGAATGGAGATTTTCGACCATATCGTTTCTGATATTGAAACAAAAATGAGTGCTGAAAAATTAGATTTTGAAACCACTTTTTATGCTGTTATAAGTAAATGGAATAAACACTTAAAACAGGAATCTAGCTTTTATTTTGGACTCACTTATTCTTTGCCAAAAATTGTATTAGAAAAAGCTAAAAAAGTATACAAAAAGTGGTTTTTTCTCACTGTCGTGGCCTATCTAATTCCTTATATTTTGTTTGATCAGGTGCATCTTTCTTTTTTTCAAAATAGTATAAATGATTTAAATTTCTTTTTACAAATAAGTACGGTGTGCTCGCTTATTATTTTCTTTTGTTTACTGATTTTGAAATTCAAAGAAAAAAATAAAACTACCTATAGCTTTATTTTAAAAACATTGAGTTGGAATTTTGGTGTAGGTTTTATGGTTTTATTTTATTTAAACTCTAACCCACAAGACAACTTGAAAAAGCTTCTTGTATCGCTTTCAGTAGCTTTTATTTTTATGACATACAGCTATTTTCATTTTTATAAAAAACATTTAAAAGCCGTTAAAAAATATAAAATTTCTTAGCTATGGAAATCACAAAAGAACAACTACAGCATATTGATAACCATTTGAAAAAAATGGGAATTAAATATTGGGACTTAAGACTAGAGATGATTGATCATATTGTAACTAACATAGAAAATGATTCTGAAACTCATAATTTTAAAGATGCTTTTAAAATGTCACTTAAAAAGTTAGGTTGGTTGGGAAGATTGTCTAATATAAATACAGAAGGTTGGCAAAACGTAAATAGAAAATATAGAAGTGAATACCATAAAGGTTTTCTTAATTTTTTTAAAAATTATAAAAATATAGCGCTACTTATAATTGGTTTTTTAATTCTTTATTTGATTTCTAAAAATGTTTCTTTCGATGTTTTTAGAGAGATAAGTTATAGTTTATTTATTTCTCCATTAACCATTGTATTAGTAGAGTTTGGTAAATCATTATTTAAAAAATATGGCAGATCTGTAAATTTAGATTACGGGGTTACTTATATGATTATGAGCTTTCTTATTTTAAATGCAATACCACTTTTTTTTGAGGATAAAAGCGAGTTATTTCAGAAGATAATGTGGTTTATTGTTTTATCAGTTCACTTTGTTGCTTTTTACTCTGGGTATAATTTATACAAGAAAGCTATTCAAAAAATTGAGTTTATGAAAAAAGAATTGGCTAGGTAAGAAAAGCGATGGAATTAACTAAAACACAAAATTTTGTAGCTATGGAAATCACAAAAGAACAACAACAGCACGTAGAAGTATACTTACAGAATAAAGACTTCGATTTTATAGATTTAAATATAGAGGTATTAGACCACATGATATCGGATATTGAAAGTTTACTAAGTAAAAAGTATTCTTTTGAGAATGCTTTTAAAATAACCATTTTAAAATGGGAAATGCACTTTAAAGAAACGTCTAGTTTTTATTTTGGCTTGTATTACTCGGAATCTAAAATAGTGGTTAAAAAAGCTATTAAAATATTTAAACCTTTCTATTTATTATACTTAGCAGCCTATATTTTACCTGTTGTTTTTTTAAAATTAGTTCCAATTCAAGTAGCAGAAAACACAGCAGATTTTATCAATAATTTCCTATTTTCGTTTGCTGCATCATTGCTTTGTTATATGTTTTTTATTTTTGTAAAAACAATGAGGTCTAAAGTAAAAACAACCTATCGTTTTATTTTAAAAACGCAATATGGCGGACTTGTTTTATTAATCATGGGATTGGCAATTGGCGTTATTAAGGAAAATGGTGAAATGAATGCTGTTTTTACAGGGTTTACATGTGGTGGTTTTGCAGTCGTTTTTATTTGTCATTATTTTTATAAAAAACATTTAGAAGCCGTTAAAAAACATAAAATTTTGTAATTATGGACTTATCAAAAGAACAACTTTTACAAATAGACAATTATATTTTTGTTTGTGGTATTAAATATTATGACGTTAGAACGGAAATAGTAGATCATTTTGCCAATATTTTAGAGCAAAAATTAGAGGAGAACCCTGCTTTAAATTTTAAGCAAGAAATTATAAATGTTCACAAAAATTTTAGTGACAACGGTTTTGAAAAATTATTAAAAGAAAAAACAAAGTCTGTAACTAAAAAGTTTTATAAGCAGTCATTCAAATACTTTGTTACCTTTTTTAAGTTGCCTAAAATTATTATTTCTGTTGCTTTATTTTATGGGTTGTATTTGTTGATGAATAGGTTTGGAGATAAAGAAGTTTTTTTCCTTTTTGTGAATGGTTTTATGTTTTTATTGGTGGCTAGAATTTTTTATCAGCACTGGAAAAACGAAAGAAATAAAAGAGAACCTTTTTTAGTTTTGAACAAAACAAACAGTTTTTTACAAGTGGTAAATTTTGTTTTTATTTCATTTAACTCCATTTTTAACTTTAGAAATGAAGAAAGTTTTTTAAATCCAGCTCATAATAATATTCAGCTATTTGCTTTTGTGATTCTATTATTATTTTACTGGTCTGGCGAAGCTGTTTTTAGTCAAAACGAAAAATTAGTTCAAAAACAATTTCCAAATATTTTAGTGTAGCTATGGAGTTAACAAATGAACAAATTAAATTTATAGACCATCGTCTAGAAAATGAAGGCATAAAATATTGGGATGTTAGAATAGAAATGTTAGACCATATAGTGTCTGATGTGGAAAATAAATTGACGGATGAAAATACTCAACACGAATTTAAAGTGATCGTGCAAGGCGCTCTGGTTTCTCTTGGTTGGCAGGAGAATTTTAACGGAGGTGGTTTAGATGATTTAAACAAACAAGGCTGGAAAAATGCAAACAAAGGCTATCGACAATTGTTTTACAAAAGTTTTATAGACTCTTTTAAAAACTACTTAATTCTTTTAGTATTAACAGTATTTTTGCTTGGGTTTTATTTTTTGTCAGAGGTATTACTGCATAAAACATTTTTGAAAGTAAGTTATGGTATTTTTCTTTTACCAATAGTGCTTTATTTCTTCGTGTTCTTTAAAATTTGGAGAAAGAAATACGGAAAATCTGTACATAAAGACTACGCTTTAACCTACTTAATGTTTTCATTTTTTATGTTAAGTGGGGTCTTTAATTTTATTAGACTTGATACAGACTTCGCTTTTCCAATACGATATCACAAACCAATATTATTTCTTATACTTCCTTTGCATTTAATTTTAACCTTTGCCGGTTACCGAGTGTATAAGAAAGCAATTTCTAAAGTTGAAAAAATGAGAAAAGAATTACTGTCATGAAACTAACAGAAACTCACATACAAGAACTCTACACGTTCACAAGAAAACACTTTGTGTATCATTACGATGTG
>Ga0222646_100532_pt1 | contig 10718 bp, 10 predicted proteins | sample AntAcemetagen293_FD_179819 | JGI IMG/M metagenome (GOLD analysis project Ga0222646, IMG submission 179819) | Saline water microbial communities from Ace Lake, Antarctica - #293 | ecosystem: Environmental > Aquatic > Non-marine Saline and Alkaline > Saline | place: Antarctica: Ace Lake | collected... | reverse complement strand
CCCACAAGGAGATAGACATGAGTTTAATGAATTAAAGCCATTAGTAAATGATATTGTTGGCATTCAAAGCAAATATTTAGTAAGCGTTTTAGCAGAAGCTAAAAAATTAATTGCGGCTGGTGACACAAAAGAAGGTGGATTCCAATTATTAAGAGTCTTTAGAGGTTTGCCTAAAAATAAAGCCTTAATTAAGTTTTTATCTTTAGAAGGAACAAAACAAATTCTTCAAAAAACAGAAAACTATTACATGGCAGACAATAACAAATTAATGCCAGAGGTAGATGAGGCGTTATGGTTTGTTATTGAAGAGAAAAATAATCAAATAGATTTAACAGATAAAGGTATTGCACATTTATCAGATAAAACAGCCAATGATAATTTCTTCGTTTTACCAGATATTGGTGTAAAAGTTGGTGAAATTGATACTTCTGAAGAAACACCAGAAATAAAGGCAGGTCTTAAAGAAGAGTTATATAAAGATTTTAGTATTAAAAGTGAACGTATTCACACCATGAATCAGCTTTTAAAAGCATATACTGTTTTTGAAAAAGATGTTGAGTATGTAGTAATGGAAAATAAAGTAATGATTGTTGATGAACAAACCGGACGTATTATGGACGGTCGTCGGTATTCAGATGGCTTGCATCAAGCAATTGAAGCAAAAGAAGATGTAAAAATTGAAGATGCTACCCAAACCTTCGCAACTGTTACGCTACAGAATTACTTTAGAATGTACCGAAAGCTTTCTGGAATGACCGGAACTGCCATTACAGAAGCGGGAGAATTATGGGAAATCTATAAGTTAGATGTTGTAGAAATTCCTACAAACAGGCCTATCCAAAGAGATGATAAGGAAGATTTAGTATATAAAACAGCCCGTGAAAAATACAATGCAGTAATAGACGACATTGTCATTTTAGTAGATCAAAAACGTCCTGTTTTAGTAGGAACTACCTCTGTAGAAATTTCAGAATTGTTAGGTAGAATGTTACAGATGCGTAAAATTCCTCACAACATTTTAAATGCAAAATTACATAAAAGAGAAGCAGATGTTGTTGCCCAAGCAGGTATGCCTGGTGTAGTTACCATTGCAACAAACATGGCAGGGCGTGGAACCGATATTAAACTGGCAAAAGAAGTAAAAGAAGTTGGTGGTTTGGCAATTATTGGTACAGAAAGACATGATTCTAGACGTGTAGATAGACAATTAAGAGGACGTGCAGGTAGACAAGGTGATGTTGGGTCTACGCAATTTTATGTTGCTTTAGATGATAATTTAATGCGTCTTTTTGGTTCGGATAGAATTGCAAAAATGATGGATAGGATGGGCTTAAAAGATGGTGAAGTAATTCAGCATTCTATGATTTCTAAATCTATTGAAAGAGCACAAAAGAAAGTAGAAGAAAACAACTTCGGAATTCGTAAGCGCCTTTTAGAATATGACGATATTATGAACGCTCAGCGTGAGTTTGTTTATAAAAGAAGAAAAAATGCTTTAGATGGAAAACGTTTACAAGTAGATATTGCAAACATGATTTATGAAACCTGTGAATCTATAATCATCCATAATAAAGCAGCAAAAGATTTTAAGAATTTTGAGTTTGAGTTGATTAAGTTTTCTTCAATGACCTCTCCTATTTCTAATGAAGATTTTGATAAATTAACGGAAAAGGAAATTGCAGACCAATTGTTTGATATTGTATCTGAGCACTACAAAAACAAAATTACAAGAAATGCCGTTTTAGCATTTCCTGTTATTAAAGATGTTTTTGAAAATGAAGGAGATAAATATGAACGAATTGTAGTTCCTTTTACAGATGGAGTTAAGTCTTTACAAGTAGTTACCAACCTGAAAGAGGCATATGAAACTGAAGGTAAGAGTTTAGTTACAGATTTTGAGAAAAATATTACGCTGGCAATCATAGATGAAAATTGGAAAGAACATTTACGCAAAATGGATGAACTGAAACATTCTGTTCAGAATGCGTCTTATGAGCAAAAAGATCCTTTATTAATTTATAAGTTTGAAGCTTTTGAGTTGTTTAAACTTACCGTAGATGATATTAACAAAGAAGTACTGTCTTTCTTATTTAAAGGAGAATTACCAGCACAATCCAATCAAATTTCGGAAGCTAGAGATCACAAAAAAGAGCTTTTAAACACTAGTAAAGCAGCTGTTCAAAACTCAAGTGAGCAGGCTATTTCAAACTCTAGACAACAATCGGAACCTGTTGAAACCGTGATTAGAGACCAACCAAAAATTGGAAGAAACGAGCGGGTTACTATAAAAAATGTCATGAGCGGTGAACAAAAAGAAGTGAAATTTAAACAAGCCATTCCTTTAATTGAAAAAGGAGAATGGGTGGTGTTGCATAATTAAATATATTATTTGATTTCTACTTCGAAATAAATTCAGAATAAATAATAAAAGTCCAGTAGATCTAATGTAGACTTTCTGGGCTTTTTTTGAAAGGAGTTATACCTACAAAGTTTTAAAAACCTTGCAGGATAAAACAAATCTAAACCTTCGAGATAGTGAGTTATTTATATTCAATTTAGATCCGTTTTCACATACAGGTTCTCGATACAATTTTACTGAAATAGTGTCATTACTTGAACGAACAGAACATTAATAGCTATATTTTAAGCAAGAAAAAACCGTTTAAAAGTTCGCTTTTAAACGGTTTTTAAATATTTTAAAATTCTAACAATTAGAACTTCGTATCCATTTGTAAATACTGTAAAAATTCTTTTTTAGTTTCTTTTTCTTTGAATTTCCCACCAAATTCTGAGGTTACAGTAGAGCTTTCAATGTCTTTAATTCCGCGAGAATTTACACATAAGTGTTTTGCATCAATAACGCAGGCAACATCTTGTGTTCCTAAAGCTTCTTGCATTGCTTGCACAATTTGCATTGTTAAACGCTCTTGCACTTGTGGTCTTTTAGAAAAATACTCTACAATTCTGTTCATTTTAGAGAGTCCGATTACTTTACCATCAGAAATATAAGCAACATGCGCTCTCCCAATAATTGGTAATAAATGGTGCTCACAAGTAGAATACAGTACTATATTCTTCTCTACTAGCATTTCACCATAATTGTAATTATTGTCAAACGTAGAGGCTTTTGGAATGTTTTTAGGATTCAAGCCCATAAACATTTCGTTTATAAATGCTTTTGCAACTCTTTTGGGAGTTCCTTGGATGCTGTCATCCGTTAAATCCATTCCTAAAGTGTGCAAAATATCCTTTACACTGGCTTCTATTTTTGCTATTTTTTCTTCATCAGAAATGTCAAAAGCATCCGGTCTTATCGGGTTTTCCGCCGAAGTTGCTACATGGTGCTCCCCTATTTCTTCAATTCTCTCGTCATTCATTTTGCTGTTCAATTCAAACATTTCATTCTATATTAATATGCAAATTTACGTGTTTGCAACGTATTATTTTAGTTTTTTGATAAATTAAAGTTATACTTTAATAATTTTCACGCGTATGCACTTGACTTTATCACATTCAAACAAACAATATTCTTTCAAATTACAAATAATTTTGAATTATTTGAAGAGCATCTCATCTGCTAACATTAAACTTTAGTATTGCACACCAACTTTTAAGACACTCATTAAGTAGTCAACTAAAATCCGCTGCTTATAAAGGTTCTTTTAATTTTTCTACTAGTTCTAATAAAGAGCAGCTTATTTGTTCATTAGAAGTCATGTCTTTCAAAGTGAAAATATCGTTTTCTACTTTAGAAACCACAAATGCTATCGCTCTACTAGAAACGTATTTCCACTGTCTTTTCTCTTGCTTATTACTTTCACCTAAGTCAGGATAAAATTCAGTCTTAATTCCGTTTGCTCTTAAACTCTTAATTGCTTTCATTTTTAGCACATCTGTACGCGCATCAAAATTTAAGAAAATAACTTTAGGTTTTGGCAAATCAACAGCCTTAAACAACCCTAATTCCTCTAAAACCAAGTAAATTCTATCAAGGCCAAATGAAATTCCAACGCCAGAAACATCTTTTAAGCCAAAAATCCCTGTTAAATCATCATATCTTCCACCACCACCAACTGAACCCATTTTAACTTCTTTTGGCGCCACCACTTCAAAAATTGCACCTGTATAATAATTCAACCCTCTTGCTAAAGTTACATCCACTTCTAAAACGGCTGTTTCTAGACCTAATTCACCAATTGCATTCATCACAAAACGAAGCTCTTCTACCCCACTTTGCCCTTCTTCCGAAGTTAATAACATCTTCCCTAAAGAATTCAATTTATCTATATTTGAACCTGTAAAATCAAACAATGGCTGTACTTTTTCGATGGCTTCCGCAGTAATACCTTTTGATAGCATTTCTTTTACAACACCCTCTTTACCTATTTTATCTAGCTTATCTAAAGCAACTGTAAAATCAATTAATTTGTCTTGTGCACCTATCACTTCTGCAATACCAGAAAGTATTTTCCGATTGTTTATCTTAATCGTAGTTCCTGCCAAACCAAGCTTACTAAAAACCGCATCATATAATTGAATAAACTCTACCTCTTGCCACAAAGACTTGCTACCTACAACATCTGCATCACATTGAAAAAATTCTCTAAAACGTCCTTTTTGAGGCCTGTCTGCTCTCCAAACGGGTTGTACTTGATATCTTTTAAAAGGGAAGGTAATTTCATTTTGATGTTGGACAACATAGCGTGCAAAAGGAACTGTTAAATCGTAACGCAATGCTTTTTCTGAGATTTGAGCAATCACTTTTGAACTCTCTTTTTTAATTAACAGCGCACCGTCTGCTTTCTTTAAAAAGTCTCCCGAATTTAAAATCTTAAAAATAAGTCGATCGCCTTCCTCCCCATACTTTCCCATTAAAGTAGCTGAATTTTCAAAACTTGGGGTTTCTATCGGTTGAAATCCGAAAGTTTCAAAAGCTGTTTTAATCGCATTCATAATATACGTGCGATTCGCAACTTCTATTGGCGAAAAATCTCTAGTTCCTTTGGGAATGCTTGGTTTCATATAATATAAGTATCAATGTTCATTTATCAATTATCACGCTTACTGTTACCATAAAAATTATTTTCTAGAATAATTAATCACTGGTAAATGATAATTAAGCAAGCAAATATCGTGAAAAAGTTATAATTTCTTAGGAGATATAAAGGTTTTATTTTGTTTCCTTAAAGCATAGATTGATGCGTTTAACTCGAAACCTAATAATAGTATAATGGCATTTAACCACACAAATAACATCAATATTAACAAGGTTCCAATAGAGCCATATAATTGATTGTACTGTGCAAATTTAACTACATAAATTCCGAATAAGTAAAACGTAAATAAAGAAACGATGGTTGTTAAAAGTGCGCCAGCAGAAAAGAATTTTGTTTCTTTCCCTTGTTTTGTACCATATCTAAAAAGTAGCGATACAAAGGTAAAAATCATCACTAAAAACAACACGCCTTTTCCGTAATAAAATAAGTCTAAATCACTGGTATTGAACCAGCCCTTTTCGTCTATTTTAAGCAAAGCAACTTGATATAAAATAACTGAAGCAATCGTTACTATTAAAAATAATGAAAGCAATAAAGAAACACCGATAGATATAAAATAACTCCTAAAGATGTTTCTAACATCTTTTACGTGGTACGAATATTCAAAACCACTAAAAATAGAATTGATGCCGTTTGTCATTAGAAAAATAGATAATAAAAAACCAAAAGAAAGCAACCCTACGTATTGGTTGTTTACAATATCTCCAATCACCAAATTTACGGCTTCAAAGGTTTGTGGCGGCAACACATCTTTTATAAAAGAGAATAAACCCTCTTGAAAACCATCTATAGGAATGTATGGAATTAAGGTTAAAATAAATAATAGAAAAGGAAATATGGCCATGAAAAAACTATAAGCAATACCACCAGCTCTTGTCGTTAAAGCCCCTTCTAAAATGCCAATAATATACATTTCTAGCACATCATATAAAGACATGCCCTGTAAACCCGGAATTTTAATTTTTTTTCCAAGTTTTACCAAGATGTTTACAATTGGTATTTTTTCTAATTTATCTTCTATTATTTTTGTCATTTTTGCTTTTGTCCAAGAAACAGGTAAACTGTTTCCTTATCATTACTGCACCTTTAAATTATTGATACTTCTAAATATCTTTTTAAAGGTTAATTCTTTTATTTTAGGAGTTATAGAATCTTTTGAAAAGATAAAATTCTCACCAAAACCTATGCTTGCTAACAACCCATAATTTTCATTAAATACTAAAGTTCTAAGCACGGTATTAGAGTCTTTTATTTCAAATATGTTGTATTTAAAACTTTCCGAATTGTAATTTTCTTCGGTAGCTAAAAATGTTTTCGACTGTAATTTCAACTGCTCTTTATCGACAATATAGTTCAAATCATATAAAGAGCCCATATCATTTAAATTCCGGTATTGAAAATAAAATATTGAATCGTTTTTTTTAGTATTTAAAACATACTTCTCGGTTGTATCAGTTTCAAGAGCATACTTGAAAATTAAAACATTTTCTTCTTTACGATCGCAAGAACTCACTAAAAAAAATAAAGATAAAAAATAAAAATAGGTGTATTTCATACTATAATAATTTGATATTGTGACAAAATACCTTCAATGGTATTTCTACTAAATTTAGCTCCTTTTAGGCGGTTATTCTCTAGATTTATATTGAAATTAATCGCCGTTCTAAAATCTGATTTTCCTAAATTAGTGTCCTCAAAAATTGCTCCTTTTAAATTTGAATCGTCAAAGACACAAGCTGTTGCTATAGTTTCAGTGAAATCTACTTCCTCTAAATTACAACCACTAAATTTTGTGTTCTGTATTTTTAATTGATAAAAGGAGGAGAAGTTTAACTGACATTTTTGGAATGAAAATTGTAATAAAAACGGATTTACCTCATTAAATTTTATGCCAATCATTTTACAATTGATAAAATCTACTTCTTTAAAAGAACTGTCTTTTACAATGGTATTACTAAAATTACAATCTATAAATTCACACGCCACAAACTGAATATTAGAGGCATGTATGTTCTCAAAATTGCAATTTATAAAGGTACAATTGTCGTATTCCCCTTTCTTAATCTTCGTTTTTGTATAATCGATTTTCGAATATTCTTCGGTATCAAAATAATTATCTAGCATTTTTATCATTTTTTATGAAGACAGCATTTTATTTTTTAATAGTAAAGTTCCTAAATATTTAGAAATTACAAACGTATTTGAGGCCTTAAAAAGCCTTCAAACTTAGGTCTAAATTACAAACTGAATGTGTTAATGCACCCGAGGAAATAAAATCTACACCGCAATCTGCATATTTTCTAATAGTATCTTCATGAATACCGCCAGAGGATTCTGTAAAACAAGTATCTCCTATTAAAGCGACTGCTTTTCTAGTGTCTTCATAATTAAAATTATCTATTAAAATTCTGTGAATACCTGTGTTCAATAGAATTTCTTTAATTTCATTTAAACTTCTAGCCTCAACAATGATCTTAATATCAAGACCTTTTTCAGCTAGATATTTCTTTGTTTTTATAATTGCTGCCGTTATTCCGCCTGCAAAATCAATATGATTGTCTTTAATCATCACCATATCATACAACGCAAAACGGTGATTTTCTCCACCACCTATTTTTACGGCCCACTTTTCTAAGGCTCTAATGCCTGGAGTAGTTTTTCTAGTATCTAAAACTTTGGTTTTGGTCTCTTTTAATAAATTTGCAAAAAAGGCTGTTTTTGTTGCGATTGCAGACATTCTTTGCATGGCATTTAAAACCAAACGCTCTGCCATTAAAATAGATTGCGATTTCCCTGAAACATGAAAAACAACATCTCCAAATTTCACTTTTTCACCATCCTTTATAAAAGTTTCTACTTTTAAGTCTGTATCTACATACTCAAAAACTTGTTTCGCAAAAGCAACGCCTGCAATAATTCCTTCATCTTTGACTAACAATTTTGCCTTTCCTTGAGCAGCCAAAGGAATGCAAGAAAGTGACGTGTGATCTCCATCTCCAATATCTTCACGAACTGCATTTGCGATAATGAATTCTAATTCTTTTTCAAATTGCTCTTTTGATATCATACTTTTTTATTCTGATGTAAAAATAGTAATGATTTTCAACTTTTTGTCAATTCGAGGCATTTTATACCTAAAAACGAATAAATTTGTATTTAAGAATGTGAAAAGCATCGAGAAAACAATAAATTCTCGATTGCACTCGAACAGCCATAAAAATGAAAATTAAATTACTCGCCATCGGTAAAACCGATAATAAAAACTTAATTCAGTTAATTGAAGAATATCAAAATAGATTGAAGCATTATATAAAATTTGAATTAGAGGTAATACCAGACATTAAGAATGTGAAGAATTTAAGTGAAGTTCAACAGAAAGAAAAAGAAGGCGAACTTATTTTATCAAAACTACAAAACACAGACGAATTAGTTTTGTTGGATGACAAAGGCAAGCACTTCACCTCTATTGAATTTTCACAATACCTTCAGAAAAAAATGAATGCTGGTATCAAACAATTGGTATTGGTTATTGGCGGTCCTTATGGCTTTTCTGATGCCCTTTACAAAAAATCTATTGGAAAAATATCTTTATCTAAAATGACCTTTTCACATCAAATGATTCGTCTTTTTGTTGTAGAACAGCTGTATAGAGGTTTTACAATATTAAAGAATGAGCCCTATCATCATGAGTAATCGATTACTTTTTTGACAACTTATAGAGTAAAAGTACTTCTATAATAACTGCAGGTATTGACAAAAACAGCCCTAAAGAAGCAAGAATTACCGTACCGAAAGAAACACCAACTATAATTTCTAAGATACCGCTTACTTGAGCTAACTGTCCTAGTTTACGCTGAAGTTGTAAAATTCCAACACCAAAAACCAACTGTAATGTGCCAAACACAATAGATTCAATAATAACCCTAACAGCAATTGTTTCATCCATAACATGCATCGTAAAAACAGCAATACAATTACTAATAACAAAAACCGCCATTAACAGTATGGTTATTACTTTTAATAGTTGACTCATACACCTTGTTGCAATCGTATAAAACCCTGCAAAAAAGAATACAAAGGATATTGTTGAAATTGTTTTGATAACAGCATACACAAAAGTATTTAAAAGAGAAACATCATCGGTAAACTGATAAAAATCTGCAGCCGTTTCTATAAATCCAACAAGAAAATAAACAACACCAGAAACCCAAGCTGTTTGAAGGCTCCTCTTTTCTTTCGTTGTAAAAATTACATCATCTTTTTGTTCTTCATCAAAATAATCTGCCCCTAAAGCTTCTAAAATTATTTTAACAGTATAACTTCTTGGGTTTACTTCTCCTGCCTCAATTCGCTGAATTGTACGCACATTTATATTGCATTGTGCTACCAACTCTTCTTGAGTAAAACCTTTTTGTTTTCGCAACTCTAAAATTTTCTGACCTAATTCTGGCTGTTTCATAATATCTTGTTTTTTTAATTTCAAGCAATGTTAGCGCTGTAAATTACATTGACAATTTTTTTAAGCTGTTTTTAACCCGACATTTCCACGACAAATCAATGAGAACAATACTTTTAGCGTTTTATAGTTTTTGCAATCTACATTCTTTTTTTAGTTTTTTTGAAGTTTAAATCTTAAAAATAAAACTTTAAATTGATTACATTTGTTGCAAATCAATTCTTTTTAATGAAATTAGTATTCGCTACCAACAACCTCAATAAATTAAAAGAAGTACAAGAAATGCTTTCAAACACTATCGAAATAGTCAGTTTAAAAGACATTAATTGTTTTGATGAAGTTGATGAAACTGAAACCACTTTAGAAGGAAACGCACAATTAAAGGCAGATTACATTACTCAGAAATTTGGCTACAATTGTTTTGCAGATGATACCGGTCTAGAAGTAGAAAGTTTAGACGGAAAACCAGGAGTATATTCTGCGCGCTATGCAGGAGAACCTGTAAATTCTGAAAATAATATGCAAAAATTATTAACGGAATTAAAAGGAAAAGAAAACAGAAAAGCACAATTTAGAACAGCTGTTTGCTTAAACTTAAACGGCAAGCAATATGTATTTGAAGGCACTTGCAAAGGAGAAATCTTAAAAGAAAAACAAGGCATAGAAGGCTTTGGCTATGACCCTATTTTTAAACCAGTCGGATTTTCTGAATCTTTTGCAAACATGAATTCTGAAGATAAAAATAAAATTTCTCACAGAGGACTTGCAATTCAGCAATTAATTGATTTTTTATTAAACTTAAAAACGACCGAATGAAAAATAGTACGCTGCTTTTAATTGCCCTACTGTGTTTTAGTAATTGTGCTGAAAAAAGTGAAACATCAAATCGTATGAAAAAACAATTGCGCCACATTGTGTTGTTCAAGTTTAAAAAGGAAGCGACGCCAGAAACTATTAAAAACATAGAAAATGAATTTATAGCGTTGCCCTCTAAGATTGAAACCATTAAAGACTTTGAATGGGGATTGAACAATAGTCCTGAAGGATTAAACAAAGGCCTTACCCATTGCTTTTTTGTTACTTTTGATACCGAAGAAGGCAGAGCAACCTATTTACCTCACCCAGCGCACAAAGCATTTGTAAGCCTTTTAGGAGCTCACTTAGAAGATGTATTGGTTTTAGATTATTGGACGAAATAAAAAAAA
>Ga0222646_100531_pt1 | contig 10726 bp, 21 predicted proteins | sample AntAcemetagen293_FD_179819 | JGI IMG/M metagenome (GOLD analysis project Ga0222646, IMG submission 179819) | Saline water microbial communities from Ace Lake, Antarctica - #293 | ecosystem: Environmental > Aquatic > Non-marine Saline and Alkaline > Saline | place: Antarctica: Ace Lake | collected... | reverse complement strand
TTGCTGGAGATTGGTCATGTAAAAAACTGCCACCTTCCAACAACTTGGCACAGGCTTCACGCTCGGCCTTTACCGCCTCGTTTATTCGCCTGAGCCACAAATGATTGTGCTTGTTAAAAACATCGTTCCTGACAAGGGCGGCAAAGTGTTCGAAATACTGCTCGGGCAACAACAGGCCGCTCCGCCCCTTACAAAATGCACCAGCCTCACGCGCCATTGCAATAACTTCTTCTTTGGTCATGTCCTCCTCTCCCTTTCAATAGCCAGCAAACGTTGCTCGGCCTGTTTCAATAGCCACAGCACATCCGGCCCATTGGCGCGAGTAGACGCAAAATACAATGAGCCGTCAGCTTCGTAGCCAACAATCACAACCTCTTTTAACAGTCCTACTGCACCAGTCAGCACCGCGTCGGGGTCAAGGTCTAGGCGCGTCTCGCCCTCGTTAATGCCGATGGGGAAGTCGATTAACTTAGCCATGGTTTTTCTCCTTTAGTTTGTCCTCAACAATTGCTGCGACATCAGCAAACGAAAAGTCATTGACGACATATGGAACACGGGGACGCATTGAGTCGTAGTCTTCTGCTGTCAGTCCCACCCAAAGCTTGTGTGTTTCCGGCGGTGCACCTTCATACATATCTTTGACGGAAACAGGGTTTCTCCTATTCCACCAAAGTAATGCAGAGTGTTTTGCCTCATCGGAAATACTAATAGTTCCCTTCCTCTTTGTCCATTTTTCATCGTCAAATTTGGGCGAACTACACCCGCAGACGCAGGAAATATAGTATTGCCCCGGGGAATATCCACATGAACCATTCTTGTGTTTCATTTCGGGTTGATTCCCATCAAAAGGACATGGCTTCATAACTTCTAAATTAGCCATAATTCTTCTCCTTTAATTTGTCCTCAATGGCGCGGGCAATACTACGGTACAGAGTTTTGTTTGCTGCATGGTACGTAGCGATAGCGGGAAAAACCTGCTCAACTTCCTCATCCGTTAGCCCTACCCAAAGCTTGTGTCTAGCCTGCCTGCGTAGCTCTGAATGTGCTCCGTCAAGCTCAAGTTGCAATGCCTCAATCTCCTTGGCTTGTCGCTCTAGTTCGTCAGAGGCTTCAAGAGCAAAGCGATTCATAGTTGTGTTGTAGTGCCCCCGTAGTCGTTCAATTAATGTGTTAATAATTCTTCTCCTTGAGTTTGGCTTCAATAGCATGCCATGTCCTTACTGCCTCGTTCGACCAGCAATCAGCAGCTTCTTCTTTCGTTAGCCCTACCCAAGGCTTATGTACTTGCGCTTTTGTGGCAACGTAATCAGCAAACAACTCTACCATTGACATGATACGCGGGTCAGTCCAGCCCATTTTGTATTGCTCGGTCATGTGTTACTCCTCGTTGTCCAAGAACTCTTGTCGCTCCTCAGCGGGCATCTCAGCAAGGGTCTGAAAGTGGTTCTCCCCACAGCATTGAAACCGTGCCTTCTCGCACCCGCAGTAGCAACAGTACTGCGTGTCGTCTGCTAATAGTTCTTCTCGTGTCATATGTTCTTCTCCTGTATGGGCGTCGCCCGTTTATGTTTGATTTCGTCATGCACAATTCTCAGTGCACGTTCCATGTCTTTCACGGTAATGATTTCTAACTGCGCGTCGTGCAGTTCCATGGCCGTGTTGAGCGCGTCCATCTCAGCGGCTACTGGTACAAACTTGTTAGCCTCTACACCTCTAGCACCCACCGAACGCAACGCCCGCAATCCCGCATCAACAACCCCACGGTACTCTACCCCAAACCCCATACGCCACAGTGACTCCATAACATTCAGCACACTAATCAGCACGTTGATGTCCGCCTTGACAGCTTCGCCCTTCGTTAACGTTGCCAGAGCCATGTGGTTGATTAGCTTTACGTCAATCAGAAACGAATCGTGCTCGGCTATCGGCGTCATGTTTTCTATAACGTATCCCATCGGGTTGACAATAACGTTTCTTGGCCTGTAATTACTGCGCTTTTTCATTTCACTCTCTTGTACTTCTCAGCGTTCGTTGAGTTAATCATGGGAGGCGCGTTACCGTTTGTGTTGGCCGACCTTACTTTGCCGCCTACTGTGCCGGACGTGCTTTTCTTGAACGGGAGCATGTCTATCTTGAACAGCCCCGGGGTATTAAATGCGTTTTGTGTTTCAGGCTTTTTCATTTGGTCTTTCCGTTTTATATCTGGCTCCGCCGTGTGCTGCAACTTCTACCCGTTCTATGGTTGTGAACTTGTGTAAGTTGGCGCACTCAATAGTCCGGCGTCTTGTGTTGTCTTTTCTTGTCCTAGCTTCGAGCACAGTAGTCCACGTGCCGCACTCTGGGCATTTCATCGCTTCACCTTTTCCACTCTCCCGTCTTGGAAGAATCGTAGCTTTCCCCTAAGACTTGGGTACTGTTGATGGTCGTCCGCGCCCGGCCTAACGGCGGGTTTTGTAGGCTCGTCGTACATGCCCTCCATCTTGCTAAATGTTTGTGGCTTAGCTGTCGCAATATCGGCCATCCACTTTTCACGCTCCCAATAGTTCATGTAGTTCATTTATTTTTCTCCAAAACTAATCGGTAATCGCAAACCTCATCAGTCTGCCAATCAAAGCCTACGCTGTCCAGCATGTCGAGATGCGTAGTTCCCCAAAGCACAAACTGATTCCCGCCACTGGTTTTTCGGACCGTGTATAACTCAAGCATCTCACAGTCGTCCGGGTGTTGTCGTATAAAAATTGTCATTGTGTTCCCCTGCCAAAGATGGCGTGTAGTTCTTCATATAGCGCCTTGGCTTCTGTCAGCGCCACGTTGTCCAGAACATGCTTGGCCGTCAACCTTTGTGGCACACCTTGTTGCGTACGCGGTGCCAACGACGCCAACCCTGCATCTGTGCCGGGCACTAGATCGACCACACGCTGTACATTTACTTTCTTGCTACGTATGCCTTTGGTCGTGCGTAGCTTTGTCTTGATCGGTATATACGCAGGCAGCAATACGTATAGCTTCTTGTTAACATCTTTACGTAACATACATTGGCGGGTCATTTGATAGATAAGGGCGGTCACTGTTTTGTGTAAGTGTCCCTCCCTTTGCAATTCATCTGCCACTTGTGTCGGGGTACATCCGGGATGGGCAAGGATGTAATTGAAAGTTTCTTTAGATATGTTTTTGGGTTGTGCTTGTTGCGGTTGCATGTGAATTTCCTTGGGTGTTTTGATGACCGTTACTTCTTTGTTATCGCCCTCGTCGTCAAGACTGTCGAGAGCTGCGCGTAGGGCTAAGCCTATTGGTGTCATGGTGCTTCTCCTTATATGTGCACGTTTGTAATACTGACTTCGCTTTCTTCAGGGAACATAGGATAATCTATTTTTCCTGACTTTTCATGTGCTCCGTAACTTTTAATTAGCGCGTTTGTCAATGATAGCTCTAGATCACGCGAGGTTATATTAGGGTTTGCATCAGGGTGAGAGGCAATAATATTTGTCAGATGTGTTTTCGACCACCCTAGTATTCTGTTAGGCCACGCGTTGTTGTTATTGTCGTACCTATCTACGCGCCTTGCGGCTAACATGTCGTAGCATGTCTGCCCTACCTCAAACAATGTTTTGATGCAGTTTTCGTTGGGCACCTCGTCCGCCAGTAAGTCGTCTATCAAAAAGCGAAGCGAGTGCACCTCAGTTGTATGCACCGGACTCGTGAAAGGTTCGGCTCGTTGCTTTGACACACAAGACTTTTGTAAGTACTCTGGTACACGCAGCCCCGCCAACATAATGTACGGCGCTAAAAACTCCTTTAGTAGCTTGCGCTTCTTCTTGTCATCAGGGTTAGATACTTTTTTGTGCGCTATCGGACCGAAAGACAACGCAGGAAGAAATCTCCCCTGCGCATTGAACACGTGTCGCGCATTAAAACAGCAGTTGTCCGCATCAATCATTGCGGCATTACCGATGAACCGATACACAATCCGCCCATCTGCTGCGAGTGTACTAGTCCTTGCGTGTACCCGCAACACCCTATCCAAGAAATCTACTGTTGATTGGCTCGGGTAATTGGTATACATACGTGTCTCGTTGCCGTTAGCCTCGGGCTTGTACAGACGGCCCACTGCTAGGGAGTATAGAAAGATGTCGTAGTACTCCGCGTCTGGTCCTTGCTCGATGCGATAGTGTGTCGCCGCTGTTGTATGGAGCGGACGTGCTGTGCGGGGCCACCTATCAGAACGTACAGGCGGGCGGGTAGTAAAGTATGTATGCGCCATGGCGTACGTGTTAAGCGAGGGAAGTTTGTGTTTTGTATTGCCGAACATATTGAATCTCCTTGGGGTTAAAGATGGGGACACCATGTCCCCGTTGAGTGATTAGAAATTGAACTTGTCGAGGATGCTGTCGACGTTCTTCTTAACGTCTTGGCGTATCGCTTCGTTCTTGCGTAGGTCAGTAGGTGTAACACCATTAAGTATCTGCGCGAGGGTACTACGTGTCTGCTCCAACTCAGCGTCACCCACGATGTTGAGCGAGCGCGTCAACTCGCATAACTCCAACGCACCATCTACCAACGTGTCGTGGAACTTGCGCGGCTTGGCCTCGCCGCCAACGAAGTCAGTAGTAAGTCGGTCAGACATACGCTTGAGATGCTCGCCTAGTCGTGTACGAATGTCAGCCATTGCCGCATCAACGCGCTCATGTGTGAAACGCTCGAGACGCTCACGCAACTCGTTAACTGCTGAGTTACCAACATCAATGCGGAAGTCGCCCGACGTGGGTACAGGCATGTAGTTAATACGAAACGCAAACTTGTGCAACAGATCATGCTGAGTAGGGAAGTCGTCACGCTTGAACATACCCCCCAACGCCATGGCCTGCGCAGTAATGAGCGTGGGGTAGATGTTGACGAAGTCCTCGACAGTCTTCTTGAACTCCTCCTCGAACTCATTCATCTTGCTTGCGAACTCATTGAAGTTAATCGTAGGCAGTAGGCGTAAGCCTGAGTCAGACCAAGGCAACGTGTGGTCATACACATAGGTACGCGCACGTCCCACTAGCTTGGTGATTGTCTCTAACTCATTGCGTCCTGCTAACAGATGCTTGTTGACTCGCGCCGCATCCTTAGCCTGCGCGTTGTTGCTTGATACCACCTCCTCGGTGGCTGACTTGTCTAGCTTACGTGCAGTCCAAACAGATGCGTTGAACTCGGTGAGCATAGAACACGTGTCGATGTTGTAACGTGTGGTTGTGTTTGATGTAGTCATGATTGGATCTCCTAGATTGAAATTACAGATTGATACGAACTAACTTGCCATGTGCAGGGACAAACGAATCGTTGTCCACCACGCCCCATAGCGAAGGCGCAGATGTTGGTGGCGTTGCATCGAAGTAGCCGTCAGTCAACCATACGATTGCCTTGGGCTTGATCTGATGCTCAGCCATGTAGAGAGGTACTTTGTGCGGGTTGGTGCCGCCGCCATCCTTGGGCTTGATGAGCTTGGTGATGTTGTCGTACTCGTGCGGCTTGAATGATTGCTCGCCCACTACGTCGCTACCCCACCAAATGACACGCACAGAATCAGGACGTGCCAGCTTGCACAACTGCGCCAACTCACCGAACAACACGCCGTAGTACTCCGACATAGAGCCTGACGTATCACACGCAACAACAAGCTCGCCTACTGTCTCGCTGAAGTGTGATGGCATGATGTACCCACTAGCTAGTAAGCGTTTGTTGGGCGGGCAAAACCGTGACTGGTCGTCACCCTCACACAGCGTATCTAAGAAGACACGAAACGCATCACGCCAATTGGTATTACGATCAGCCGCTGTCTGTAAGATGTCGTTGCCCCCCTTGCCCTTACCCGCTAACTTGTCAGCAACAATCTGGCCCTGACGGTTGGCATCGTCAACATCCTTGGACAACGTGTCCGCCGCACTCTTGCCATCGGTCGGTGTGCCGTCACCCTGATAGGGCTTGTGCTCATCGAGAGGTTGGGTGTCCTCGGGCGGTGGGTTTTTGGACAACGCACGCAACACTTGAGGGAACGACATGTTCTTGTACTTGTCATCAATACACAAGCCCTCGATAGGACGCTCGACAAAGTCAAAGCTAGGGTCAAGGTCTTCGATCATCCCATTGATAACGAAGTCCATAGCGATGTTGCATATCCGTGGGGTGTACTTCTTGTCGTACTCACGATACAGCGGCATGACGCAATGCTTGAGCGCTACGTGCATGTTCTCGTGCAACACAACGTAGCGCAACTGCTTACGGTTAAGCGGAGCGATGAACTCCGCGCCATACACTTTGTCCTTGCCGTCGGTGTACGCAGTATCAACACCCTCACGCACCTCTGACTTACCCATAGGTATAACGCCAGACAGCAACGCGAACTTGGGGTGCCGCATGCAGTCGATGTTGACTGCGTGGATGCGGCGTTGTAGTGGTAGGTTACTAAAAGCCATGATTGAATCTCCTTACAAACAATTATTGAAAGTCACGATGCTCGCGCATCATGCCGGTGAACGCTGTCACACTCGCATACAAACCGATAGCGCGTGATGTCGCTACGCTATTGGTAAACAACGACTGCATCTCAGGCACCATGCGCAAGACATACGTGGAGATAGCCTCCGCCTGCTCGCGTGTGGTGGTGTCCGCAACGAACTTGAATACCTGCACTAGTTGTGCAGTGGGGTTGTCGCTGAGCGGTGCAGTAATGGGGTCACTAACAACGCGAGACATCGGTGTGATCTGCCGACCAAAGCGAATGAACGAAGACATAGCCTGCGCAGTCACATCGCCAACAGTACCGCACAGACCTGCCTCCAACGTGTCGTCATCAAGCCCGTCAGCATCAGCCCCGTACAGAACATCGCTGGCCGCAACGAGAGAACGCGGTGTCGCGTATGCCTGTTGGCTACCACGTGGGTTGAAGATGTAGCCGTTCTCTTTGGATAGGTCTGTCTGCTTGCCTTTGTAGTACTGACCGTCAGGCTCGTAGTCAAGGAACGACTCCATCACCTTGGGTGTCATGTCAACGAACGCAGTAACGATAGGGTGCACCGCATTGTCCAGCGCCCACACTTTCCACTCGTCCGCAGTAGGCTTGCGCATCTTGACGAACACGAGACGGTTGCGTAGGTGCGCTTGGATGCTGTCGCCTAGACCCTCGATGCCAAGGTTGGTACCGCAGAACACAACGCTACCCTCGGGCATATGGTAGTTGCCAACACGGCGCTCGTACACGATAGGTGCCAGTACGTTCTTGATGTAGTTCGGGGCCTTGGCAATCTCGTCTAGCATGAGCAGGACAGGCGTGGCGTTGTTGACGCCAAGCTGATTGCCCTTGTTTACACCGAAGCGCTCATTAGGTAATTCCCGGGACACACCCGCCTCACGATCAAGGTCAGGCATCCACACGCTACCGTCCGACAGTTGGGTGCAGTCGATAGGGTCGACCGCGATATGGTTCTCGAACTTGGGCAACCGCTTTAGCGCATGGAACAGCGCAGTCTTGCCGATGCCGTTCTCGCCCTCCACTATGACCGTTCTCTTGTCGCCGACAGCGGCGATGAACTTGAGTGTCTGGGAAAAAGAAAGTAACTTAGTCATGATTGAAATCTCCAAAGATTAAAAGAACGGGGACGACATGTCCCCAATAGGTAAAAGATACTGTAACACGTTTGTCAAAGGTTTGACAATCCCCCTTTCTATGCAATTTGCCCTTTCTCGGTGAACATCCACCCGTTGATGTCCGCTATCTCAACGAAGTGTTCCTCGCTTGTGATGTAATCAAACGCCTCCTCAAGACGTTTGTATACGCCATACGCTATGTCGTGGAGCTTGTCCTGTGCTTTCTTGTGAAGTAAGTCCATTGCCCCCTCGACATCGACAGCCGCCATAAGATCATTGACACTCGCCCCCGCCAACACGCCTTGATCTAGTACGTCTGTATGTTGTCGGATGTAGTCCGACTGGATGTAGTCCTGCAGGTCATCGAGGTAGGTGCGGTGTCTCCTGAATCCTCGCGTACCGAACCTCACCCTATCGTCAATGAACCCGTTGCGCACCAATTCACCCAGTATGGTCATGTCCGACATCTGCTTATCAGACCAGTCGTGTATGTACTGGGGATTCAGCACGTAGGCGTCAACGAACTCGCTCAAGTTGATCTGCCCTGTCAGCCCCGCCCCATCGCCCTGCGAATGGAACCCTGACCAATGAACCTCCTCTATATATACGCCTATGTCATTGAACTCCTCTTTGGCGTAGTCCATTATGTCCACGGCCCAATCGTCCAGCCCTTCAGATTCCCACCATGCTAATGCTGCGCCGCGAGCTGTGTCAGATAGATCGCCGAACGGGTACGTCTTGTCCTGTGTTTCCTGTGTCATGTCGTTACTCCTTGTTTGCTTGTCGCATAAACCATAGGTCACGAGCCGCCTCGTACGCGTCATCGCTCATCATCGTTTTGGGCGCTTGGTGTGTACCGAACTTGTCAGCGAACGAGGGTATGTAGGAGCGTTGATACCCCGTAGTACCCATGTCCTTGCCCACGTGCTCCTCACCTACTACATCAGTTCCCTCTAACACCTTGTAGAGAGCATCCAGTTGTGCAGAGCTGAGCGCAACCACCTCGTCATTGATACGCATTAAGAATCTCATTACGGTCTCCAGATAAATAGATCTAACAAAAGAACGGCAACGCCCATCACTGTGATGGCACGCATCGCCCACGCCGCTACCCTAACTTGCTTGGGCTCTCCTAACAACACTGACTGCACCTCGTACATGTCAGTGCTTACCTCGTGCCGCTTGGGCGGCACATAACTCTTACCGATCAGGACTTTGCCTGTGTTGTACGGCGTTGTTTTCATATCGTCTCCTCTGGTAGTTCAACTTCGTCGCCCAACTTGGACGCAACGTAGCAGCGCATGGCCGCGATAAGTGGCGTTGAGCCGTAGTAATAAAACACTTCTCCGTTTTCTGTGTGCCTATATGCACATTCTTGGGTACTGCCTATCTGCTGACATACCAGCCCGATGTTCTCCCGCTCAATAATCACCCCAGCTTGCGCCCAATCGGTTGAGTACTTTCTGGCGTATGCACCCCGAAACCGCACGTCGTCCTTCCTGAACTCAATACCCTCACACTTCGCCACCGCCCAGTCGAGGGCAGCTCCGGTTAACTCTGATGTTTTCATGTCGTCTCCTCTACTACGTCTTTGACGGTGGTTGTTACCTGCGAGCCGAACTGGTCAAACTTGTCCACTATCTGCGCCAGTAACTGCTCAGGGGTGCAGTCATCGGCGGTCTCTATTTCTACGTTTTGCTTGTATGTAACTACAAGCGTGGCCGTGTATTTTTTCATGTCATCTCCTCGACTGACTCAATGGCCCAGTCGCCGTAGCCGTCCTTGTGCTCGTGCTTCTCCAACTCGGCCCATGCAAGGGTCTCGGCAGCTTCCTCGTTCTCCGCTTCCACAGTCACTACGGTGTAGCTGGTGCGGCGCAGTTCTATTTCATATGTCTTCATGTCGTCTCTCCTTTGGTTGATGGGGACAACGTGTCCCCGTTCTTCTGTGGCTCACGCCACAAAACTGCTTCGGGGTCACGGCTTCTACCTCGTGACCGTTCCCGTATATCTAAAGATTCCCACCTTGCTAATACTGCGCGGCGTAGTGCAGGCGCAATGAAGCGTGGGTAGTTGGGTGCATCCGCTTGGCACACCTTGGTTATCACTCTATGGCTAGGGTTGAACCGCATGTCTTGGTTGTCCGCGTCCTTGGGCGGCCTGTTGGCACGCATGTCCACGCGCATCTGTGCTCTAGTTCTCCTTAACATGTCAACGTACACCTCGTAGAACCCTGCCTTGGGTGATGGGGACGCATTGTCCCCGTTCGTTCTCTCGTACTTGAGGCATCGGTACGCCTTGTCTATCTCGCTCGATATGGCATCTATGTAGAATCCCCAAGCCAGCACGCACCGATTTATCCACGACTGGTTGAGCGCTCGGGCTACGGCATCCTTGGCATTTTGCTTAATGCGTTGGGTTTGTATGGCGTAGGTAAGCTCACTTATAGCGCCATCAGCGCGTAGGTTGACCAATTCCTTGTGCCTCTTTTTACTTACAGGAATATGGCGTTTTGCGCGGCACTCGGTGCAATTGACCGACTCTACCTCCATTCGGTGGTGACCTAAGCCACCTCGCGCACGTGTTTCGGCTATCGTTAGCCTGCGTTTGAACTTGAAAGCGGGCTTGTTTTGACCGCATGTCTTGCATTGCTTGTCCATGGTGAGTTCTCCATAACATGTTTTTTCTGTAATTCTAGTAGTAAAGTTTTAAACTGTCCCACCTGTTTTTCAAAACGGGCACGTTTCGTCCTGTCCTGACACTCAGGAGTTTACACCCAACGGATGGCTTAACCACGCCGTTTGTCTCGGTTGTGTCCACTTGTCTATCAAAAAAACAAGGTGGGGGTGCCAAGAAGATTGGGTAGGCAAAAAAATGAGTGTCCAGCAATGTGTGAATATATATATCTAATGAAATTGTTAATTATATATATGGGCTTGTTGGACGCTGGACAGTGTACGCTATGGTGGGCGCGGGTTTGCGACTGTCCACTAGGGCGTCTGGGACGGATAATAGGTGCCGAAATGAGGTATGAGGTGGGACAGGACTTTAGTACTACAAGATTGGGGACAGTTGTCCCCGTTCCCATCATCGCCACCGCA
>Ga0222646_100528_pt1 | contig 10742 bp, 15 predicted proteins | sample AntAcemetagen293_FD_179819 | JGI IMG/M metagenome (GOLD analysis project Ga0222646, IMG submission 179819) | Saline water microbial communities from Ace Lake, Antarctica - #293 | ecosystem: Environmental > Aquatic > Non-marine Saline and Alkaline > Saline | place: Antarctica: Ace Lake | collected... | reverse complement strand
CTAAGGGAATTAAACCCTTTAGCTTTCAATAGTGCTAGTAGCACGTAAAACGGTCAGTGACTAGGTGATAATATGTCAGTAGAACAAACCCCCGAAGAAGTCTCAGCAGCAGCACAGGCGGCAACAGACGCAAGCAACGCCGAGTGGCAAGGTAAAATCGATACGCTTATGGCAGACAACGAGCGATTGAGCGCAAAGATTAGCGAATCAAACAAGCATACTAAAGCGGCTGAGACTAAAGCGGCTAAAGAAGAGAAAGAGCGGCTCGAAGCTGCTAGTAATTTTGAGCAGTTATATCGAAGCTCAGAAGAAAGACACGGCGTAGAAAAGGCTGAATGGGAGCTTAAAGACGGCGAGCGAGACAAAAAAGAAGCCAGCGGTATTGAACAGTCAAAAGCAAATGCACTTGCAGAAAGAATGACCAAACACACAGGAAGAGCTAAACAGCTTGCACAAAACCTAAAACCAAGGTATAAGTACACAAGTGAAGGTCTTAAAATTACAGATATTAACGGCAATTTGACTGTGTCAACAGAAGCCGATTTAGAAAGAGAATTTAGAACAAACCCAGACTATGATTTCCTTATAGATGGTGTTGACTCGTCAGGTGGCAGTGCTACCGGAAGCAACAACAGCGGCAGTGCCGGAAATGTTTATACTCGCGCTCAATTTGAAGCGTTAAACCCGGCAGAGCGTATGCGCGTCTCATTAGAGTCTCGTGCAGGTAAAGCCAAAATTGTTGATGAAAGGTAGTAATTAAAATGGCAGAGAACACAATTACAGGTTTAGTACCTGAGATTTACGAAGCGCTTGATATTGTATCAAGAGAGTTAACCGGAATGATTCCGGCGGTGACTCTTAACGCATCCGCAGCAACCGCATCACTAGGTCAGAATATTCGTGTTGACGTAGAGCCGGAAGGCAATCTAGTTGATATTACCCCAGCTATGCAAGTTCCAGAGCCAACAGGACAGACTTCGGGCTTTGTTGACATTCAAATTACTAACAGCAAGGCTGCTGAGTTTGGATTTATCGGCGAGCAGCAGTTAGGCCTTAATTCTGGACCGGGCTACCCATCTGTACGCGCACAAAAGATCGCACAAGCTATCAGAAAAGTAGCCAACGCCGTTGAAATTGATCTTGCTGGCCTGCACGTTGCAATGAGTCGCGCAGTAGGTACAGCGGGAACAACTCCATTCGGTACAGCAAACGACTTCACAGCAGCAGCTCAGGCGCGTCAAGTGCTTAAAGATAATGGCGGTGATATTGATCCACAATTAGTATTTAACACTAATGCCGGTGTCAATATGATTGGTAAACAGTCAGCAGTTAATGCGGCTGGTACTGATACCCTATTGCGTCAAGGTGTTTTGCTTGATGTTGCAGGTATGCCATTGCGCGAATCAGCTCAGATTTTCACACCCGCAGCAGGTACAGGCGCAAATGCTACAACTAACGCCGCAGGTTATGCTATCGGCGCGACTGTTATTACTTTAGCTAGTGCTGGTACAGGTACTATAATTGCTGGTGACGTAATTACTATCGCAGGTCAAAGCTCTCAGTACGTCGTAGCATCAGGTGATGCTGATGTTTCTAACGGCGGTACAATTACACTTGCCGCGCCGGGCTTGCGTATTGCAATCGCTGGAAGCACTACAGCAATAACAGTTGTTGCAGCAGCAGCACGTAATATGTGTTTTGCACGTAGCGCTTTAGTATTGGCTGCACGCTCACCAGCACGACCAGAGGAAGGCGACATGGCTGAGGACGTAATTGTAATTACAGACCCTAGATCAGGCTTATCGATGGAGTTTGCCATGTATAAAGGCTATCGTAAAATACGTTATGAAGTCGCACTAGCCTGGGGCGTGAAGGTAATAAAGCCAGAACACAGCTCAATTTTATTGGGGTGATCAATCGTTGCCGTTGTTGCATAAGTAGCAGCGGCAATAACTAGGTATATATTATGTCTCAAGTATTAGAAACAGTAACAATTTACCGCGACGGTCAGCCGATAGTGATTAACAAATCAGATTTAAAAGATACTGACAAGCAAGCCAAAGAAGCCTCAAAAGATAAACAATTCAATAAAAAGAATCGCTAAAAGCAGGATTATTCTATGTCTTTAATTATTGAAACAGGAACAGGCAAGGCAGACGCACAGAGCTACATAACTGTTGTTGAGCTTTCTGCATATGCAGCGGCGCGAGGTATAACTATTGTAGGCGATCCAAGTCAACTGTTATTACGTGCTATGACTTATCTTGAGACTCGCGACTACACCGGCTCAAAGAATACTAAAGAGCAAGCGCTACAATATCCACGGGTTAATGTTTATATAGATGAGTTTCCAATACTTACAACAGAAATACCTAACATCTTAAAAGATTTACTTGCAGAAGTATCAATCGCAATAGATGGTGATGAAGACCCACTCGCTACTGTTGAGCGTGCTGTTAAGAAAGAAAAAGTAGACGTTATTGAAGTAGAATACCAAGACAACGCAGCTCCCTTTGTTTATAACATGCGAATTAAAGCATTAGAGCGTAAGATCTTAAAAAACACCGGCGGCAATAGCTTTGCAGTGATGCGAGCGTGACATTCTACACTAGGCTAGCGGCTACATCGTCAAGACTGCTAAAGAAGTTCGGGCAGACTGCTACGTGGTCACACGATAACGATGATGGCACTTTTAACCCGGCTACGGGCGTTATGTCAGGCGGAACAACAACGACTTACACGGCATCAGGTGCGCTTTTAGACTTTGACACTAGCCGAGTTGATGGCGACTCAATACGCAGCACAGATAAGCGCTTTATAATTGAAGCGGGTAGTAAGCCGGAATTAAACGACGTAGTGACCGTTGACAGCGTGGCTTATCAGACAGTATCTATACGCGAGACTAATCCAGCAGGTACGCCTGTTATTTACGAGCTACAGCTTAGGAGCTAATATGTCATTTACAGCACAATTACAAGCTTTTACGGATGTAGCGATAGGCAATGTCGAGCAAGTATACCGAGCAACTGCAATAAGCTTGTTTACACGAGTAATACGTAGAACCCCGGTACAGTCAGGTAGACTTCGCGGCAATTGGCAGACAGATATAAGCAGCCCTGCACAAGGTACGCTTGACCGAACAGGCGCAAGTGCTGCAATCAATGAAACTGTAGTAGTTTGTAATCGTGCCGAGCTAAACCAATCAATATATTTTACAAACAATTTGCCTTATGCCGTACCTATTGAAAATGGTAGTAGTACGCAAGCGCCAACCGGAATGCTAAGAGTTACTGTTTTAGAATTTGTTAACGTAGTTAATCAGCAAGCAGCGCAGTTATAATGAGCACATATTTTTTAGATATATCTGCGGCACTAGATAGCAACCTAGCGACATTCGCTGCGGCTAATAGTGTAAGCGTTGCTTATGAAAATATAGATTTTACGCCTACAGTTGGCACGCTATATCTTCGACCTACAATACTACCTGCTAATACGCTGCCGATTGGTGTTAGCTTTAATAGCGCACTTGATCATCTTGGTATTTATCAGATAGATGTTATAGCACCTGTAGATAAAGGCAAGGGCGCAGCAGTTACTATGGCAGACCTTATCGTATCAGCATATCCGCGTGGTGATTTAACGTATAATGGCGTTAAAGTACGAATCAAATCGGCATCGCGTAATGCAGACACGCGAGATGGCGCATACTACATCGTGTCTGTTATAATTACTTATCAATCAATTACAGCGAGTTAATTTATGGCCTTACCAATTACTTTTGACGGTGTTACCGTATCTGTTAGCGCAGATGCCCCCCCAACTTATGACGCTGCCGGTTTTGCCGATGCGTCTGTCTCTTACACAGTGATCGGACAAGTTACTAACTTTCCTGATCGTGGTCGCGTCTATACTGATGTTGCCTACAATTCTTTAGCAGTTCGCGGTACTCGACACATCAAAGGTACGTTTGACGAGCCAGAAGTGCCTATTGAGATTGGCGTAGATCGTACTGATGCGGGTCAAGTTATCTTGAAGACTGCTAGCGACTCAGATAACAGCTTTACTTTCAAATTCGCTTACTCATCGGGTGAGATTGATTTCTTTCAAGGTAAAGTCTTTAGTTTAGCAAGTGCTGGCGGTGACGGTGATACTTTGCGATCAGTTACAGCAAACGTGCGTATTGATCATCAAGGTGTAATTGAGGTAGCAGCTTAATGGATTTATCTACGCTTATATCAAATGATACTGCTGAGTGTGTCATAGTAGACCCAAGGACGGGCAAAGATACCGACATTAAGATTACAGTTTATGCTAATCACACAGCAGAAAGTAAGGCTGCACTAGCAAAAGCCGGTGATATTAGTGACGTTGTAAACTTTGCAAACTATCTAGCAGATGTGACAGTTTCGTGGGTCAATGTAGAGTTAAACGGTAAAGCTTTAGATTGCAACCGTAAAAACGCACTAGACATATACAATCACAAGGGCCAAATTGTAGCAATTCAGGTCGCTAACTTTCTTGGAGCGCAAGAGAGTTTTTTGCCAGAACGCTAAATGATCTTACTCTTTACGCGGATCAAATGGCGTGGCTTAACTCAAGCTCTAAGGGCAGTGATAAACCACGCGGCATGTGTGTTGAGTATGATATGCCTAGCATTGACTACTGTTTATACATAGCTAATATTGCTACAGATTTTGGGTTAAAGTCGGAATGGTCAGAACTACACGCATGGAATACATTAACTAAATCTAATCTAAATCGATTTGAAGTAAAAGCTGTACACTTAATGAGCGTAACCTATCAGAACAGGTACAGCTCGTACAGCAATACAGACAGCCCTAGACCTTACTTAGGCAATGCAAGGCAAGATAGCAACTCTATAAAACAAGCCCTCAGGAATAGACAATGAGCGACGTAGCTAACCTTACAATACAAGTTAACTCCAGCGGTGTCACTCAGGCTACGTCTAACCTCAACTCGCTAGCAAACCAAGGTACGTCAACGACTTCTGTTATGCGTACCTTGGGGGGAGCGATTGCAGCTCTTGGTCTTGTCGGTCTTGGTAGAGATATACTACAAACAAACATAGAGTTTGAAAATCTTAGAACGTCTTTAGTGACTGCAACAGGCAGCGCAGAAGCAGCAGCTCTGGCCTTTGGTAAACTTCAATCATTCGCATCTAGCACACCTTTCTCTGTAAAAGAACTTACAACCGCATTCATAACGCTTAAAAACTTAGGTCTTGACCCAAGCGAAGCAGCTCTTACGTCTTTGGGTAACACTGCTGGGGCTATAGGTAAGCCACTAAGTCAGGCTGTCGAAGCCGTTGCGGATGCAGTCACAGGAGAGTTTGAGCGCCTAAAAGAGTTCGGTATTAAATCAAAGTCTGAGGGCGACCGAGTTACATTTACGTTTAGAGGCGTAGCGACTGAGGTCGGCAAGAATTCAGCAGAAATACAAAAGTTCTTGCTAGATTTAGGTAATGTAGAGTTTGCCGGTGCTAGCGTAAGACAGGCCAATACTTTACAAGGTGCAATATCTAATCTAAAAGATTCATTCGATAACTTTTCGGATGCTTTATTGACCAACGAGGGAAGCGGAAGTCTACAAGGCGCAGTCAGAGCCGCATCAGCATCATTCAATATATTAACTAAAAACGTCGAAACCCTTGGAACTATTGCGGCTGCTATAGGAATTATTATAACAGGCAAGCTTATCGGTCCTTTGATTGCCACAAATGCTAGCTTAGTTATTTTAAGGCTGCAAGCAATACAAAGCTCTATAGCGTTAGCTCAACTCTCAGGAGCATCAGTTGTCGCGTCTGCGTCAATTACTGCGTTAGCGGGTGCGGCGGCTTTAGCAAACAGAACATTAGCATTTTTTGGTGGTCCGGTCGGTATTGCTCTTGCTGCTGCTGCTGCTCTTGTATTCTTTGCAACTAAAGCAAAAGAGGCAACACAAAGCACTGCTGATTTGGCAAAAAACATAAATACACTTACAGTAGAAGCTGCCGGTGTAAGGCTTAAATCTTTAGGCAAGACATTAAAAGAAGCAAGCTTTGATTTTGATAAAGCTGAATTTAAAATACGCAACATACAGCGACAGCTTAACAAGACACCAAACGACACTAGATTACAAGCTGATTTAAAAGGATTCGAAGATAAGCTAACATCTGCACAAAAGAATGTGCAAACACTTAAAACTTTAGAGACTGAATTAACAGCTATCGTTAATGACCCTAACAGAGAAGCAACATTACAAGCGGCTGCGGCTAAACAAATTGCAACGGATAAAGCGATAGTAGAGTCAGCGGCTAAACGTAACGCTGAATTATTAGCACTTAAAAACGCACAGGATAAGCTTGTTTCTCAGTCTGCTAGCTTTTTGCAGTCTATCAAAAGCCCTCTTGAATTATTTAAAGATCAAGAGGCTTTACTAACAAAGTTCTCTAAGACTGTAAATGATGCAACAGGCAAGACGCTAATAACAGACGGACAGCTACAAGAGGGTATCAGGCGTGCGCGTGTAGAGATGGAAGCCCTTATAGCGTCTGCTAGCTTAGAAGATCCTATTGTAAAGTTTAGAGAATTCAATCAAGAGACAAGCGCATCTGAAAGTCTTATTAAGAGCTTACAAACAGCATCAGAAGGTTTTGCTGAATCATTCGCTAATGCTCTTGTCGATGGCGGTACAAGCTTTGAAAACTTCGCTAATGGCATACTCAAGCAACTGCAAAAAATAGCGTTACAGAAAGCATTTGCGCCTATATTTGGCGGCTTTAGTGACATGCTAGGCGGTTTGCTGCCTGTTTCTGGTGCTGACTTTATAGGGCCAGTGCAGCCAAGCTTCAACGGCGGCGGTTTTACTGGTAGCGGTCCTAGATCGGGCGGTGTTGATGGCAGAGGCGGATTTAACGCTATATTGCATCCTAACGAGACAGTTATTGATCACACTAAAGGTCAAAGCATGGGCGGCAACATGAGCGTAGTCGTTAACGTGGACGCGTCAGGGTCAAGCAGTTCAGGTGATGCAGACGGACAAAACTTAGGCAACTTAATTGGTATAGCTGTTAGATCGGTATTGATTGAAGAGAGCAGACCTGGAGGGATACTAGCGTGAGTACATTTACATTTTCGCCAACCTATGGCGCAGCAGAAACTAACACTCCTAAAGTACGTAAAGCACAGTTTGGTGATGGTTATCAACAAAGGGTTGGTGACGGTATTAATCGCACTCCCCGTTTGTGGTCACTAAGCTTTGAAGGTACTAAAACCGACATTGATGCTATTGATTTATTTTTAGAGACTGAGGACGGTATTACATCCTTTGATTGGCAGCCACCAGCAGGCGCAGCCGGTAAATGGATTTGTAGCGAATGGACATCAGCTATTAACCAATATAATAATTGGGTTCTAAGTGCAAACTTTCAGGAAGTGTTCGGAGAATGATTAGCACAGACGTACAAAAGCTAGCTGCTGGCAGTGTTATTGACTTATTTGAGGTTGATGCAACTGCAATCGGCGGCTCTTTGTTGCGATGGGTCAATGATGCTAACAAATTACAATCAGATGTAGTATGGCAGACTAATGTCTACAGTCGCTTTCCTGTCGAAGCTAAGGGATTTTCTCGAAGTGGTAGAGGTACGCAGCCAAGACCAACAATAAAGGTTTCTAATGTCGGCGGTATAGTGGGTGCAATAGTCAGAGATAATGAGGACTTAGTAGGCGCAAAAGTTACAAGGCGCAGAACATTTGTAAAATATTTAGACGCAGCCAACTTTAGCGGTGGCAATGCTCAAGCAGACCCAAACGTATCATTTGTTGATGAGATTTATTACGTAGATCGTAAGGCGTCAGAGAACGGTATCTTTATAGAATTTGAATTAGCCTCAGCGATGGATCTTACAAATGTAAAATTACCTAAGCGACAAGTAACCCAAAACGTATGCGCGTGGCAATACAGAAGCGCAGAGTGCAGCTACACAGGCGGACCAGTGGCAACAATAATGGATATAATTACAACAGACGCAGCTCATGACGTATGCGGGCATCGTGTAGCATCGTGTAAGTTAAGATTCGGTAACAATTCACCGCTCCCTTATGGGGGATTTCAAGGCTCTAATTCGTGATAGATATGCATCAAGAAATAATTAATCACGCTAAAGAATGCTATCCTCGTGAGTCGTGCGGCTTAATTGTCATCGTCAAAGGTCGCAAGATTTACAAGCCTTGTCGCAACATAGCAAGCGGCGTACAGTTTGCGATTCACCCCCAAGATTTTGCAGATGCTGAGGACAGTGGAGTAATTGATACAGTCGTACATAGCCACCCTAATTGCTCGCCTATGCCAAGCCCAGCAGACTTGATAGGTTGTGAGCAGTCGGGTCTAAAATGGCTTATAATGTCATACCCAAGCGGTAACGTTTACGAGTTTGCACCTAGCGGCTATGTTATGCCTTTATATGGTCGATCATTTGAGCATGGTACAGTTGATTGTTTTACTTTTATTCGTGACTACTACAAGCAAGAATTAAATATTGATATGCCTAACTATACTCGTGCAGATAATTGGTGGCTTGCAGGTGAGAATCATTATATTGATAGAGCAAAAGATGCAGGGTTCTACCCAGTAACAGACTTACAGATTAATGATATAATACTCATGCAGGTCGGCAGTAAAGTGCCAAACCACGGCGCGGTGTATGTCGGCGGTAATAAAATAGCACATCATCAAGTAGGCAGGTTATCATCACTTGATGTATTGGGCGGCTGGTACACTAAGATCAAATGCGGAATACTGAGGCATAAATCATCAAAACAGTAATGCTATACGGCGCACTAGGCGCGACATACGGGCGAGTGCATCGATATGATGTAGTCTCACCAGCTCAGGCTATAAAAGCTCTAAGCGTCACAATAAAAGGCTTTAAGCAGTCTTTGATTGACGGTGGGCATTATCGTATTTTAGTAGGTGGTAAATATGAGGTAGGTCTCGATAATTTAGCGGACCCAATGTCAGACCGTGAAACTATTCGCATTGTTCCGGTCATTGCTGGTTCAGAAGGTTTTGGTCAAATTGTTCTAGGTGCTGCATTGTTTGCTTTTGCTGGTCCTTTGGGAGGTTTTATCGGTACAGGATTGGGCTTATCAGTGGCGGCAACAGCTGCACTTACTGGAGCAATAACTAACATTGGTGTTTCTTTAGTGATAGGCGGCGTATCACAAATGCTATTCTCACCGCAAACACAAACACAGTCGGCAGAGCGCGAAGAAAACAAGCCCTCATTTATTTTTAACGGCGCAGTAAATACAACGCGGCAGGGTAATTGCGTGCCCATTTGCTACGGTCGTATGATCGTTGGCTCACAAGTTATCTCTGCCGGGTTAAGCGTGACTGAATTATGATACAAGGCTCAGGTGGTGGCAAAGGTGGCGGCGGTAGTGCAAGAGTAGCACAAGAAGCACCCGACAATTTACAGTCAAAACAATTTGCAAAGTTTATTGATTTAATAAGCGAGGGAGAGATTGTCGGTCTTGTTGACGGCTTAAAGTCTGTATTCTTTGACGGTACACCGATTGAGAATTTAGACGGCTCGTTAAATGTTAAAGGAATTACGCTTAACACAAGACCCGGAACGCAAGCACAAACTCATATGCCGAGCTTTTCGCTTGTTGAGTCAGAGCAAGCCGTAGGTGTAGAGTTTAAAAAAGACGTAAGCTTAGTACGCACTATTAGTAACGCAGAGGTAGACAGTGCTCGTGTTACCTTGTCAGTGCCAAGATTGAGCAGTCAAAATACATCTAACGGCGATGTAAGCGGCACAACTGTACGTATAGCAATTGACTTACAAGACAACGGCGGCGGCTTTGTTGAGCAAATAATATCTACAGCTCCGACAGCTTTGAGCGTTAATAGCTCAGGCGTAGCTTCAAGCTTACAAGAAGACATAGTAAGTGCAGCATTAAATGTAAAGTGGCAAGCATCTAGCTTTGGCTTTCAATCTATATCTTTTCGCGTTGATTTTAGGGCTGTAGGTGCTTCAACATATGCAGCATTAAAAACTGGCAATTTTAGCGGTTCTGGAACTATAGAAAGACTTCGAAATACTGGTGGAGACTCATTTGCAGCTCAAAATCGTGTGAGAAGATTTAACGCAACAGTTAGCAAATCTGTAAATTTTACGCCTAATGTTGTAGATGCTTATGAATTTAGAGTAGTTAAAACAAGCGGTGACGGGTCATTATCAATTAGCGGAACAGGTTCAGAGTTTAAAACATTTGACGATATTACTGGTAAGACTTCTAGCCGTTATCAGCGCGCATACAACATACCACTTACTGGCAATGGCCCTTGGGATCTCAGAGTACGTCGATTGACTAACGACAGCACAAGCGAGGCTTTACAAAATCAAACATTTTGGGACAGCTTCACAGAAATAATCGATGAGAAGTTTAGCTATCCTAACTCGGCATTGATCGGGATATCTGTAGACAGCGAGCTATATAATAAGATCCCTGCAAGAGGCTACGAAATTGAAGGCATGATAATACAAGTGCCATCAAATTATGACGCTCTTGCACGAACTTATGACGGCGTTTGGGACGGTACATTTACTACAGCATACTCAAATAACCCCGCGTGGGTTTTTTATGATATTGTTGTCAACTCAAGATATGGTTTAGGCGACTACGTATCAGCAGATCAAATTGATAAATTTACACTGTTTGAGATTGCACAATACT
>Ga0222646_100523_pt1 | contig 10779 bp, 22 predicted proteins | sample AntAcemetagen293_FD_179819 | JGI IMG/M metagenome (GOLD analysis project Ga0222646, IMG submission 179819) | Saline water microbial communities from Ace Lake, Antarctica - #293 | ecosystem: Environmental > Aquatic > Non-marine Saline and Alkaline > Saline | place: Antarctica: Ace Lake | collected... | reverse complement strand
TAGGTTATCGTGGGGAGCGACCACTAAAACTTGCGTTCCAAATATGTCAGTCGGCTCTCGATACTTTCAAGTCTTAACAATGTTCGAGCTAACTCTATTTTATTAATCGTGACTTCTTTTTCTGTGATCTCGGCATTAACCAAGGCAGCCTCTACATATTCCATCTTGGTAAGTAAAACAGTAACCACTATAGCCGACGAACCCATCGACCCGACAAGACCAATAACCAACGAAACGACATACACTTTTATGGTATCAGATACAATCATTTGTTTTGACGTTTCCAAAAATAAAAGCCAGTGACTAATGTCATTACGGGCATTATATAAACATTACCAAATGAGACAATCTCTTCCAGTTTCGGCCCGTCGAACATTATAAGCCCCGCGACTAGCCATAAATAAAGCATCCAATTTATCGCGACGCTAACAGCTATGAATCGTCGCGCCCGATTCATCGGCATAGTTAACTCGAGATACTTTAAAAAGTGTACGGTGCGCTCTTGATCTGTTAAAAAAGTTTTATCTAAACCGCTAGAAATATCTTTTATAATTTCATCCGAAGATAAAAGACCTTTGATAAATTTGATCACGAGAGCGCTATCCCATCATTAATTAAGCGATCACTGTAAGGATTAAAACCGTTCTCATGCTTTATGATTGCTTTAATAAGAGGCAGATAATCGCCTGCACCTTTTATCGGTATATGGTTTTCACTAAACCCTGTTGACGATGTAACACTATTTACATACGCGTCTACGTTATTCTCAAACGATGGAGCATATGTAGAAAGTATTTGGCGAATAGACAACACACCGCGACGTTTATAACTATCTAAAATCTTAGCTATCGCACGTATACCGTATTCGGGTGAGACAAACTGTACAAACCTTTCATCGGTTTGTTTATCATCGCTTACACGACCGAGCCACGGGTCGCCAAGTTCAATATTACCTGCGTTATTATTTCTCAAACCTCGTACTTTATAAAACACTGTCGCACCTCCACTAAAAATAATTATTGTTCCAACTAGTAACAATAATTTATTTTGATTCATTTAGTTTTTCACGTTTTAATATTATTTTATTATTAACTTCATTTATGAAACTAACATCCCCTGTTAGTAAAGACTCTCGCAGTCGCCTAGGTGTTATTGTTTCTTCGAGCTTTAGAATTTCCAAATAAATAACATATTGATGGCTAAGTGAGTTTTTAATCGCTAACTTAGATTGAAATTCTTTATTAGTAATTTCGGTTAGGCCCGTGTGATTGGCGACTATTGGTTTTACGAATAGCTTGCCGTCTACATTTTCGTAATATTTATTCATTACCTGCTCTCAAAATATGTCAAAAAGTTTTGACCTGTAAATGTTGATATTTCATAAGTGTCTGATTTATTAATTATATGATTAAAAGTCAAATTCATTGCTGTGCCTGATGCCGCAGAGCCTGCTACTTGATCACCGTTTATTTCAAAATCAATATTGTGATTACCAATACATCCAGCAGATATTCCTAATTGAAATGATCGACCTGTATTGTTTGTTGCCACGCTTCCTACCGATCGAGAAGATGTGACATTTACCCACCCTTGACCCGCGCCAATCTCCGCTTTTCCCGCTCGAGCAAATAAAGTAACAGTAGCACTAACAGTTTCATCAACTAACGATTTAGTAGTCGTACCGTCTGCGTGAGCTTGATTAACAATAATATTGTTAGCGTCTGTTATCACTTCAACCGTAAAATCTTTGTTGTTGCTAGATGATCCTGTAACTGTTACGACGTCGCCAATTTCAAGCCCACGATCGCCTATGTTCAACAAATTAATATTATTCGTTGAGTTAGTGAATATGGTCGCCCCCGAAATTTTTGGGATAACTACGCTAGGCTTCGATATACTACTCATGATTAAAACTCACTAAATGAAATTGCAAACGATTCTATAGCGCTATTAAAAACATAAATAGCCGCGCCTGTCTCAATAATAGCCGTTGCACCTACTGCCAGCGGCGTTCCACGCGTAGCGCTTACACTAGCCGAGCCAATGCGGCTCTCGTTTGTATTTGTACTTAAAGAAGTAACAAAAATTTCTTTTCTATTTGAATTAGCTGCAAGTAAAAGAGTGGTAGTATTCGCTACCGATGACACATCAACAATATCTAAAAACTTATCAGCTTTTTCTTGCGAGATCACGCCATAATTACCCGCCTCTCCATTCACTGATATATTAAACGTCAAATCATTTTCAGACCCGCTTAAATCAGTGCAAAAGAAATCTCTAAAAACTTTTTGAAATCTTACAAAGTCACCGCTTTTTAATTGTGCTGTTTCGCCTTCACTTGTGCGAATAGAAACCTCGCCCGTCGCACTTTTTAGCCAAATAAAATTCCCTTTTACCGCTATGTTTTGTCCGCTATTACCAGCGAATAATCTATTGAGTGGCTGCATTATTTGAAGCTCCTGTATGCTATAAACGCAAATAAAATAGCACCACCAACGACTAGCGCTACCTTTTGAGTGTTTGATCTTAGCTCGTCATTTAAAACGGCATTGTTGCCCGTTGCCGCATTAATACTTTTTAATGAATCACTCAACTGTATTTGTTGATTGCCTATTACTTCCGTACCAAAGTCTAAGATTCCTGCAAGCGCGGATGTGCCGAAGTTGAAAGCATTGTCTACAGCGTCAAAATCTGTTTGAGTTATTGATACCGCACCAGTATCCGAAAATACCGTCGCGTCGTTAACGTCCGAAATATTTTCGTTTCTCACATTAGATGTTTGACTGCTTGAAGTACTTGAGCGTGATTTACTACCCATTTTTCGGCTCTCTTATCAAAATATATTCTGGTAAATTAAAATTATAGCGTCTCAAATACCATCGCACGAGCGCTTTATTTTTTGTGTGTACTCTTATAAACCAACTATTTTTGTCTGCGATTTTCATAACGTGTTGCGCGAATCCGTCGAGATTTTTTCCCGCAAAGCAACAAAGAACTAAAACAATATTGTTGTCTTCTTTTTCCATACGACTAATACAAAAAGATTCACCGTAATTTATATTCCATAGCTCGCAAATATTTTTTTTTATTTCATCTTGGAAAAAATTTTCGTTCCCGTCCAATGAAATTTTTAGCGCCTCTTTTATTTCATTTGTTAAAAATGATAAGCGCTCTATCTTCACTTTCTTTTTCGTGCAATAAAATAAAGCGCGACAATACTTAGACCAATTAATAAAGTGGTATTAGAAATATTAATACCGTTACTTGCTCCAATATTAATACCACCATACGCGGTGTCACCCAGTGAACGTATATCGCCAGAACGCGCCGCCGCCGAACTTGGCGCAGAGAAACCACCCGACGTAGTCGGAAACGGTGGCATCATAGATCACCTCTTTTATAAAAGTAGTATAAACCTGCTACGACTACCAACGACGCGGTAGTTTTAGAAATAGCGTTTCCGGTTTGCTCTATAGTGTCGCCCGCTTCATCTACCAAATCTTTTGTTTGAGTCAAAGCATAAAGACCAGCAAGGCCGAACAAAATTAATTGCGGCATCTTATAAAACTCGACGTAAAACAACGACTGCCAAAACAACACCCAAACCACCAACGATAACCTTGACGGGTACGCCGAACACATCACCTGCAAGCATCCCGTTGAAATTAACGGGGTTCATACGTTCGACACCTTCTAAGTTCATATCGTTAGAGCCTCGCGTCGTACGCGCGGGCGAGCGGTAAGCGTTGGGATCGTCATCACCGAAAAAATCAACTCCAAGTAAGTCCTCGATTTTATCGCCTATTTTTTTCGCCCCGCCTATAACCTTGTCTCGTCCACGGTCTAAAAATTCATAAACAGGGCCGAAAATACCGAGGCCGCTGCCTTGCGAAGTTGCCACAAATTTATTGCCTTGTGTGCCGAAATCTGCCATTTTTAAAATCCAAATTATGCGCCTCTATAAGAGGCGCGTATTATTTATAGTTCTGGGCGACCGATAGTCTCGACTGTAAGCGGTACTTGACCGCCCGCTGTTAAACTTAATCGAATTCGTAAATCCTGAACACCCGCTGTGATTAATGTTTCAGAGCCAAACCCTTGCTCGGTCGGGTCATAAACAACAAAGCCAGCTTGAGGGAATCTGATTCCGTCTCTGGCTGCTAGAATCACTTCCGCCGCCGAACGCTCGTAAAAAATGAAATTATCGACTTCTATAGTAAATTTAGTAATACCTAAAACGCCATTGTTACCAATAAAAATTTTATTGATTGAATCGCCCTTTGGCAAATCTGAAATTTCAAATTCACCCGACGCGCCTGCGGTGTAGATGAACTGTTTGGTTTTTTTAATTAAACCAACAGGGCGCGGGTCGCTTTGATGCGCTTTCGCTGACAAAGTAGGATTAGCAAGCGTGCCCAAATCGATCTCGGCTGTAAGCGTGGTTAGTTCACCCGTTCCGACAATACCCGTCCCGAGCGCGGTAAATTCCTGAGCTGCTCGTGTTATTAGGCCGTATCGATTAAAATCGAACGCTATGACTCCAGAAGCGGCTTGGCGGCCCTCAAACAAATTCATAGTATTTAATTTTGTGAAATCAGTAATACGATGTATAACCTCGCCGTTACCAATAATTCGAAGCTCTCGCATGTTTGCTAACTTTTGTGCAGCAGTACCTGAGCCAGCATCATACGTAATTAATAGTTGTTCAAACGTCCGCCCAATGGGTAGACGAATAGTTGCAGTTTGACCCGCTGCGACACCTTCAAATGACGGCATTTTTCTAGTAGTTTTTGACATTTTTTGTAAAATCTCCAGTTTGGTTAGTTTTTACGGACTAACAAAATTAAATAAAATTATTGATCGAAATTCATTATTTTTTTGACAGGCTCAAGCACATCGAAATTATGCACTGCATAAAGAACGAAAAGAGTCATCAAAATAGTAGCGCCCTGAGTTTTAGTAGGTAGTAAGCCCATGGTTTTATTCCTGTTTTTTAGGTTTGATTGTTTCCCAGATCACTAGCGATATTATCGCCGCCGCGATCGGGAATATGAGTTTCGTTAGAACTTCGTTTTTCTTCATTATCGACCGTTTCCAAGTTTGGCACGATTTTTGCTTTAGAAACCGAGACACTATCAGATTCTTTTTCGGTTTGCAAACTTTTCTTTTTCGGTAGTATTCCGACGATCATCAAAACAGCACCCGCTGCGATTAAAATAGTATTCATTTTCAGCACCTTTTATTTAAACAAATGACCCTTAGAAATTTTTTGCATTCGTTGCTTATGAAAATATTCCCCAGTTTCCAAAAATGGGGCTTCATCTTTGATTACCGGCGCGTTCCACTCCGCGGCGTGAATTTTACAATCTTCAAGCCCGCTGTTAAATAGAAACAGCGTACTGCATTGATCGCGTATTGTTCTCAAAACTAGCGTAGCACGTTGAGCGATGTAAAAATTGCGATGCCCACGATGCCGCCCACGCGTCGCGGTCTTTGTCATTTCTACTTTGTGAGTCGCGCAAGCATCAAAAGCTTCGTCAAAGAAGACAGCGCATCCACGCGACTGATTATAGACATGCAAAAATTCGTCTATATCGGCAGTTCTGAAATCACATTCCCACTCTGGATCGTTCACGGGATCATGCACCAAAACGCCAATGCCCTGAGCTTTAAAAGACCGCGCTAGTCTTTTAGATAAGACTGATTTACCTGATAGCGTCTGACCTAGTATCAAACCGTGGGCCACTTAAGCTGCCAACCCTGCCGAAGTGTGTTGCTGTGTTGGCTCTGCTTTGAAGCCCATCTTTTTTAGCTTTCTATTAATAAACCATTTTTTAATTCCCGATTTTACAGACGATAATCGGCTTTGAGTTTTGGGCATTGTAAAACGCGGTAGCGCATAAGCTCCAATAGCCACAATCAAAACCATGCTTGGCGGCAAATCAGTCTGACCTGTAGATTCAAAATAGTCAGACATTGCATTTTCAAGCATTGTCTTCTCATTTAAACCGCTTGCATTGTCGGCCCGTGGTTGCCATTCCTCGCCACCAAGCGCGATTCCTAATGTCATTAATAGATTGGCGGCGACTGTTCCCGATGCCCGCGCCTGTGCTGTTAATTGCGCCGCGTGGTTAGTTTCTGGACTTGCATTGCCCCCGATGTATGATTTTTGCTTCTCAGTTTTCGGCTTTCTGCCACCGCCTTTTTTAATTAAATTGCCTTTTTTAGTTTGCGTTGGCTCGCCGTTTTTATCGGTTTTGTGAAGCTCACTATTAAAAGCGTTGCCGTCCACATCTTTTAGGTGCTCGTATTCGCTATTTTTCGCGTCGTCGTTTGCTCGTTCCTGAGCAAGCGCATGCTCTTGAACTTCGGGCATATCTGTTATAAGATTAGCCGCGATAGTCTCCAAATTTGTAGATTGTCCCGCGCTCGACGGAGCGCGGCTTACCTCCTGATTTTCGGGAGTTTTGAAATCTGCATTTTCATTTTCAGTTACATCGGGCTTGGTCGCTTCGGTTTTACTCATGGTGTTTATGCTCTAAATTAAGGTTGCAATATGTATGCCAAAAAAAGACAATAGCAAAAAACGCGCCAGTTATCAAGAAATCAAAAACCGAAGACTCAAACGCGAAATTGAAACCAACGGAATTCACGCGAAACGGTTTCAAGAAATTAGAAAGTTTGTGAATTTTGATTTTGATTTAAAAAAGAAATTATCGAATTATGATAAGCGAAAAATAAAAAACTATTTTGACGAAGTAAAAGCATTAACAGCACGACCTAATCAAATTGTAAAACCTCGGTCAAAAGATCGCCTTTTATCAGTCCAAAAATTTGCACAGCACGAAGGGAAACTTCGCGGCTTAAAAGTCGCATTCGTACCAACCAATGGTCGAGACAAAGTTAAAGTGAAGTATAAAAACGGAAAAGTGATTTTCGCAACCGAGTTTGTCGATTCTCAATACGTCGAATTAGACCCGCGCCAATTGATTATTGATGCGGTCGCACACGTTAACAGAGAGATAAAAAAACAAGCCCCGAAAGCCAAAAGATTCACGATCGCGAGCGCTGAATATGAGATCGCGGGTTCTCATAGTGCCGCAAAAATTGGCGAGCAAGTCGCATTGTTAATGACGAAATATAGTTCAGGAGGTTCGGGCTATCGCGGATATAATGACGCGGTGAAATGGCTCGGTGGTGTTATCGCTCACAATTTCAAAAATCAATCTTCTTTTTCTGATTATCAAGCTGAAAAAAACAAAAATAAAAAAGAGACGCAACGGCTGAGGTATAACAAATCAAAACGAGACGAGCGGGCAAAAAAGAAATCTAAATCTAAAAAGTAAAACCAAAAAGCGGGAGCGCTAAAAATGAAGCCAATTTACGTAGCAGATAGTGAAACCGACCCGTTCAAAGCGGGTCGTATACCCGCCCCCTTTATTTGGGGGCTTTATAACGGTGAGACTTATAACGAGTTTAACAGCACCGATGAATTTGTGAATTACGTAACTGGAATCGATTGTATTGTTTATGCTCACAATGGAGGGAAATTTGATTGGCATTTTATTCTCGATAAACTTGAGCAATTTCAGCCACTTATGGTTATAGCGGGTCGGCTTTCGAAATTCAAAATAGGGAAAGCCGAGTTTAGAGATTCAATTAATATACTGCCGATGCCTTTGAGTGCGTGGGAAAAAGACGAATTCGATTATACGATATTAGAAAAAGAAGTTAGAAATTTACCTGAAAATAAGATCAAAATTTCCAAGTATTTAAAAAACGATTGTGTTTATCTGTATGAAATGGTCACTGAGTACATAGATCGCTACGGGCTAAATCTAACTCAAGCGGGTACTGCTATGAAAGTATGGCAAAAAATATGTAAAGTAAAAGCCCCGAAAACAACCGCATACTTTTATGAGTGTATATCGCCATTTTACTATGGTGGGCGCGTCGAATGCTTTAAAACTGGCATAATACAGCCCACGAACGGCTTTAAGGTAATTGATATAAACTCGGCCTACCCGTGGGCCATGAAGCACTATCATCCATACGGGGAATATTTCGATACGTTTGATGAGTTACCCGCAACTAGAGAAGAGATTGAGCGCTGTTTTATTACTCTTGAATGTGTGTCTTATGGAGCTTTACCAAGCCGAGACAAAAGCGGTTTGTCGTTTCCGAACGAAGAAAATATAAAAGAATTTTTTATTACTGGATGGGAATATTTAGCGGGTTTAGACACAAACACGATTAAAAATATAACAATAAAAAGCGTGATCATTTTTCCCGAAACAATAATTTTTGATGATTACATAGATCATTTTTATAAAATGAAAACAGACGCGAAAAAGAATAATGATAAAGCGGGTTATATTTTTTCTAAGCTTTTTCTTAACAGTTTGTACGGAAAATTTAGCGCTTGCCCGTCGAAATATCGCGAGTATACAATTGTCAAGCCACGCTTTATTGAAGCAGCCGAGGATGAAGGGTATGGCTATTGTGCAGAGCTTGGCCCGTGGGCTTTAGTCGATAAGCCGATCGATCCAGAGCGAGAACGGTTTTATAACGTCGCTGTTGGTGCTTCTATTACTGGGTTTGTTCGCGCTTATATGATGCGATCTATGAACAAATGCGAGGGTGTTATATATTGCGATACTGACAGCATAGTATGCGAATCCACGGGTGATCTCGTTATAGACCCAACCACACTAGGCGCGTGGGATGTTGAGGCAGAATGTGATTATGGTGGTGTAGGAGGTAAAAAGCTTTACGCTTTCCATACGCTAGATGACACGTGGAAAACAGCATCTAAGGGTGTGAGACTAAACCACGACGAAATAATGAAAGTGGCGAAAGGCCAGACCGTGACGTATAATCCACAAAATCCAAGTTTTAGCCTAAAACGTGGGGTAAAGTTTATTTCCAGAAAAGTGAGTAAAACAGTTGTATAAGTTGGTTTTTAGTGTAAAATGTAATTCTTACTTAGTTAAACAACTTTACGAGTATTTGGAGCAAGTTAATATGAATGCAATAAAAACAGTTATAAGCAACCGCGCCGCCTTATTAAATCAAAAAGGCCAAGTTATAGGTGAAATATTCGAAGCCCCCGAAAAAGGCAATACGGTAGAGATCGCGCTTTTTATAACATCGGATGGAGTTGTTATAAATAAAAAAGCATACAAGATATCGCGTTCTAAAAAGAACTTAGAAAAAGCATCATACGAGCCGCCAATTTCAAAATATGGTGATGTTTATACCTTTCACTACGTACCATCAAAATAAATAATTTTAATTAACGGATAGGGCCGACCGTGCAAACGGCCCATATTAAACGAGCAAAAATTTATGTCAGAATCAGTATTTGTACCGAAAATTCTTAAAAATATTACATTGCCTTTAATCAAGCCATCAATAGATGTGCCTGTTTATATCAAAATCACTAGCGAGATTTTTGTTGGTAAGGCAATTAAAAAAGCGGGTGATGGCAAAGATATGGAAGCCGCGAAGCTCGTCAGCTGTATTAATCTAGAGACGGGCGAAGAGTCACAAATTATCGTACCGAGCGTTCTTAATGGTATTTTAACTGATGATTACCCCGATGCTGCATATATTGGTAAAGGCTTCAAACTGGTAAAACATGCGAAAGGGAGCGGGAAAGCGTATCATGCGTTTTCAGTCGCGGAGCTTGACTTAACCTAGAAATTTTTAAACTCATACGGGCGTTAATAGCGCCCTTTTTTATATCTGGAGCTTTAAATGAATTCGTATTATTTTACTATCGAAGTAACTCAAAAGAAAAAATTGATGAGTGTTATTGAATACCCGACGTTTGATAAAATATGTCGTGTGGTTTATAAATTGAAAGAATCAAACTTGGTGGTTGATAAGTTTTACGATTGCGAAATAACTATAAAAAAGTGTTATGTTTCGAGCAACGTAACAGTCGATTTAGCTTATTATAAATTAAATGATTTATCCGAGGCTCGGAAAATAATTTTAGGAGTGTTTTAAAATGATACACCAAACAGCGACACCTTATACAGTTATGACAAGAGAGCGCGAAAATAAGCGTGATAAGATGCGAGTACGCGCCAGTTTTAAATGCCCAGTTTATGTTTCACTCACCGAAACTTTGAGCTATAACAGTTTTATTTCTATTGATAGGGCGCTTCAAAGCTGCATTGAAGACATAGGACTTATGCCCGAAGGTGCGGCAACGGTTAAACTTTTAGAGAAGCTTTTAAAAATAAATTCTACGTTTGAGCCTATGGGCGTAGTTTCGGAAAAAGTTATTACAAACGACGACAAGGAAAAAATAAAAAGAGATGTAGAAAAATTATATTCTTTGATTTCTAATTATGAAAAAGATCAGCAAGTTCTAAGCGATCTTATACATAAATGTATCACAATTGAGAGACAAAAAGAGCAAACTATAACGTCGCTACGTAACAGAATAAAATTATTGGAGCAAAAATAAATGACTATAAAATATAATTTATATATAAAAAATAATTGTCAAGACGCAGACTTTAAAGAAATTTCTATAAATGGTAAGCCGAAAATTATTAAAAAGTTAATGGATGTTATAGAAGAACACCTCGACCCAACCACGTATAACAACAGCAACGAAAAAGATATTTCTCAGCTTTATTTTAAAATTGAGAAACTATCAAATCAAATTAAAGATTTAACAATTCAAGTTAATCAGCAAAGATGACACGATAACCTAGGCAAGTTATAAAAAGGCCCACTAGCCCCTCGGCAATTATCGTGCCA
>Ga0222646_100517_pt1 | contig 10854 bp, 13 predicted proteins | sample AntAcemetagen293_FD_179819 | JGI IMG/M metagenome (GOLD analysis project Ga0222646, IMG submission 179819) | Saline water microbial communities from Ace Lake, Antarctica - #293 | ecosystem: Environmental > Aquatic > Non-marine Saline and Alkaline > Saline | place: Antarctica: Ace Lake | collected... | reverse complement strand
ATATTGGTGTCCTCAACAGGAGTCGAACCTGTAGCTACTCTTTAGGAGAGAGTTATTTTATCCATTAAACTATAAAGACGTTGTTTGAGCCAGTTTTCGCCATACTACTGGGTGAGTACCCTATGAAAGCTTAATTACGCTTTGACTTGCAGATTGTCTTGGCTAAGTTCGTTAAAACGGACAAAGGAGGAAAGTCCTATTAACTTAGTTGCTAGCATCTGCCATACTATAATTATTAGAATAGGCACTTGCCTCTGGATTCAAACCAGCTTGGTTTAAAGGGTGTGCCTCACAAGTACCTATTCTAATAAGTGCTGTCTTTCCAGCTGTCAATACGCCTACCACCTGACCTACGTATACGGTAACTACTTGGTGGTTACCCCGATTACCACTATGATGCTCCATTGTAATCCCTCAAAGCTGACTAGTGGTTGTGAAGTACTAGTTGCATAGCTTGTAAGAGCCAGTTTGTTTGTCACATAAAGTGACTAGTTTTTGTGACGGAATTAGCCAGCAACTGCTTCTTTTAGAATGCTGAATGGAGTAAATTTGGGTTTAATCACTCCGTTCTGTCGAGTGTACGCTTCGAATTTACCGAAGTCTGGAATAGCTACAGCATTGCCAGCTATCATTACTTCGGAGATTTCAGAGGTTACTGCTAAGATTGCTTCTAATGCAGCTTTCTTTGTCTCAAAAGCTCCAGAAGTTACTAGGTTAGCTGATAAGTCGTGTTTATTTAAACGTGTTACTGTTGTCATATATTTTTTACCTTTAAGTACTAGTTAATGTTGTCGGAAATAAACTCCGTTTGTTCCTGCTCCGTCCTTCTTCATACAGTATGTGCATGTCACACCACATTGGGTGTCTGAATTAGGCTGGTCAGGGCAGATAAAAGCGTTCTTAGGTGCTTTATCTAATTTACCGTAATTGATTCTACCAAAGTGGAATGAGTCAATCAAGATAAAATTTGGTAGTGATTCTAACTTGGAGAAGTCAAAATCCTTTTTACGTTTGGTGTAAGCGTAGAAAGTGATGTTAGGTAGGGATTTAGCTATACGTTCCCATTTGCCTAGGTAGGCTGCATCGTAGAACTCACCTGAGCTATGTACCCTGAAATACTTTGGTTTATTTCGTAGGGCTGATAGTTCTGAGATAATACGGCTTGAGAAATCTAATTGTAGAGATGCATCGTAACGAGCTTGTCTAGCTGGTACTACTGACGTAGGAAAACGAACTTGTTCTTTGATGGCATAACATCCTTTGCACGTACGACCACATACTTCACGAGTAGCTGGAAGGTTGAACATGTAGATGTGCTTACCTAATTTACTATTTCCTGGTTGTATTAGTTTCATAATGGTCCTTTTTTAGTTGTTTTGTTACAACTAGTGAGTAAGATGCCACAGTCTGTTAATGACATAGTAATAGATTTTAATTTAACAACTGAGCAAGACCTTGATAGTTTAGTACTTCCGTTATTATTATTATTATTAGGCTGGTCTACTAGTATACTTAAAGAAAACTGTGTATCTTTTATATCAAGTACTTTAGATTCTGTTGCACTACTCATTAGGCTCACCTAGATCATTGCAGCTTCTGAAGTTCAATCCAACTGGTTTGAGAGGGACTCCATCTTTACTGTACATTTCGAATTCTACTGTTAACCATTTGTCTAAGTTATCAGAAGCTTGTTGAGCATCTAAAGTACGTTCGGCATTTGTCCCTTTGCGTTTTACTTTGAATTGTTTACACTTAAGTGTTTTACATGTATAAACTACGTGTTTGTTTTTGTCGAATTCGTATGCTATGACTTGAAATTCGGCGTCAATTGCTTTTTTGTATTTATATACAGATGAAGAACGTTCGTTAAACTTGTACATAGCATCTGCGTTGTAGATGACTGTACCTTCGCAACTAGCAGAAATAGCTGAGTTGTAATGGTCATCGATATCTTCATGAGAGTTTACTTCTTTGCAACCAAAGTAAGAAAGATGCTGGTCTGTATAATAAGGGTTATACGGGTTACCAGTAAAATCTGCTACTTTCTTTATTAAGTTTATTTTATCTTTATATGTACATACTACATTTGGTAATTCAAATACTACAAACATAAGTTTTTTAGATAATTCTTTTGGTTTTTTTACTGCAGAAGTAATATCTTGTAAGTGTTCTCCATGAATATAGAGTTCACCATTAAAACAATCAGTACCTAAATTTTCCATAGCTTGTTTTACAATAGGTTCTAAATGAGGAATAGGCGGATACTCGTTTCCTCCACGAGAAGTCAGTTTAAGTGAGCCATCAGGAAGTAACCAGTAAGTTGCATTTACACCATTAGCTTTGAATGTCGAGTACGCAGGAAATTTGATTTTATCTTCATTGCCTACGTACACTTTTACTTTTTGTGGTAATTGTACTGATGACTGAATTTCTTGTGATTCGCTGTAGCCTGATTTGATTTTACTTGTGTGCTTAGCTAATGCTTCGAATTCTGCTTGTTGTGTAGGGGAACGCTCGTTAGAACGTCCTACATTTGTAGATACACAGGTGGTTGACTTGATTTGAAGTTTACCATCGAGTTGACCGAAAGTTACGTGGAACTGGTCACCAGAGTAGCTAATATCGCAAATCTGAGTAGCACCAGTTTTTGTCTGTTTGTAGAGTCTAGGTAGATTCATGTATATTGTCCATTATTTGTTGGATGTCTTCTAGTGAAGCATTGTTGTTAATTTTATGCAACTCTGCCCAACTTGGCCCGATTTCTAGGGCGGCATCGTTTGGAACTGTTTGGTTGAGCATAAAGTCCTTTACCATGACAGGAATAAGGTTTTGGTTTAGCCAATTTACTACTTCAGCGTCTTCTCTTATCTCAAAGTATATAGAATCATATATAGTTGAAGTTACTATAATGTCATCCTGTAGATTGTTAGCGTCTATCAGTTGATGCATTTTGTTTATAGTCATAGCTGTAAGGATAGACCAGAATTGACAAGTAGAATTGTTTAAAGTTCGGATATCTCCTTCAGGGTCATCACTGTAGATGTTGAAGCCTAGTCCAAGATGAATATAACCATTTTCCTGTACAGTTTTGAGTACGTAGTTTTCACGATAATCAGTTATGCCTGGATATAAGACATTGTGGTAGTTATCAAATATGCTTTGTGTTATTACACCACCTTTAGTTGAGTCTGGAAACCCACCGTAAGCGAGTTTGAAAGTTGGAGCTTTTGAACGAGAACGTATGGCATTAAGTTCCTGATTTCCCTCATCTACTAAGCTTTTAAACTCTAACACGTCTGTAGTAGTGTCATTAGTTAAAGGCATGTGTTGAGCTATTTCTTCTTTGAAGTAACCGTAAGCATTTAGACAGTGTCCGTCTAGACCTTCTAAGAAGATACTACTTTTATTTACGTCACCAGATAGGTTAGCTATTACTCTGTCTTCTACGTAGTATTCAGTGCGTATCGTTAGTACACACCCGCAGCTTTACCTGCAGCTTACAGTTTCCTGTAAGACTAGATCATATCATCACCCCGAGTTAGGGTGTCCCACGCTTCGAACTCACTAGAGTTCTACGTACTTCATACTCCGTTCTGGAGCGTGTGTACTGATCGTTGAACCTTCAAACCTATTCCTAGGTAAGCTTGGCTGCTGATTGTCTTCACCTTTAAGTGGTAAGAGTTCCCAGCAATTCATGGGATTTACATATACACATTACTGTGTATGGGCGCTATTTAAAATAAACTTTTTCTATCCTGTACCCGTTTAGGAATATTACGTCATCCTTAGTAAACCTTCGTTGGAGGGTATGCTTAGGTACTGAAGTAACTTCGGTTATAGGAGAGAACATATCCTGACCAGAAGGGAATACTTCTACTTCTTCGTTAGTAGTCGTATTACAGATCTTAGTACACTTCCAGAGAACCGCGTCTACAGGAGCAATACGCTCTAGCTTAACACGTCTCCACTGGTAGCCTCCAGTGTAGTCCCTGATACCTAAGGTACATTTGCTTATGTTCTGCTTAGCAATTCCTGTAGCTAGTTCAGCGGCACAGTCCGATACGAAGGAGTCAATGTATAGACCATCTATCTGGTACCTATGAACTTCTTTGCGGGATGAAGCACTACCTGATTACTAGAAGTCCATGATTAGTTTATTTTATTTTTGTTAACGCAGAATAGTCTGCAGTTGCAATTAAGAATCCTTCACGGGAAGTGAAGCACTTTTTGACTGGTTTAGCGAATATAGTTGCAGAAGAAGGCAGGTTAAGCATGTTTGGGTTAGATGATGTGTATCTACCTGTTTTTGCACCGATAAGCTTGTATTGACCATATAATCTATTATCTATAGTGTAGTTATAGAAAGCAGAAATAAAGTTGTTCTTTATAATAGCTGCGAAGGAATGGTCAATAAAGCATTGAGTTAAGTCTATCAGTATTGGGTCTGTAGCAAGTTTGTTTACACGTTCGACTTGCTTACGGTCCCATGACGGTAGACCAGTTTCTTTTGATACCGCTTCAGATTCTATTCCTAAGTAAGCGAATAGGTTCTGTTTTTGCTGAGGACTAGCTGGACTAAAAGGAGGCAGTTCTAGTACAGGATTAGATATTTGGTCTACATACTTTTGGTTGTACATATCAGATTTGTCTTTAGCTAATTGTTTCATAGCTAGTTTTGCAAATTTGTTAGTTGATGAAAGTTTGCCTTTGACTAGTTTTTTTAGTACAGGGTACTCAGAAGCGAACTTATTTACGGTTGCAACGGGCCATTTAGGTACCCCTGTCGGTAGAAGTTCGCTAGGTTGAGTGATTGCATTCTCTTTAGAGAACTCGTTCATGAAGTAGCTTCTGTGCGTCATATCAGAGTGCTTGAAAGGCTTTATATACTTTTCTGGAGTAGATAACTTTGTTTTTCTATCAGCTACATACTTATCTACCATTGTTTTGTAGCGAATGGCTTGAAATTCTTGTATGTATTGATTGTTAACAAGTTTGTTATTTACTTCGTCTAGTATGACGATTAACTCTTTTTCGAGTTCTTCTACACGAGATAAGTCTATGTGGAGGCCATTGTTCATTATACGAACAGTGTCTTTTATTAGGTGCTTAGCTACGTTGTGGTAGAAGAATCCTTCAGGGTAATCGCAATCTTTGGGGACAGGAGCTGGAAGTAAATCCCAAGGACTGTATGTATCACTAGTTAGGTGCTTAGTTAGTTTAGGCATATAGATTCCTAATATCAATTATGTGTAGTTCTCTCTCTGATTTATTAGCTTCATAAAGATTGTTTGTAGGGTTTAGTTTGTTTGAGTAGATAATTAAACGTATGTGCTCTGGATGATTAACATCATCTGGTGTGTAGATGTTGACATCAAGTCCATGTGGATAGTCATCAGATACGAGATTATCGAAAGATTGCCACTCGTCTAGATAAATAGGCTCTTCAAACTCATATTCGGAATGTACGTACTTAGTTATCGTATATACGTGTTCGGGTAGAATAGGACATTCTATATTTTCTTGAATACGATTCCAAACCCACATAGTTGCACATGCATCTGTACCTGCGTATAGAAGTACGTGTGGTTCATACATTTGTTCTATTTTGAAGTTGTCAGAGGATATTCCCCATCCACCATACGCATTACCAGCTAATTCTTTAAGACCAGTTGTAGCTTTGTGAACTTCGACATGGTTTATTAGAGTTTTAGTGTATATTTGCGTATCTTCGTAATTGATAGGAAATTTATTTGTGTAATAGTATATGTGTTTAAAATCGAAACTTCCATTATGCCAAATTTGGAGTTGGGTGGTTGTAGTTAAGAAATTAAGGATACGTTTAATAATTGGTACTGAATCTAATATAAATACGTATGACTCTGTTTCGCTAGTAGCTATACTAAGGTGAGTTAACGTGGTATAACTAGGGTGACCAAGAGCATTAGAATTTAGTTTAGATTGAGCTTCCATTTTTTGCAAATGATTAGACTCGGTAGAATCTAGTATGTCTTTAAAATTGTTTATGTCTGATTCGTCGTAACGAGATGCTACTTCAAAGTCACAAGCGATTGCTGAGAAGGTAGATAATTTTTGTAAAAATTTGTTTGCTTCTAGAACGTTGTTAGTTGATTTGTATGCGACTTTGATAGTATTTAACATTAGAGGAATTTTCCGTTGATAAGTGATTTTTTAGCACGACTACAAGCTACGTAGTATAAAAATACAGCCTCCATCTCTACATCAGCTAACTCGTAAGAGGAATCTTCTATAGGAGCTATTACTATGTCTTCAATAGATTTATTCATATCTTCTAATAAGCATACTTCATCCCACTCTAAACCTTTACAGGAATGAGCTGTTGAAAGCTGAAGATTACATTTTAAATTTTCATGAGACTTAGCTGTTTTGTAGGTATCGATTACTAATGACTTACCATGCTTACTTACTAAACGAATAGCACTTGTTAGCTGTACATCGTTACTGTGAGAGTCAGCTAGGTATGTGTATGGAGTTTTGAACTTATCTTTTAGAGAAGGTGTTTCATACCAGTCGTCAATATCTGCTTGTAGATGTCTATATGATTTATCTTTGATATCACCTTGGTAGGTTAAACTACACACGGTTAAAGGTAAGCTGAAAATATCCGAAGCTTTTCTAACTAGACCATAAGGGATAGAATCGGAGTTGAGTTCAATCATTTTGTCGATAAGGTAAGAGTTAGTTCTTGCTATGAATGCCCGTGAAGTGATTGTAGAATCTGTGTATTCGATTCCAGAAAACATGATTTTTTTATCAATGAATTTGCGTAGGAATGCTTGAATACGAGATGCGATTTTATCTGATACCCTGAAAGATTTAGATAGACTAAATTCTACCCCTTCATCTTTTAATACTTCAAACGCATTTATCGTGTGATTGAATGTGTAAATATTCTGATACTTGTCACCAACAGCTATTTTTTTGTTAGCTGGTAGTAAAAGAAATATTTCCAAAGTTACTTCATTTAGGTCACCAGACTCGTCTAGCATTAGGATGTCGAATGGTTTAAATTCGATTGACTCTGAAGCCAGTAGTAGATGAAAGTACTTAAGGTAGAAGTCATGAGTACACTCGATTTTGCCTTCTTGCATTTGCTGGAGGTATTTTTGTGTAAGTTTGGTTACTAGTGGTGATGTTTCGTACTCTTCAGCATACTCAGAAACCTCTGTGTGCTTAGATAAGCAAAACTGCTTTAGAGTAGATACTACTTCACATTTGATGTCATAATGAATCTTTTCGGTAATGGTTCTGTAAGTGAAGAACCCGATTTTGAGTTTAAAAGGCCTGACAGTGTTTGCATATGCTAATGAGTGGGTTGTTCTACATTCAATTGATGATGAGAATTTGCTTGATGCTTCAGTAGCGATTGATTTGTTGTAGGCTAAGTATAGACCAGAGTTTACTTTTAGTTGTTTAGAAATTTCTACAAGTAGATGAGTTTTACCACTACCTGCAGTTGCATTTACCTTGACTAGGTCATCGTTAGATGCCATGTAGTCGATTATTTGTTGTTGCTCTTTAGTTGTGCTCATCTGCTAGTAGTTGTCTCATTAGTGGGTTGTTAGAAGTCCAGTTACCATCAGAATCTAAATAGATTTTAGGAAAAGTAAAAGAAGTTGGGTTGTTAGAGCCTTTTGTTACGGAGAATTCTACAAGGTCAGAGTCACCAGTGTTATTAATATTTACTGTTCCTCCAATGTCCCAACCTGATGCTTTAGCTGATAGCCCACTACTACTTGTTCCACAGCGAGTTGTTTCTCCACGGTTGCCTATAAGTGTTCCATAAAAATGTGCCATGTATGTGTCCTTTAATAAATAAAATTGAGCCTACTCGAAATGAATAGGCTCTGGTTTAGCTACTATCGGTTATTTCTTGCCGAACATAGCTTTTTTAGGGGCAACTACTTTTGCAGTAGTAGCAGATGATGAAGAGTTACCTCTACCGTAACCATTTGCAGCCCACTCGGCTACTTCTTCAGGAGTAGGAGCGTCGTTAGCACCTTTGCTGGATGGAGCGTAAGTGATACGGTCTGCGTACTTCTGCTCTTTGGCGAATGCTACACCAATTTCAGATTCGTTAATGATTTCTTCAGCAGAAGCTTCATCTTCACGGAAGAAGGCTTTGATAACGATCTTCTGTTGGATTTGGCCTTTGTAGGTAGAGTACTCTTCCTGTACACGCATTTTTACAGCTAAGTCAGAGAATTGCTCGATGATAGTGAATTCTTTCTCTTCCTGGTCTTTACCTACGGGAAAGGACTCTTCTGCGGTAGATAATTGGTCATCTTCACCAGCAATAATAGCTAGTTTGTTGATTAAGTTGGCACCAACAGAAATTTCGTTACCTTGCTTATCTTGTACATATGGACCCCAAATAGTTTGTTTGTTGCCATTGTAGTCGATGTTGAAGTTTACAGACTCGGCACCACCAGATGATGCTGCAATTGATGCGAAATCGATAACTACGTCGTAGATACCTGATTTACCGATGAAGTTCATTGAACCACTGTCTGCGATTGCTTCTTTAGATTTATTTACTTTAAATTTCATTTTTATATTCCTTTTAGGATTAGTTAAGTTTTATAGTTCGTACTTATCAGCGACATCATTGCCGTGATTATTTACTTTATCGATGTACTCTTGAAGGTTGAAATAAGATTCATCTTCTTTAAGTTTACGACTTTTGCTAGGGTTAACAGTATTTTCTACGTACTGAGTATCTGGTAAGTCATCTAATAAAGTGCGAGCTTGGTTAGCTGCACCTCGGTGGATAATTTTGAAATTATCGGTGATTAGAAGGCTATGGTCAACTTCGCCATAAAATCCACCCTTGTCTCTAAATTTCCCTTGACCTACAGGTACTAACCCGTTTTTCTCGTTATCCATAACATGGTTGATAAGGACAACATTTACTCCATTTGCAACTAGGTCTTCTTGTACGAAGCTAGTTAGGGTTGCTATTTCCTTTGCAAGGTTAGAGTGAATATCAAAGTTTGTGAAGTTCAGGTTGGAAGAGTCGATTGCATCTTGCATAAGCTTAGATACGGAATCGATTACAACTGTTTCTGGATATTCACCAAACTTTTCATTGTATGCTTCTAGTTTATCGAAGATACCAGGAACTTTTTCTGCGTTTCCTTCGGAATCTGTTACTGTGCCACCGTGGATGACTGTTCTCATATCGGTGTAGATTGGAATGGTCATATGAGGAATAGGAAGACTGAATTGTTTACCGTCTCGTGACACAACGAAAGCGTTGCGCAGAGAACGGAGTAAACTAGTTTTACCTGTACCTGATTTACCATTAATAAGTACTTTTGCCATTATTTGGCTCCTTTGTTAAAAAATTTAGACTCTCGTTTTTGAGGTAATTGAAGTCGCATGTCTTGGGCTAAAAGATAGCGAAGTTCTGGGTTAGTATTCCACTTATCTACAGATTTTGCTATGAGGTTTATAGAGTTATCTATAATCTCTATATCTAAGTCAGTGATTACATGGTTGAGTACTGTAACAGTAGATGGGTAGTCCTTGAGAGGCTTACCAGTCTTTTCTGATACACGATTAAGCTCGTTTGTAGTTATGTAAATTAGGCGGAAAGAATCTACTTTCATACCTAACTTACGAGCAATCCAAGCGTATGTCATCTGCTGGAACCAGTACGGTCTGCTGATGTTTTTTGGTGGAGTTTTGCTTGAAGTGGTTTTGTAGTCAGTAATAATACCACTAGACAGGTAGCCATCTAGTGAGCCACCACACCATACAGACGGAATTACTTCCGTTGCTAAGAATAGCTCTGTTTTGTCTGGCATGTTGAATCGTAGGTAATCGTTTATTAAGATGTTTGCCATGCCAGGATACTGTTCTAGAATAAAACTTTTATCGTATGTAGAGTCTAAAGAGACTACATAGTTTGTGATTAAGTCATTACGAACTGTGCCCTCACGTACATACATTTCTGCAGCTGCGTGTACACAGTTACCTAAAGCTGTATTTGTATTGCCAGTAAATCCTGATTCGCCTAGTAGATGTTCTCTATACCAATTTGTAGTAGAGTCGAAAAACTTAGAGATTTGAGACGGAGATATTCGGAATACGTCAGAAGGTACAACATCTGTACCTGTATTGTATCCGAAGTAATCATATTCTTCCATTATTTTTCCTTATAGTTTTACTATGGAGTGTTCGATAACCTTTTCTTTACGTCCTACTGCAACCCAACCACCTCTAGAGGTAGCTGAGCGGATAATCCAGTAAGCTTTAGACTTTGTAACAAAGTCCCAAGTAGTTAATAGCTGGCCATCTACACATAGATCGCCTTTTATAGTAACTGCTCTGAACAGGTTATCATTTTTCACTGTACATCCTTTCTACTTGCTTGATTAGGTTAGTTAAGCGTTGTAGTTGAAGAGGACTAGACCAGTAATCGTTTATATCTTCGACTAATTGAATAGTTTCTTCTTTAGTTGCACCCAAATCCCTAGCATGATAGGCTGCACGAAGCATGTTACGAGAGCCAGAACCATCTTCGGCATTGAATGCATAAGAGAATGTTTCTAGAGGGTCATTAAGTTGAGCACGAGATTGTGCATTGGATAAAGTAGTTGCAGAAGCTGTTTTTGTGTTAGCTTTTTCAACTGCTAGCATTACGTAGTCACGAACTTCGATAGGTTCTGCATCGGTTACTGATAGTACAGGACGGTCTGCATAGCTATAGAATATTTGTGATTGAGGTAATGGGTCTACTTGCAAACCTAAGTCATTAGCAATTTCCAGAAAGAAGTGTTTCCATGCAGGAGCTGCTAGTTCGACAGATGC
>Ga0222646_100512_pt1 | contig 10911 bp, 12 predicted proteins | sample AntAcemetagen293_FD_179819 | JGI IMG/M metagenome (GOLD analysis project Ga0222646, IMG submission 179819) | Saline water microbial communities from Ace Lake, Antarctica - #293 | ecosystem: Environmental > Aquatic > Non-marine Saline and Alkaline > Saline | place: Antarctica: Ace Lake | collected... | reverse complement strand
TTATTCTTCCAGCAGCATTTATTCTGGGGGCAATTATAAAAACAACATCCGTAATGGTAAGCGCTGTTTTTTTTGTCTGATGAATGATGGCTTTAATTCCGTTTCTAGGATTTTGATTAATTACCTGCAATCCGTAATAGGCTAAAATTCTATTTTCACCGTTCATTGGCACAATATCTGCCGCGATGGCAATTGCTACCAAATCTAAATACGGCACAAAATCTTCAATGGTTTGATTTTTAGAAACACCTAGTGCTTGTATCAATTTAAAACCAACGCCACAGCCACAAAGTTCATCAAAAGGATAGGTGCAATCTTCTCTTTTTGCATTTAAAATAGCCACTGCTTTTGGTATTTCTGGGCCAGGTTTGTGGTGGTCACAAATAATAAAATCGATATTTTTTTCTGATGCGTAGGCAACCTTTTCAATGGCCTTAATACCACAATCTAGGGCAATAATTAAAGAGAAATTATTGTCGTGTGCAAAATCGATTCCTAGATAAGAAATTCCATATCCCTCTGCATATCTATCCGGAATGTAAGTTGCAATATTGGGAGTTATAGTTTTTAAATAAGAGGAAACTAGTGAAACCGAAGTGGTTCCGTCTACATCATAATCGCCATAAATTAAAATATTTTCGTTGTTTGCGATGGCAGTCTCAATTCTGGCAACAGCAACATCCATATCTTTCATTAAAAAAGGATCGTGAATATTCGCTAAGCTGGGTCTAAAGAAATTTTTAGCATCCTCAAATGTTTCAATATTTCTTTGAAACAAAACTTTTGCAATTGTTAAATCTACCTGTAAATCTTTGGCTAATTTCTCTACCTTCTCTTTATTAGGTGTTGGTTTTAAAGTCCATCTCATAGCATTGTCTTGACTTCATTTTAAATTTCGTGTAGGAAAATTTCAATTTCTACATCTGCAAATTGACGAAACATTTCCATAACCCCACAGTATTTTGTTACCGATAAGTTTACAGCTTTTTGTATTTTTTCTGGTTGTAGATTGCTGTCTGTAAAATGATAATCTACTTTTACTTTATTATAAAACTGTGGATCCTCATCTGTCAATTCTGCAGTCACTTCAATTTTAAAATCTGCAACTTCTGCACGCATTTTTTCTAACATAGCAACTACATCTAAACCAGAACAACCTGCCAAAGAAGAGAGCATTAACGCTTTTGGAGCAAAACCAACCGTATCTCCATTGTCTAGAGATTTATTAAAAGTTGTTAATTTGTGACCACTTGGATTGTCACTTTCAAAATGCGATTTTCCTGTCCAAACGGTTGTAACTATATTTTTTGCCATAAATTCTGTTTTTAAAAAAATGAAGTATTAAATTGTGCTTTCTTGCAAATGTAATCACAATAATAAATTTAAAGATATAAAAAATGCCTTTAGTAACCCCACTTTCAGCAGAACACAATTTAGAAACCAAAGAATTGGCAGAATTTTTTAATGAAACCTTAGGTTTTTGCCCAAATTCTGTATTAACAATGCAGCGCAGACCTGCCATTTCTAAGGCTTTTATTAATTTAAATAAGGCAGTAATGGCAAACGAAGGACGGGTTACGTCTGCTTTAAAAAGAATGATTGCTTGGGTTTCTAGCAATGCAACAGGTTGTAGGTATTGTCAAGCACACGCCATTAGGGCTGCAGAACGCTATGGCGCAGAAAAAGAACAGTTAGATAATATTTGGGAATACAAAACACATGCTGCTTTCTCAGAAGCAGAAAGAGCCGCTTTAGATTTTTCTTTGGCAGCTTCTATGGTGCCAAATGCTGTAGATGCTAAAATTAAAGAGACCTTATACAAGTATTGGGATGAAGGTGAGATTGTAGAAATGTTAGGTGTTATTTCTCTCTTTGGTTATTTAAATAGGTGGAATGATTCTATGGGAACAACTCTAGAAGAGGACGCCATTGATAGCGGAAATCAGTTTTTAGGTAAAAATGGTTTTGAAGTTGGGAAACACAACGGTTCTCAATATTAACCTTATTTTTTTAATGTTAAGGCTTTGTTTTTAAAAGACAAACCTTTAAAACCTGTTTTCATAAAGTTTCTAATATTTTGATGGGAAGTACCATTTTTATCTTCTAAAACATTTTGATAATATTCTCCAAAAGAAAATAAAGTTGCTTCTTTTGTGAACTCTTGGTGCATAGCAAATGCAAACAATTTACAAGAACCATTATTTTCTCCTGCATTATTTATAATGTCTCCGTTTGTGAATGCTGTTGGATTGAATGTATAATAGTCCTCAATTACTTGCATGGTTTCTTTAAAAGTAATTGCGGTTGGAGTTGTTTTTAGTTTGGTTTTGAATTCTGGGATGGTCATAATTATTAGTTTAATTTATTTCTTCCCTTCTACAATCACAACAATCTCCCCTTTTGGTGGCTTATTTGTATAATGTGTTAAAACTTCTGTTGCGGTTCCTCGTATGGTTTCTTCAAACACTTTTGTGAGTTCTCTAGACACAGAAACTTGTCTGTCTGCTCCAAAATAGTCTATAAAATGCCCCAATGTTTTTATTAATTTATGTGGCGATTCGTAAAAAATCATGGTTCTTGTTTCCTCTGCTAATAATAAAAAACGCGTTTGTCTTCCTTTTTTAACAGGTAAAAAGCCTTCAAAAATAAATTTATCATTTGGCAAACCAGAGTTTACCAATGCAGGTACAAAAGCAGTAGCACCAGGTAAACAATCTACTTCTATGTTGTTTTCTACACAAGCTCTTGTTAATAAAAACCCTGGATCTGAAATAGCAGGCGTTCCAGCATCAGAAATTAAAGCACAGGTTTCTCCGTTTTGTATTCTGTTTACAACTCCTTGAATAGATCTGTGTTCATTATGCATATGGTGACTGTGCATTTGCGTAGCAATCTCGTAATGCTTTAAGAGTTTGCCGCTTGTACGTGTATCTTCTGCTAAAATAAAATCGACTTCTTTTAGAATCCGAATAGCTCTAAATGTCATGTCTTCTAAATTACCAATAGGTGTCGGTACTAAATATAATTTACTCATAAATTAAGTGTTGCGTTTTTAGTGTTGAATTGTGAGTAAATTTAAAGTTCACCACGCAACATTCAAAACTGTTTTAGATGTTTTCAAACGTTTCTACCGTTACAGCAGCCATAACATTACCAGTATGTTTGATGTCTAAAGGCTCAAACAACAAAACATGTACTTCTTCATGTGCAATTGGTTTGTGTTCTACTCCTTTCGGAATGATGTAAATTTCTCCTTCGTTTAATTTAATTGTCTTATCTCTAAATTCTATCATTAAAGAACCTTTTATAATCATAAAAAGTTCATCTTCATGTTCGTGAGCATGCCAGATAAATTCGCCTTTAATTTTTGCTAATAAGATTTGTTGACCATTTAACTCTCCAATTTTTTTCGGGGTCCAAAGTTCTGAAAATAACTTAAATTTTTCTTGAATATTAATGACGCTCATAAATACAAATTTACAAAGAATTGGACAGATTTTGCGTTACCGATTGCAGCAATTGTTTGCCCTTTTTTTTGTTTAAATAAAGCGCCTGCTAAAAGCAGGGTATTTCTTCCGAATTTTCGGAATAGAAATGAGCGCTCAAAAAAGGTTTTTTCTAATGAAATTGTTTAATTTTGCGGTTCATTAAAAGAAAAGAAATGTATAGAAGTCATTCTTGTGGCGAGTTAAGAGCATCGCATGTAAATACAGCAGTAACTTTAGCGGGTTGGGTACAAAAATCGCGCGATAAAGGTTTTATGGTTTGGGTAGATTTGCGAGACAGGTACGGAATTACGCAGTTAATTTTCGATGAAGAACGTACGTCAAAAGAAATGATGGAGAAAGCAAAATCTCTAGGTAGAGAATTTGTAATACAGGTAACGGGAAAGGTCATAGACAGAGAATCTAAGAATTCTAAAATGGCTACTGGAGCCGTTGAGGTGTTGGTTTCTAAATTAGAAATCTTAAATGCATCGATCACGCCACCTTTTACAATTGAAGATAAAACGGATGGTGGAGAAGACATTCGAATGAAATATAGGTATTTAGATATTCGAAGAAATCCTGTAAAAGACAGTTTAATTTTTCGTCACAAAGTATCGATGGAAGTAAGAAAATACTTGTCTGACCAAGAATTTATAGAAGTAGAAACACCTTATTTAATCAAGTCTACGCCAGAAGGTGCAAGAGATTTTGTGGTGCCTTCTAGAATGAATGAAGGTCAGTTTTACGCCTTACCACAATCGCCACAAACATTCAAACAATTATTGATGGTTGGTGGAATGGACAAATATTTTCAGATTGTAAAATGTTTTAGAGATGAAGATTTACGTGCAGACAGACAACCAGAATTTACACAAATTGATTGTGAAATGGCATTTGTTGAGCAAGAAGATATTTTAAATATTTTTGAAGGACTAACGCGTCACTTGTTAAAAGAAGTGAACAATGTAGAGGTGGAGAAATTTCCAAGAATGTTATATGATGATGCGATGCGTATCTATGGAAATGACAAACCAGACATTCGTTTTGGGATGGAGTTTGGCGAGTTGAATGAAATTACACAACACAAAGATTTTGGCGTTTTTAACAACGCAGAATTGGTGGTTGGTTTCGCAGTTCCCGGAGGAAATGCTTACACAAGAAAAGAGATTGATACTTTAATTAAATGGATAAAAAGACCACAAGTAGGTGCTTTAGGAATGATTTATTGTCGTGTAAACGAAGATGGAACGTTCAAATCTTCTGTAGATAAATTCTACGATCAAGAAGATTTAGCAAAGTGGGCTGAAAAAACGGGAGCAAAAACAGGAGATTTAATCTTTGTATTATCCGGAGATACCAATAAAGTGAGGGCACAGTTGTCTGCTTTAAGAATGGAGTTGGCAGCGCGTTTAGGGTTGCGTGATCCAAAAGTGTTTGCCCCATTATGGGTAATCGACTTTCCGTTATTAGAATTGGATGAAGAAACAGGGCATTATCATGCAATGCACCATCCTTTTACTTCACCAAAACCAGGGCAAATGGAACTCTTAGATACAGATCCTGGTGCTGTAAAAGCAAATGCATACGATTTGGTTTTAAATGGAAATGAAATCGGTGGAGGTTCTATAAGAATTCATGATAAGAAAATGCAAGCAACCATGTTGCGTCATTTAGGTTTTTCTGATGCAGATGCCAAAGCACAATTTGGCTTCTTAATGGATGCCTTTGAATATGGTGCACCACCACACGGAGGTTTGGCTTTTGGATTGGACAGGTTGGTTGCTATTTTAGGCGGCCAAGAAACCATTAGAGACTTTATTGCATTTCCGAAAAACAATTCTGGACGCGATGTAATGATTGACGCACCTGCTTTTATAGATGCAACGCAATTGAAAGAATTAAGTTTAAAATTAGATATTAAAGCATAAAAAATACTTTAAAAAATATAGACTTCACAGGCTAAGACTGAACTTCTTTTGGTATCAAGATTTGTGAGGTCTTTTTTTAACTATTTTTTTTACTACTTTTAAACTATGAAAAACAGCTTCACAATTTTACTATTATTTATTTCAATTGTTGCGTTTACCCAAAAAATTACGGGTGATGAACTGTTAGAAAAATCTATTCAGTTTCACGACCCGAACAATAATTGGGAAACGTTTGAGGGCGAACTTTTTGTTACCATGGAAACACCTAAAAGAGCTCCAAGAAAAAGTCGCATACAAATAGATATTCCGAAGCAATATTTTTCGGTAGAAGCTAAAAGAGATACTATTATTACAAAATATATGGTGTCTAAAGAGGAATGTAGTTTTTTAATTAACGGAAACACAGCACCGTCTGAAGCTTTAAAAGAGCAATATAATTTGAATTGCCAGCGTGCAAAAATGTATAAAAATTATTATACCTATTTGTATGGTTTGCCAATGAAGTTGAAAGATAAAGGGACCATTATCAATCAAAAAGTAACTACCAAAACTTTTAAAGGGAAAGAATATTTGGTTTTAAAAGTAAATTATTCTAAAGAAGTAGGCAAAGACACTTGGTATTTTTATTTCGATCCTGAAACATATGCAATGGAAGTATATCAGTTTTTTAAAGAAGCAAAAGATAGCGGAGAGTATATTTTATTATCGGGTATAGAAACTATTAAGGGTATTAAAATGCCTAAAAATAGGGCTTGGTATTATAATAAAGATGATGGTTATTTAGGAACAGATGTGTTGTCTAAATTAAAATAATTTCGATATTTAAAACGAATAATAATAACTATTAAAAAAATAACAATGTCAGTTTTAGCTTGTTTAAAACTGCTATTTTAAGCAATGCCAACAACAAGAAAAATATACAAAAATATATTAATTTGGAGATATAAATATATTTCTCAACGGCAGTTTATTTATATTCTAAGTATTCTAGTCGGATTTTTATCTGGTGTTGCGGCACTTATTTTAAAAAATTTAACGCATTTTTTTCAGCATCTTTTAGAAGGAAATTTAGTGCGTTATTACCACAATGCTTTTTACTTTGTCTTCCCTATTATAGGACTTACCATTGTTTTTTTTGTGATCAAATTTATATTAAAAGAGAAAGTAGATCACGGTATACCATCTACACTTTTTGCAATCTCTAAGCGCAAAGGAATTATAAAGCGCAAAAAAATGTTTGCCTCTATGTTAACAGCTCCCATAACGGTAGGTTTTGGTGGTTCCGTTGGTTTAGAAGGCCCAACAGTGGCCACAGGTGCGGCCATAAGTTCTAATATTGCACGTTTATTTCATTTAAATCAAACCACTAGAAGTTTGTTAATTGGTTGTGCTGCGGCTGGTGCACTATCTTCTATATTTAAAGCACCCATTGCTGCAATAATTTTTGCAATAGAAGTATTTAGTTTAGATCTTACAATTGCTTCTATGTTGCCTTTACTTTTGGCATCCTTGTCAGCTATTATTACCTCACATTTTTTCTTTGGTTCAGATGTATTACTTCCTTTTAAAACAGCAGATATTTTTTCAATTAAAGACGTTCCTTTTTATATTATTTTAGGAGTCGTAACAGGGTTGACTTCTGTTTATTTCACGGAGGTTTATGACAGAATTCAAAAATTTTTCGATCGTATAGATTCTCCAGTGAAGCGCATGTTAGTAGGTGGCACTGGTTTGGGTGTTTTGGTGTATTTTATTCCACCGTTATATGGAGAAGGGTTTGAGGTAATTAATAATTTAATTGCGGGAAATCCGGAAGAAGCTTTAAAAAACAATTTTATGCATTTAGATTTAACAAATGTTTGGATTGTTATTCTCTTATTAATTGGCTTGGTTTTTTTTAAGGTTATAGCAAGTGCTTTAACATTTGGTGCTGGCGGTGTTGGTGGTATTTTTGCACCTACCTTATTTATGGGAAGTATCTTAGGGAATGTGGTTGGCAAAATTATAAATAATACCGGATTTTCTGGTATTTCTGAAAGTAATTTCACTTTAGTAGGTATGGCCGGTTTAATGGCTGGTGTTTTACACGCACCACTTACTGCAATATTTTTAATTGCAGAGGTTACAGGTGGTTATGGCCTTTTTATTCCGTTGATGATTACCGCTGCAATTTCGTATTCGATTGCAAAATACGTGCATCCGTATTCTGTGTATGCCATGGAATTAGGGAGAAAAGGAGAGTTAATTACCCACGATAAAGACCATGCCGTTTTAACTTTAATGGAGATTGATAAGGTTATTGAAAGTAATTTTATCGCCGTATATCCGAATATGAGTTTGGGTGAAATGATAAAAGAAGCCGTTGTAAAATCGAATCGGAATATTTTTCCTGTAGTAGATGAAGAAAGCAATAAACTATTAGGTATTATTTTACTAGATGATATTCGGCCTATTATGTTCGATCAAACACTGTACAATACCGTAGTTGCCAGAGAAGTGATGCAAAAACCGCCAGAAGTTATAGCGGTTGGTAAAGACAGGATGACAGACATTATGAAGAAGTTCCAGAAAAGTGGTGCATGGAATTTACCTGTTATCGAAAATAATAAATACATTGGCTTTATCTCTAAATCGAAGCTATTAACTGCTTATAGAAATAAATTAATAGAGGTTACTAGCTAAAAAAAATAGATTAAAATGAGAACAAATAATTTCACTCAAAATATGTTAAAGAAGTCTAATGCAGCGTTAGCAGACATTTTAGAGGATAAAGAGACCTACACAGACGAAGCGATACAAGCAGTAATTTGGGAGTTAGAAAATAGAGACATCATTGAAAAAGGGAGCATTATCCACAATCCGGTTTTGTTAGAAAAGGATATTTTAGTCGAAGAAAAAGAAATAGAAGATATTCCTGCGGCATCCATTGAAGAATTGGCGATACCAACCTTGTATTCGAAAAGAGCCATACAAGGTTTTACTATTTTTTTCAGCACATTGTTTGGTGCCGTTTTATTAATGAGTAATTTAAAGAAACTAAACAAACCAAGGGCGAGAATGGAAGTATTTGTTTTTGGAATTGGGTATACCTTTTTAACGATTTTGCTTTTGAATTACCTTCCAAAAACCTTTTTTTTAACCATGGTTTTCAACCTAATTGGTTATGCTGTTTTGGTGGAGTATTATTGGAATAAAAATTTAGGAAAAGAATTGAAGTATCAAAAGAAACAAATTTCTAAACCATTAATTATCTCATTTACTATTTTAATTTTTTTAGTATTCCTCCAGTTTTTACCAAGTATGTTAGGGTCTTAAACGATTAAATTTTCTTAAAAACTAAGCACCCCATTTTTCTTCAAGAGCAATGAGTTCTTTCTGTGACTTCATGATCGGTTTTTGATTGATAATGCCAATTTTTAGACAGATGTACAGCAAAAAAATTATTTCTAAATCTTCGGCATTTAAAATTAAAAGATTGCTGGTATTTTCCTCTATAGACTCAGAGAAACCGTCATTTATTTCTGCTATTTTATGGCCATTTTTAAAAACCGATTGCTTTTGGAAATAGTGCATTCGAATCTCGTAAAAATCCTTTCCTAAACTTAGTTTAAAAATAGAATTGGCAACGTTTTCAGAATTTAAAACAAGTGTTTCTTTGCTTTTAGTCATAATAATATAAGACATTCTCCATTGCCAAAATTTAAATTTTTTAGAAACTGCATAAAGAATTTCATTTTTCAAATTGTAAATTTCAGCAGTTGTTTTTCCGAATTCTAAAAACCAACTTGCAGTATATTGCAGTGCGTCAGCAGCGTTAAAAAGCTTAAAATTATTAGTAGAATGGTCAATTTTATAATTTATTTTTTCCATTTTATTTTTTAGTATTTAAATAGTGTGAAACCAAATCAGGAAAATCTGTAAATGCACCATCTGTATTGGCACTTATTAAAAGTGTTTCCATCATTTCTTCAAATGAAGAGAACTCATCTAAAACATCTGCCCTTAGCGTATAAGGATGCACTATTAAATTTAACGCATGCGCATCAGTAACTAAAGAAGTAAAGGTAAATTTGCCCGCTACTTTTTGTTCTAAAATTTGTTTGTAATGGGGTCCAATTCCGTCTGCATAGGTAGCAAAGTGTTTTAGTTGTTTTGCTTCTTGAGGGGTTTCTATGAGTTGTACCAAGAATAATTCTGATTTGAATTCAATACGAATCCTCTCTAGTTCTTTCGCATCAAAGCATTGTAAAATACAGTTGTCTTTTTTCGTATGATATCCGTAATCTGCAAGTAGTTTTAAAACAATTTTTGTCAAATTTTTCCCTTCTTTCTTATGAAATTCAGGTTCTTTAATTTCTGGGTAAATTCCGATATTTTTTTGGGTACTTTTATTTAAACCCTGTATGAGTTGCAATTCCTGCTCAAAAGAGTGCAATTTAAAAGTACCCGCTCCTTTTGGGAAACGATTCAAATACAACTGTCCTCCAGTAGCATGATTAAAACGCTCAAACACTTTTAAAGTTTGCAATTCTGCAAAGGTAAAATCAATTACATAGTACCTATTATCTGCTCTTTTTCTGTTTGAAAATCTAGTGGCAACGTCGGTAACGTCATCCAGGTAAATATCATGAATTACAATGGCAACATCATCTTTACTCAATACTACATCTTGCTCTATAAAATCACAATTCATTGCATGCGCCATTGCTTTTGCTTCCATGGTGTGTTCCGGCAAGTATCCGGAAGCGCCTCGGTGTGCAATGACAATTTTTTTATTCATTATAGCGGTATCTTTTATTTGATGGCAAGAAATGAAACCCATACCAATCAAAAATACTAAAATAGATTTCATTTATGCAATTTTTGTCTTTTTGATTATTTTTAAAGATTAAAGATAGAACTTTTGTAGTTTTGCAAGATGAAGTTAGCGTTAAAAATAATGTTTATTGTCTTTTTAGTTTGGATGGCGGTTGGCGCGTATTTAATAAATAAAGAACATGAGAAAGCACAAATTGTAATGGGTTTGGGCGTTTTCTATTTGTCGTTTTTATTTATGCCTTTGTTTATTTACTACAGATATAGAGACGGTAAGTACAAGAAATATATTTTAAATGATCAGAAACTGAAAGAGGCTTTTAGTCAGCAATCAAAGAAGTAAGACTTCCCTCTTTTTGCAGTGACTATTTAATACAGACGGCTACCTGCCATAAGTTCGAATCTCAGTTGCCATTTTTTTTCTTTTTTAAAAAGCTATTTATTAACATTAATAAAAAGGTTTCTTAACATGTTTTGTACATTATAATTACATTAAAAGGCTAATTTTGAAGCTCAGAAAACGTTGTAAACTTTCTGAATTTGAATTTGAATTAGAGATTTAAACGGTAGCATTTGTTACCGTTTTTTTATGTCTTAAAGAGAAGAATAGTTCGTACTTTTGTAGTCTATGATAGACCCAAAAGAAGCAATTTCTGAAAAAGCAGTTTTAATTGGTGTAA
>Ga0222646_100511_pt1 | contig 10915 bp, 9 predicted proteins | sample AntAcemetagen293_FD_179819 | JGI IMG/M metagenome (GOLD analysis project Ga0222646, IMG submission 179819) | Saline water microbial communities from Ace Lake, Antarctica - #293 | ecosystem: Environmental > Aquatic > Non-marine Saline and Alkaline > Saline | place: Antarctica: Ace Lake | collected... | reverse complement strand
AAACAAACTTAAGTTTTATCTTGTTGATTAAAACATTAAAAATGTTAAACATTTTATAAATTTGCATAAAAAAAGAGCGTTTTCTAAAGCGCTCTTTTTTTTATTTTTTTGAATAGTACTTATTTTACCTTCGCTAATAATTTCTTTTGATATTTTCCTTGCACAACATCTACAACAACTAAAATTGCAATTACAAAATAGAAGGTTGTTTTACTCATGGGTACAATTTCGTTACCAAACAGTGTTAAATGAGCTAAATGACCGCCTTCCGTAATCAGCATAATGCCCACAATAAAAAGAATAAATAACCCTAAGACTTCATACATTCTATTTTTCGCTAGGAATTCTGATATTTTATCAGCTAAAAACAGCATTAATAAACCACTGATAACAATAGCAATTGTCATAATTACAAATGCTGTTGTGGTGCTCTCTATAGCACTGGTAAGACCTATTGCCGCCAAGATAGAATCGAATGAAAACACTAAATTCATAATTACAATACTTATAATTACAGCCTTAGATGTTTTTGTTCCTTTACTTTCATCGAATGCAGATTGCTCTAAATTTTGAATAGCAATCATGTGCCAGATTTCTTTAATGGCTGTATAAATTATAAATCCGCCACCAAGTAAAACAATGATACTGTGTCCGTTAAAAGCAAACTTTATGACATCGTCAATACCACCCGTTAAGAGAGAGAAAGGTTTTTGAAAGTATCCAATAATAGAAACCAACAAGAATAAAAGCACAATTCTTAATACAATGGCTATTAAAATGCCCACTTTTCGTACTCTTTTTCTGGCTACTTCTGGAGCTTTCTTAGATTCTAACGAAATGTATAATAGGTTATCGAAACCTAAAACGGCCTGCAACATAATTAACATAAAGAGTGTAAAAATATTTTCTAACATTTTTTATTTTTTATTTCAAAGATATTTGGATTGCTTGTAATACACACTATTTTATTAGCGTAATTTCTATGAACTGCTGCGCAGTAATTTAAAAAATATATTTCCATAAGATTCGAATACTTACAAAGGCAATTAAAGTTGCGGTTGCTTTTTTAAGTTGAATAGGTGTAAAGAAGTGGTTGCTTTTTCTGTTACCAATTTGCCCGCCAATAAAAACAGTACCTAACAAAATACTCGTTAAATTCCAATCAATTAAAAAATTTGGACTCGCATATTGGCCAATAAAGCCAGCAATGGAGTTTACCAAAATAAAAAAACTTGCGGTTGCGGCTATTTTTTTAGGAGTATCCCAATTAGTAAGGTGTAATAAGGGTGCTAGAAAGATACCACCACCAATACCAACCATTCCAGAAATAAATCCAATAATTGCTCCAAAGCTTGCGTTTCTTGCTATTTTTGAGTTGCTATTTTTTTTACTAGAAGGAACAATTTGTTTTGAAAACCACATGGTAATTGCGGCAAAGAATAAAGTAAAGCCTAATAAAATAAAAAAAAATTGCTGTTTTATTTGTACCATTCCTCCCAAAAAAGCCAACGGAATACTAAATAAAATAAGCGGAATTGTTTTTTTAAAATCAATTTTTTTCTGTTGAAAGAATAGAAAGACATTGCAAGAAACTACAACAATATTGCACAACAAAGCAGTTGTTCTAATTTGTGTAAATACAATTCCGGTCAAAGCTAAAATTGCCAAATAACTAGATCCTCCTCCAAAGCCAACGGACGAATATAAAATTGCCACAATAAAGAATAATAGAATAATGTGCCAGTATTGCAAGAAGGTTTCAAAAATCAACATATATTTAACCGTAGCATATTTTTTAAGTCGCTTGCTTTTTAAAGAAATTTAGTTTGATTTTTTATAAATCAGTGATTATTTAGGTTGTTTTGGTGTTTTTTGTCCATATCACCCTATTAATTGTTTTTTTTTATTCACCGTCTTACTTGTTTATCGATAGCTTTGTGATCATAGTTGTTATTTAAACGATTGGCAACATCTAATAAGCATTATAAAAATAGGGTATTTAATTTTAATTAGTAGCGATAATAACGAATCATTATTCACATGGTATCAGAAAACAAAAAGAAATATTGGAATAAAAATTTAAAATATCTGGCAATTTTATTAAGCATCTGGTTTTTAGTCTCTTTTGTTTTTGGAATTCTTTTGGTAGCTGAATTAAATTTAATAAGAATTGGTGGTTTTAAACTTGGTTTCTGGTTTGCTCAACAAGGTGCTATTTATGTTTTTGTCATGCTCATTTTTGTGTATATCAAATTGATGAATAAACTAGATAAGGAGTTTGGTTTTAATGAAGACGAAAAATAATTAAAACAAAAAAAAGAATGAGTATTCAAGTTTGGACCTGGATTTTAGTAGGAATTACATTTACATTATATATAGGTATCGCAATTTGGTCTAGAGCTGTTTCTACGAAGGAGTTTTATGTTGCGGGTGGTGGTGTCTCACCATTGGCAAACGGATTAGCAACCGCAGCAGATTGGATGTCTGCTGCCTCTTTTATTTCAATGGCAGGTCTTATTTCCTTTAATGGCTACGATGGTTCTGTTTATTTAATGGGTTGGACAGGCGGTTATGTGTTATTGGCCTTATTGCTTGCTCCTTATTTAAGAAAATTTGGAAAGTTTACCGTTCCAGATTTTATTGGAGATCGTTATTATTCTAACGTGGCAAGAAGCGTTGCCGTATTTTGTGCACTTTTAGTCTCATTTACTTATGTTGCTGGCCAAATGCGTGGTGTAGGTTTGGTTTTTTCTCGTTTTTTAGAAGTAGACATCAATACAGGTGTTGTTATTGGGATGATTATTGTCTTGTTTTATGCCGTTTTAGGAGGTATGAAAGGAATTACTTATACACAAGTGGCGCAATATTGCGTTTTAATTTTCGCTTTTATGGTACCTGCAATTTTTATTTCGATTCAAATGACAGGAAATCTAATTCCGCAATTGGGTTTTGGTGGTGCCGATGAAAACGGAATTTATTTATTAGATAAGCTAGATCGTTTGCATAGAGAATTAGGTTTTGCGGAATATACTTCAGGAAGTAAATCTACGTTAGACGTTTTTCTGATAACGGCTGCTTTAATGTTCGGCACCGCAGGATTACCACATGTAATTGTTCGTTTTTTTACCGTAAAGAAAGTTGCCGATGCCCGGAAGTCTGCAGGTTATGCATTGCTTTTAATTGCCATTTTATATACTGCAGCGCCAGCAATATCAGTTTTTTCTAGAACAAATTTAATTGAAACAGTGAGCAATCAAGAATATAAAAAAATGCCAGAATGGTTTGGCAATTGGGAAAAAACAGGACTGATACAGTTTGATGATAAAAATAAAGACGGATTAATTCAGTATGTGGCAGATGCTAAAAAGAATGAATTAATTGTTGATAAAGACATTATGGTATTGGCAAATCCAGAAATTGCAGGTTTGCCAAACTGGGTAGTTGCTTTGGTAGCAGCAGGTGCATTAGCGGCAGCTTTGTCTACCGCAGCAGGTTTATTATTAGTAATTTCTGCAGCTGTTTCTCATGATTTGATAAAGAAAATGATCAATCCAAATATTACGGAAAAAGGAGAATTACTTGTTGCAAGATTGGCAGCAGTTGTGGCGGTTTGTGTTGCTGGTTATTTTGGAATTCATCCGCCAGATTTTGTCGCCGCCACGGTTGCATTGGCTTTTGGTTTGGCTGCAGCTTCTTTTTTTCCAGCAATAATTTTAGGTATTTTTAGTAAAAGGATGAATAGTGAAGGCGCTATTTCTGGAATGATTATAGGAATTTTACTGATGCTTTTCTATATGATGAAATTTAAATTCGATTGGTTTGGTGGTGGAACAAAAGAAGATTGGTGGTTTGGAATTTCACCCGAAGGTTTTGGTACAATTGCAATGATTGCTAACTTTATAATCTCGATAATTGTTTCAAAATTTATGAAAGCACCACCAAAAGAAGTAATGGAAATAGTAGAAAATATTAGAATTCCTATTGGAGCAGGAGAAGCTACGCATTAATTTTAAAGAATATATTTAATTTGCTACTAGTCGATAAATTATTGTTATTAGTAGAATAAATAGTAGTACATAATATCAATTTAATAGTTTAGTGCTATAAATAAAGTATAAGAAATGAGCAATTATCACATCAAACATTTAGAAGAGTATTATCAAGTTTATCGAAAATCGATTCGTGAACCAGAAAACTTTTGGGAAGAGATTGCTGAAGAGCATTTTGTTTGGCGTAAAAAATGGGATAAAGTTTTAGAATGGGACTTTTCTAAACCAGCAGTAAAATGGTTTGAAGGGGCAAAATTAAATATTACAGAAAACTGTATTGACAGACACTTGGCTACAAGAGCAGACAAGACTGCTATTTTATTCGAGCCCAATAATCCTGGTGAAGTGGCAGAACATATTACGTTTAGACAACTTTATGAGCGAGTGAACCAATTTGCAAATGTTTTAAAAGAAAACGGTATTAAAAAAGGAGATAGAGTATGTATTTATGTGCCAATGATTCCAGAATTGGCAATTGCAACCTTAGCTTGTGCAAGAATTGGTGCTATTCATTCTGTAGTTTTCGCAGGTTTTTCAGCCGCTGCATTGGCAACAAGAATTAACGATTCTGATTGTAAAATGGTCATTACTTCTGATGGTTCTTATCGGGGTGCAAAAACCATCGATTTGAAAGGAATTGTAGATGATGCTTTAGAAAATTGTGCAGGAGTAGAAACTGTTTTGGTTGCTAAAAGAATCAACACAGATGTTTATATGAAAGAAGGTCGTGATCAATGGTTGCAACCTTTATTAGATAAAGCAGCTACTGCATGTGAAGCAGAAATTATGGATGCAGAAGATCCGTTGTTTATTTTATACACGTCTGGCTCTACAGGAATGCCAAAAGGCATGGTGCATACAACGGCTGGTTATATGGTATATACCGCATATACCTTTAAAAATGCGTTTCAATATAAAGAAGATGATGTGTATTGGTGTACTGCAGATATTGGTTGGATTACGGGTCATTCTTACATTGTGTATGGTCCGTTAGCAAACGGGGCAACCACATTAATGTTTGAAGGAGTGCCAAGTTATCCTAATTTTGGACGCTTTTGGGAAATTATTGAAAAACATAAAGTAACTCAATTTTATACAGCTCCAACAGCTATTAGAGCCTTGGCAAAACACGGCACAGAATTAGTAGACAAATATGATTTATCTTCATTAAAAGTTTTAGGTTCTGTAGGAGAACCCATAAACGAAGAAGCATGGCATTGGTATAATGACAATATAGGGAAAAAGAAAAGTCCGATTATAGATACTTGGTGGCAAACAGAAACAGGAGGGATGATGATTACACCAATTCCTTACGTAACTCCAACCAAACCGACTTATGCAACCTTACCTTTTATAGGAATTCAGCCTGCAATAATGGACGAAAACGGAAACGAATTAATAGGAAATCAGGTAGAAGGAAGACTCTGTGTTAAATTTCCTTGGCCAAGTATTGCAAGAACTATTTGGGGAAACCACCAACGTTATAAAGAAACCTATTTTTCTGCCTATAAGGGCATGTATTTTACAGGTGATGGTGCTTTAAGAGATGAGGTTGGGTATTACAGAATTACCGGTAGAGTAGATGATGTAATAATTGTGTCTGGCCATAATTTAGGAACCGCTCCTATTGAAGACGCCATAAACGAACATCCTGCAGTGGCAGAATCTGCTATTGTTGGTTTTCCGCACGATATAAAAGGAAGCGCATTGTACGGGTACGTCACTTTAAAAGATACGGGAGAAAGCAGGAATCACGACAATTTAAAAAAGGAAATCAATCAATTGATAACAGATAGAATTGGGCCGATTGCAAAATTAGATAAAATTCAGTTTTCTGAAGGTTTGCCAAAAACACGCTCAGGAAAAATAATGCGTCGTATTCTTCGTAAAATTGCCTGTAATGAAATGGACAATTTAGGAGATGTTTCTACCTTATTGAATCCAGAAGTGGTGCAAAGTATTATTGATAATAGATTGTAAGTCCCTCTTAGGTGCATGAATTAAGACCTGTCACGTTTCAAAACCTGACAGGTTTTTCTGTTTACCGTAACTTTGTTAATCTGTCATAGTTTTTTTGAATGGCATATAAATTGAAGTGAATGGATTAAACATATTTTAAAATTAAAAGAATTAATGCAACATCTAAAAGATTCAAAAGAAAATAAAAAGAAACCCAAAGTATCTATTTTAAAGGCATTCAAAACCATTATTTGGCCAAAACGAAAGCTTGTTTTTATTGGATTGATACTTATCGTGTTCAGTAGATTGTCTAGTTTGGTTGCACCTTTAAAAATTCAAACGTTATTAGATGACGTAATTCCGAATAAGGATTATGAGCAATTATATAGTTTATTGTTTGTGGTTGGTTTGGCAATTTTAGTGCAAGCAACTACGTCTTTTTTACTGACACGTATTTTAAGCGTACAAGCGCAATATTTAATATCAGAATTAAGAGCCCAAGTTCAAAAGAAAGTATTGTCTTTGCCTATCAGCTTTTTTGACAATACAAAATCTGGTGCATTGGTTTCTAGAATTATGAGTGATGTTGAGGGGGTTCGAAATTTAATTGGAACGGGCTTGGTGCAATTAGTAGGTGGAACCATTACCGCAGTAATTTCTATGATATTGCTAATTCAAATTAGTCTGTCTATGACCTTTTTTGTATTGGTCCCTGTGGCTGTTTTCGGTGTAGTAGCTTTAAATGCGTTTAAATATATTCGTCCTATTTTTAGAAATAGAGGCGTTATTAATGCAGAAGTAAATGGTAGATTAACAGAAACATTATCTGGAGTAAGAGTTATAAAAGCGTTCAATGCAGAAGCACAAGAAAATGAAACGTTTGAAAAAGGAGTAGACAAGTTATTTCAAAATGTAAAAAAGAGTTTAACCGCAACTGCAATTATGTCAAGTGCTGCTACTTTTTTATTAGGACTCGCAACTACGGGAATTATGGGAATTGGGGGGTATAAAATTATGACTGGAGAATTGACGGTTGGAGAATTTTTATCCTTTACTTTTTTATTAGGATTAATGATAGCGCCAATTGTACAAATGAGTAATATTGGAAGTCAGTTAACAGAAGCATTGGCAGGTCTTGATAGAACAGAAGAATTGATGAATATGTCTGCCGAGGAGGACGATGAAAATAGAATAATAGAATTAGAAAATATGCAAGGAACACTTGTTTTTGACAATGTTTCTTTTGCCTATGAAGAAGGAAAAGAAGTATTAAATAATATTAGTTTTCAAGTACCTTCGGGTTCTGTAACAGCATTGGTTGGTAGTTCTGGTTCAGGAAAATCTACCATTGCAGGATTGTCTGCCACTTTTTTAAATCCGGAATCTGGTAAAATCACTATAGATAATCAAGATCTAGCCAATGTAAAATTGTCTAGTTATCGGAAACATTTGGGGGTGGTTTTACAAGATGAATTTTTATTTGAAGGAACCATTAGAGAAAATATCTTATTCCCAAGACCAAATGCAACCGAAGAGGAATTACAAAATGCTGTAAACGCGGCATATGTAAATGAGTTTACAGATCGTTTCGATCTCGGTATAGATACTTTAATAGGAGAAAGAGGTGTGAAGTTATCGGGTGGTCAGCGCCAGCGTTTGGCAATTGCAAGAGCAATTTTGGCAGACCCAAAAATTATAATTTTAGATGAAGCTACTTCTAGTCTCGATACAGAGAGTGAGTCTTTAATTCAGAAAAGTTTATCTGAATTGGTAAAAGACAGAACAACTATTGTAATTGCACACCGATTAAGTACCATTAAACAAGCAGATCAAATATTAGTAATAGAAGCAGGATCAATAGTTGAACGAGGTACTCATGACCAATTGATAGAAAAGAAAGGAAGATATTTTGAATTGTATACCTATCAAGCAAAAATTTAGTAAATGCTTTTTGTAAATACCCGTTTTAATAAAAGACGCTAATCGCTAGTATCGCATTATTTATGAAAAAAATACTTTTATTACTCATTATCATGGTTGCAATTTCTTGTAAAAATGAAATTAAAAAAGACTTAAAAAAAGAGGCATCTCTTGGGGTGAAAAAAGAAAGTTTTTCAACAGCGCTAGGAAAGGTCTTTGAAGCACACGGTGGTATCAATTCTTGGAGGAAATTACAAACATTGTCTTTTAATATAGGCAAAGAAATTCATACCATAGATTTACATTCTAGAAAAACTGTAATTAATACGCCAAAATATTCCTTAGGCTTTGATGGTGAAGCTGTTTGGCTAGATGAAATTGAAAAAGGAACTTACAAAGGAAATCCTACTTTTTATTATAATCTATATTTCTACTTTTATGCGATGCCTTTTGTGTTGGCTGATACTGGAATTATCTATAAAAAAGTTGATGATTTAGTTTTTGAAGGAACAAAGTATCCTGGTTATAAGGTTTCCTACAAAGCGAATGTAGGTGCTTCACCTGATGATACTTATAAGGTGTATTACAACCCGAAAACCTATCAAATGGAATGGCTAGCGTACACCGTTACTTTTACAGCTAAACAAGTTAATAATGATTACCATTTTATAAAATATAATAAATGGGAAGACGTAGACGGGTTTTTGTTGCCAAAAGAAATTACGTGGTATAAAATGGGTGAAAAAGGAATGCCAACAAAACCGGAAAGACCTGTAATAGAATTTACACTACCATTAATTAGTCAGGGTAAATTGGCAGATTCATTTTTTGAAAAGACTGTTGAGTAGTTTTTGAGTAGCAGTGCCGCAGCAGCAGTTTGCAGTTAATAAGTGATTTAAAAAAGAATAATTGACTATTGAGTGCAATTAAAAGACTATTCGTATAAAAGCATCTGAAGTGCGCTACTTTTCTCGAACAGAAAGTTCGTTCAATATTTTGTCATAAACAGAGACATAATACTCATGAAACCTTGACAGCAAAACGTTTTTATATTTTCCTGTATTTTTAAGAATCTCTAAATCGAATAAATGAACGGCATCAACTTCTTCAATTTGGATGGTTAGTTCTTGAATAGGAACTTTTAATTCAGCGACAAAAACGTGATGGTGCTCGTTATCTTGTATTCCGTTTTCATGGGTAACTTGATGAATTCTTGTTCCAATTTTGAGAAAATTTTTATCTTCTAATTTCAAACCAATTTCTTCAAAAACTTCTCTTTTAGCACCTTCTAAAATAGCTTCACCAGCATCAATGTGTCCAGCAACAGAAATATCCCAAATTCCGGGAAACACTTTCTTAGTGAGTGCTCTCTTTTGAAGGAGTATTTTTTTTTCTAATGTAAACAACCAAATATGAACAGTTGCGTGAAACCAACCATTTTTATGTGCTTCGGATTTTAGGGCTGTTTTTCCTGTAAGCTTTCCTTCAGGAGTAAGGATGTCTAGTAGTTCGTCCATATTTTAGAATTACGAATTTAAAATCATGAATTACGAGTTATATATTTGTAATTCATGATTTTAAATTCGTAATTATTTATTTAAAATAAGAGAAATTTTCTCCATCTTTAATTTTTAATAACGTTTCATAAATCATTTTAATTACGTTTTCCACGTCTTCTCTATGGACCATTTCTACCGTTGTGTGCATGTATCTTAAAGGTAAAGAAATTAATGCAGAAGCAACGCCACCGTTGCTATATGCAAACGCATCTGTATCTGTACCTGTTGCTCTAGAAAGTGCAGAACGTTGAAAAGGAATGTTTTTTTCTTCGGCAGTTTCTGTAATTAAATCACGCAATTTTTGTTGAACTGCAGGTGCATACGCAATCACAGGTCCTTTGCCCATTTCTAGATGACCAGCGGCTTTTTTATCAATCATTGGTGTTGTAGTGTCGTGTGTAACATCTGTGACAATTGCTACATTTGGTTTAATCGTATGTGTAATCATTTCTGCGCCGCGTAAACCAATTTCTTCTTGTACAGAGTTTGTAATATACAAACCAAAAGGAAGCGTTTTGTTGTTTTCTTTTAACAAACGCGCAACTTCAGCAATCATAAAACCACCCATTCTGTTGTCTAAAGCTCTGCAAACAAATTTATCGCCATTTAAAATATGAAATTCATCTGGATAGGTAATTACACATCCCACATGAACTCCTAATTGTTCAACCTCTTTTTTTGTTGCACAACCTGTATCAATAAAAATGTTGTCTGGTTTAGGTGCTTCTTCTTTTGCTTTGTCTCTTGTATGAATTGCTGGCCATCCAAAAACACCTTTTACAATGCCTTTTTTTGTATGAATATTAACAATTTTACTAGGTGCAATTTGATGATCTGATCCGCCATTTCTAACAACGTAAATCAGTCCATTATCGGTAATATAATTTACATACCAAGAAATTTCATCTGCATGACCTTCAATGACAACTTTATATTTTGCATCAGGATTTATAACTCCAACTGCCGTACCATAGGTATCTGTAATAAAAGTATCTACATATGGTTTTAAATAATCCATCCAAATTTTCTGACCTTCCCATTCATAACCCGTAGGAGCAGCGTTATTTAAATATTTCTCTAAAAACGTAAGTGATTCTTTATTTAAAATTGATTTTTTTGCCATTATATGTAAATTTAAAAGGTTGTACTTTTTGTTAATTTCTTTATCGATTGTAAAAATAAAGCGATTTTGAGGAATTGCATTAAAAAAACATAAAAAAGTGTAACAAAAGTGGTTATTTTTGTACTAACTGTAAAAGTAAATAACACTAAACTAAAAAAGATGAAGCTCGTAATAAAAAATCTTACAAAAACATATAAAAACGGTGTAAAAGCAATTGACAATTTAAGTATTGAAATTGGTACCGGAATGTTTGGTTTACTAGGGCCAAATGGCGCGGGGAAATCTTCTTTAATGAGAACCATTGC
>Ga0222646_100509_pt1 | contig 10968 bp, 7 predicted proteins | sample AntAcemetagen293_FD_179819 | JGI IMG/M metagenome (GOLD analysis project Ga0222646, IMG submission 179819) | Saline water microbial communities from Ace Lake, Antarctica - #293 | ecosystem: Environmental > Aquatic > Non-marine Saline and Alkaline > Saline | place: Antarctica: Ace Lake | collected... | reverse complement strand
AGACAAAAAAGCGCGCTAATTAATAGCACGCTTTTTGTAGTAAAAACTTTTTCTTTAAAATCTAAATTCTAAACCACCATATATTCCGAATGGATGTCCTGGTCTTAAACCTGAAGGAACTCTAGAAACTGCATATGTATTGTTAAATACATTAATGATGTTTGTAGTTAAATTAAACCTTTTAGTCATAGCATACTTTGCAGAAATATCTACAATAAAATTTGAGGCTACTTTTACATTTGAAGGAATACTTCCTGCACCTGCTTGTGTTCTAAATTCCCCATTAAATCTTCCGTTTAGGTTGATTTCAAAATCTGAATGCTCTATTGAAAGCGTAGTATTGAATTGGTGTTTTGGTATGTATGGCATTTCATCTCCAGAAGCAACCGTTCCCCACAAACCATCTGAACTACCAAAGGCATTTTGAAACTCTGAATTAGTATATGTATATCCAAGAGAGATTGGTACAGAAAATTTATTTCCCTTTCTCGCTATATTATAGTTTAGTAAAAGCTCAAATCCGTTTACATTTACTTCCCCTGCATTAAATTGGTCTAAAGAACCAGTACCACCACTTGCAGCCAAATCGCTTCCTAAAAGATTTGAATAATCATTAAAGAATCCAACAAATTCTCCTTTTAAACTCCCGATGTTAAAACGTGTACCTAATTCGTAATTGATACTCTCTTCAGGTGCTTGTCCGTCTTGATTTCCCGGAGGAGAAAAACCTTTGTGTAATCCACCAAATATAGAAAAATCGTTATTAAATTTATAGTTGGTTCCTATTCCAGGAATAAAAACAGCTACAGCATTTTCTCTTGTTGCTAAATCAACGCCTGTTCTGTTTACATCGCTTTTACCAAAATCTTCTCTCTGTAAGGTGATGTTTTCATAACGAACACCTGGAGTAAACGTCCAATTGTTATATTTTAATTTATAAGTAATATAAGAAGCAAAAGCATTAGCACTGCTAATTCTGTTAGCATTTCTACCTGGTGTTCCTGCAGTGGTTAAAGTCATAGCACCCTCATTAGAAATACTGTATTTATCTACCCATTGAAAACGATCTTCTTCATCATAATGGAATCTAAAACCAATTTCTACATCATGAAATGTATCACCCATATACCAATGATAATCTAGTTTTGTTTGAATACCCTGTGCATAATATTTTCTATTATTAGCTTTTATACCTAGCGCATCTGCAGCAGAGTTTGCACTACCATTTACTATGTTAAAATGATCTGATAATGTAGAAGTATCTGCTAGAATATTAGCTATCTTTTGCTTATCTCCGTTAAAAGTAACATCATTTAATTTGTACCAATTTCTAGTAAAGTTATTTTGATACGCCGTAGTAGTAATTCTTAGGTTTTTAGAGAACTCTAGCGTATGTGTTAACATGTATTGCGAATGATCTGTGGTCATTTTATCGCTATTAGAAGCAGCATATCTAGAAAATGGATTCGCATTAAAATCTTCTTCAGATAATCCTAAATATGTTTCGTTACCAACTTCATCTGCATATTGAAACTTAAATTCTAAGGACTGTTTTGCAACAGCAGTAGGAAATAAATTTGTTTTAAATTTAGCAACAACATCATTTTTATTGAAACCAGTATTTTTACCACTTGGTAAAGTTTTAAAACCATCTGAACCATAGTTTAAATATTCCACCATATAACTAAAGATGCTGTTTCCACCACCAATTTTAGCATGCAGTTGGTTGGAGTTAAAACTACCATAACTTGCTCTTACTTTTCCGCCAAATTCAGCAGGTATTTGAGACGAAATCATATTGATAGCACCTCCTGTTGTTGAGGGACCATATTGTACTTGACTACTACCTTTTAATACCTCTACAGCATCCATTCTAGCAATAGTAGGGAAGTAATAAGCAGAAGATGCACTGTACGGAGCAGGTGCAATTAATACGCCATCTTCCATTAGCGTAATTTTAGAACTTCTTTCTGGAGAAGTTCCTCTCAAACTAATATTAGGTCTTAGTCCGAATCCATCTTCTTCATAAATACTAACTCCAGGGACAGTTCTTAAAGCTCTGTTTACGTCTGTAAAGCTAAATTTTTGTAATTCTTTAGGCGATAAATAATACGCAGAACCTGTTCTATGTTTTGCCACATATTTATTTCCGAAAATTACATTGGTAGAAATAATAATTTCATCTAATTTCTGAATAGAGTCTAAAGTACCTTGATGTTTTTCTGTTTGTTGAGCAGTTAATAGGCTTGTGAATAATGTAGTTACTCCGATAATATATTTGTTCATTTATTTAGATCAATTATAAATAGATTTATTTACGGGTGCAAAGATACTACCTCTTTTATGTAAATACAAAGTTTATTTAGAATAAATAAAAATAAAAATACAACTACTTGAATTATAACATGTTATGACAAAACTTTAACATTTAGAATTATTTATTGAATCTTTATAGCTTCGTAATGAAGATAAATAAAACACAATAAATTCATTTATATATTGTAAATTTGTACGCAATTATACTTTAATTGCACCATGACAGCACATAACGACAAAATTTTAGGAGAAGGTTTAACATATGATGATGTTTTATTAATTCCTGCCTTTTCAGAAGTACTTCCAAGAGAAGTAAGTATTCAAACAAAATTTAGTAGAAATATTACCATCAACGTTCCTATTGCTTCGGCAGCAATGGATACTGTTACAGAAGCTGCTTTGGCAATCGCTATTGCTAGAGAAGGGGGTATTGGTGTTTTACACAAAAACATGACCATTGAGCAACAAGCTCAAGAAGTAAGAAGGGTAAAACGTGCTGAATCTGGAATGATTCTAGATCCTGTAACCTTGCCTTTAACAGCTTCGGTTGCTGATGCAAAAGGAAGCATGAAAGAACATCATATTGGTGGAATTCCTATTGTAGATGACTATGGAACTTTAAAAGGGATTGTAACCAACAGAGATTTGCGTTTTGAACATGATGGAACAAGGGCAATTGTAGCTGTTATGACAAGCAAAGATTTAGTAACTGCTGCTGTTGGAACTTCTTTAAAGGATGCTGAAAAAATATTGCAAAATTATAAAATAGAAAAACTTTTAATAGTAGACGATGCCTATAAATTAAAAGGACTAATTACTTTTAGAGACATTACCAAAGTAACTCAGAAGCCAATTGCAAATAAAGATTCTTTTGGTAGATTAAGAGTTGCCGCTGCGTTAGGTGTTACAAGTGATGCTGTAGAAAGAGCAGAAGCGCTAGTAAATGCTGGTGTAGATGCTGTTATTATAGATACGGCACACGGGCATACGAAAGGGGTGGTTACGGTTTTAAAACAAGTAAAAGCAAAATTTCCAAATCTAGATGTTGTTGTTGGTAATATTGCAACGGGTGCAGCTGCTAAATATTTAGTTGAAGCGGGTGCAGATGCTGTAAAAGTAGGAATTGGACCTGGTTCTATTTGTACAACAAGAATTGTTGCCGGTGTTGGGTTTCCTCAATTTTCTGCAGTGTTAGAAGTTGCTGCTGCTATTAAAGGCAGTGGAGTTCCCGTAATTGCAGATGGCGGAATTCGATATACAGGTGATATTCCGAAGGCAATTGCTGCTGGTGCAGATTGTGTAATGCTTGGTTCTTTATTAGCAGGCACAAAAGAATCTCCAGGAGAAATGATTATTTACGAAGGAAGAAAATTTAAGTCTTATAGAGGTATGGGATCTGTAGAAGCAATGAAACAGGGTTCTAAAGACCGTTATTTTCAAGATGTAGAAGCAGATATAAAGAAATTAGTTCCTGAAGGGATTGTAGGTAGAGTGCCTTACAAAGGAGATTTAGATGAAAGCATTCATCAGTTTATTGGTGGTTTGCGTGCAGGAATGGGGTATTGTGGTGCAAAAGATATCGAAACATTAAAAGAAACTGGAAAATTTGTTAGAATTACTGCTAGTGGAATTAACGAGAGTCACCCGCATGATGTTCATATTACAAAAGAATCTCCGAACTATAGCAGAAGATAAAATTAGAAAAAATATATTTTTAAAAAGCTCAAGAATTAACTCTTGAGCTTTTGTGTTTTTATGCTTTTAGAGCACCCATAAAACGGTGCTAAAATGTTAAACATAATCATTTTGAATTGCTATATTTGTTTTAAACTAAACACTTATTCATATGAAAAAACTACTATTTCTTTTTTTATTCGTGTCTTTTTCAATGTCTGCTCAAAAAGTAGATTTATCCTACTATTTACCAAAAGACGTTACGTACAACCAAAGTATCCCAACACCCGCCTCTGTTATTGGACATGAAGTAGGCGAGTGGCACATTACACATGATAAATTGGTAATATATATGAAAGCGCTCGCAGCATCCTCAGATAGAATAGCTATTGAAGATAGAGGCAACACTTTTGAAGACAGGCCTTTGTTATTATTAACAATTACTTCGCCTAAGAATCACCAGAACCTAGAAAGTGTTCGAAAAACACATATAGATGCAACCAATAACGATAAGGTTGTTATTTCAGACAACCCTATTGTGGTGTACCAAGGGTTTTCAATCCACGGAAACGAACCGAGTGGTTCAAATGCAGCATTGGCAGTGGCTTATTATTTAGCTGCCGCAGAAGGAACAGAAATAGATGATTTGTTGAACAATGCCGTTATTTTATTTGATCCTTCTTTTAATCCGGATGGTTTGCAACGTTTTGCATATTGGGCAAATACCAATAGAAGTAAAAATATCAATCCAGATCCAAATGATAGAGAATATACAGAAGTTTGGCCAAGAGGAAGAACCAACCATTATCAGTTTGATATGAATAGAGATTGGTTGCCAGTGCAATTGCCAGAGAGCAAAGCGAGAATTGCAAGCTTTCATAAATGGTTGCCAAATATTTTAACAGATCATCATGAAATGGGTAGCAATTCAAGTTTCTTTTTTCAGCCAGGAATTCCGAGTAGAACAAATCCGTTAACACCTCAAATGAATCAGGACTTAACAAAAGAAATTGCAACGTACCATGCAAAAGCTTTAGATAAAATAGGTTCTCTTTATTACTCAGAAGAAAGTTTTGATGACTTTTATTATGGAAAAGGTTCTACGTTTCCAGATATCAACGGAAGTATTGGTATTTTATTTGAACAAGGAAGCTCTAGGGGGCATGCACAAGAAACTGTAAATGGTATCTTAACATTTCCTTTTACTATTAGAAATCAGTTTACTGCAGCATTATCTACCTTAGAAGCTGCACGTAAAATGAGAACTAAAATTTTACAGTATCAGCAAGATTTTTATAAAGAGGCTAGAAGTACAGGTGCAGATAAAGCAATCGTTTTTGGTGACGAAAAAGATGCCGCTACAAGTTATCATTTGGCGCAAGTTTTAATACGTCATCAGATTAAAATTCACGAAGTAAAAGAAGATTTTACTGAAAACGGAAAAATCTTTAAGAAAGGATATAGCTACGTGGTTCCTATGAATCAGAAGAATCAGCGTTTGGTTAAAGCGATGTTCGATGTAAGAAAAACGTTCAGAGATAGCTTGTTTTATGACGTATCTGCATGGACTTTTAATCATGCATTTGGAGTGGATTATGCCGAAAATATTTCCCTTAAAAAAGCAGGTAATGAAATTTCTGATTTGAAGATGAAAGAAGGAATGGTTTCTTTTAAAAGTGAGTATGGATATTTAATGTCTTGGAATGAGTATTACACACCAAAAGCTTTAAATGCAATTTTACAAAAAGGCTTGCGCGCAAAAGTTTCGATGAAGAACTTTAAAAATGGTGGTGTTTCCTATGCGTACGGAACTGTTTTTGTCCCTGTTCAGAATCAGGAATTCAATGCATTGGAATTGTATCAATTTTTACAAACAACGGCAGCGGAAAGTCATGTTGCTATAAACGGAGTTACAACGGGTTTGAGTGACGGAATTGATTTAGGAAGTAATAATTTTAGTAATATTAAGAAGCAGAAAGTAGCGATGTTGGTTGGAGATGGAATTGCAGGAAACGATTCTGGAGAAATCTGGCATTTGTTAGACCAGCGTTTTGACATGTCTTTAACGCGTCTAGATATGAGTTATTTTACAAAAATAGACATTAGCAAATATACAGCAATTGTAATTCCTAGTAGTTACAACCTAGGGAAAACAGCGGAAGAAAAACTGAAAACGTGGGTTCAAAATGGAGGGGTACTCATTGGATACAAAAACACTGCAAAATGGTTGGCTAAAAGCAAGTTTATCAGTTTAAATTTTGAGAATACAAAGATGGATACCATTCAAGCTGTTTCCTTTGAAGACAAATCTTTAAAATCAGGTGCACAGGTTATTGGAGGTGCTATTTTTGAAGCGCATGTAGACCTTTCTCATCCTATAAATTTCGGGTATAAAAATGATAAGTTAGCCTTGTTTAGAAATTCTACGTTGTTTGTAACAGCCGATTCTAAAAGCTTTAACAATCCTATTCAATATACTTCAGAGCCGCTATTAAGTGGTTATATTTCTAAGGAAAATGCAAAAGTAATTAAAAACACAGTTCCCTTTAAAGTAGAGAAATTAGGTAGCGGAAGAGTTGTTGTGTTTACAGACAATACTAATTTTAGAGCCTTTTGGTACGGAACAAATAAGTTGTTAATGAATGCTATTTTCTTTGCAGATAAGATGTAGTAGCTTTTGGCCGTTAGTGGTTCGCTTTTGGCTGTTCGCGATTGTAGTGATCGTTAATAACATGCTGTCACTTCTAGAGCTTTTGATTTTTTATCAAAATTGATTCGAGAAGGTTTTATTAGGTACGTTTATAAATTAGATAGTAGGATTGTTTTAAGATAAAACCTTACTGCTATCTTTTTTTACTTACGCTTATTTTTGTAACAAAATAGATTGTAATTCGTCTGATATAAACAGTCCCAACCAAAACTACATTATGAGCTTTTTTAGAGTTTTATTTGCAATTATTTTCCCACCACTTGCCGTTATTGATAAAGGTTGTGGTTCTGTGTTTATAATTTTTTTATTGACACTTTGTGGCTGGATTCCGGGAGTTATTGGTGCTTTGGTTATTTTAAACAATCCTAAGAGTTGATACACTTTCATTGCAAGGCACAAAGCAATCTATCCACAACATAAATGAATTAGGCTTAAAAAATCACTTATTAGCGTTTAAAAACCTTTTTTCTTCTTTTGTTAGTGGTATTTTAACAGCATTAACTTTTAAATCTTTTGGCAAGCTTTCATAAAAAGGAGCATAAAAATCAATGGTGTTTTTCCTTATTTTTTTCCCTAAAATACTTTCAGAAATAAATAAACTTTGTTTAGATGAAATAGTATCAGTAAAATTTTTAGATTTAATGACTCCTTCTATTTCAGATATAAAATAATTAAGTCGTAGTTTATTGTTCTTTAATTTTTTAAAAGATAATTCTACACGATGTTTTGTTGTTTTCTTTTGGTGCGGTGTTTTATTAATTCTTGAAACTGCATTTTCAAAATCGGAAACATAAATCTTGTTGAGTTTTACATAACTAATAGCACTATAATCTGTATCAAAAACAAGCAAACTATTTTTATGATGATACATTTTTTTTCCTTTTGAGACATGTGTGGCGTCAAAATAGATATGAATTGATTTTTCTTGTTTATCGATAGACTTCACTACAAACTCAGATGAATATTGTTCTAATATTGATAACAAAAAGTTGAGGTGAAGAAACGGAAAAAGATTTTCATTAGCAACAAAAGCACCATTTGCATTTATAAAATCAGACGCTATTTTCTTAATTTTTGAGTAATCAACAGATTTTATAACAATTTTATTTTCTTTATCAATTGGTTTATTGCCTATAAATAAATATTTCTTACTCCACCAATCCATTTGTATTTGAAATAATCTGCTTAAAGAATCATTCAATCTAAAAACTTCTTTATAAGTACTTTTATTGATGGCTCTTTTGGTTGAATATTTTTCTAGATAGGTGTTTTTTAAAATATTCGAAATTTTCGCTTTTAAATCTATATTAGAGATTACAATTTCATTTAATTGGTTCTCTTTGGGGAATAAAAATAAAGTGTCTTTTTTACTAAAAACTTCATAAGAAAGCGTTTTTTCATTGTAGTTAATATGAGAAATAAAAATATCGTTCTCTTTTAAAGGAATTCGTATCATACCATCTTTATTAGAAATGCTGCCAATTTCTAATTTAGGGTAAGATATTTGAGCTAAATAAATTGGTTTCTTTGAGATAGCATCTATTAAAATAAATTCTTTTGATTGAGAAAAAATAGCAAGACAAAAAGAAAGCATGCTGAAAAATGTAATTTTTTTCATAATAATTTTTAAAATAAAAATATGGCAATTATCTTAATATAGAAAGCGCTTTTTTAAAAAACTTGTTCCCCATTTTTAACCTTTCGGCTAGCCTGCAGTAAAACGACCTTTCCCTGGGTGTTATAAATACCTAAAACTAAGACTTCGCTCATAAAATCCCCAATTTGTTTCGGTTTAAAATTTACAATAGCAGACACTTGCTTGTGCAGTAAATCTTGTTTTGTATATAAATCTGTAATTTGAGCACTTGTTTTTTTTATTCCCAAAGCACCAAAGTCTATTTTAAGTTGATACGCAGGTTTTTTAGCTTTTGGAAAATCATTTACTTCAATAATTGTTCCTATTCTAAGATCTATTTTTAGGAAGTCTTCGAAGGTAATTTCTTCTTTCATTCTATTTTTTCTTATTGCCTAATTTTTGAATAACCCAAAGAGGGCCAATCAATAAAAATTGTAAGTCTTTTGCAAAAGAGGGTTTTTTACCTTCTATTTTATGTCCCCAGAATTGACCAACCCAACCGATAACAAAAATAGTGATCGATGCATACAAGAGGTTCATATTGTTGCCCAACCAAAAATTACCAATAATGCAAAGGAGCATTACAAAAAGCATTTCTATGAAATACCAAAAACCCAAACGCAAGTAAAAGAAAGAGATGAGAACGCCAATAATAGCTGCCCAATTTTCTACTAACGGGTTATACAAACCAAAGGTACTTTCTAAAAAAGTAGTTGGGATACTCATTAAAAGTCCGATTACACTAAAAAAAATGACCGGAACACAAATATAATGTACAAGTTGATTGGTTTCATTTTGATGACTTATAGCGTACTCATCAAACCATTGTTGTGCAGTTTTCATATTTAAAAATATTAGATTTTAAAGATATGAGTATTTTAATACATATAAAAATAAAAGAGATGTAAAGCAAGGGATGCTCTTTTGTTATTCTTTTGTAAGTAGCTGGCCCCGTTTATTTTGGACTAAGTTGTTGCAAATTTCTTAAAGAACTGCGATTTTCTGGATTTATAGACAAAGCATTTTTATAATTTGCAATAGCGTTTGTAGTGTCTTTTATTTTTAAATAGGCAGCTCCCAAACTGTCATATGTATTTGAACTTTTAGGGTATAAAACAATATTTATTTTGAAAATCTCAATAGCGTTTTTAAAATTGTTTTGCTTGAGATAGTTGTAACCAACTTTGTCTAAAACCCTTTCTTTAATAGAAGGGTCTAAAGAATTTTTTTGCTGAATTTTCTTAAAAGCATTCATTGCATTCTCAAATTCTGCTGCTTGAAAATATTCTGTTGGCGTCTTTTCACCGGTACGCATCTTTTTAAAAGAATATTGAACGCCGTCATGCGCTGTTTTTTTAGCCAATTCAATATGCATTATTGGCAGCGAAATAAATAGTATTTTTTCGTTTAGTGCTCTCATGTAATAAGAGCTATCATTCACTTTTAAAGGTTGAATATCTTCTTTACCACGCCACTTTATAAGTAAGACTTTCTCTTTAAAATAGACCTCTATAACTTCATTGGCATTGAATAAATAACGGCCGGTAGTTGCGCTTATAAAGGCGTCAGAATTTTTAGAAGAGGAGCAACCTAGGTAGGTTAAAAGTAAAAATAATAAGAGTACATAGTTTTTCATAACAGGCTTGATTGTTTGCATTGTATAGACGATTCATCAAAAGGTTTTGTTACAATTTTCATCAAACAAATGAAATTTTATATTTCAACCACTGGAGATTTCTCTTCTTTTTTAAATCAAAATGACCTTGTATCTCTCAGGTTTTATGCTGATAAAATTCCAATCATTATTTCGAAATACACTTTTTAACCTTTCAAAACTTCGGAAGATAGGTTCCTATAAGCTGGATACTTTCTTTTATGAACGCCGCGATATACTTTGAACAAAGTTTAAAAATACTTTTTTATGTAACTCAAGGTCTAAATCAGGAGATAGAGAAGCACGCACAATATAATCTTTGTCGCCTTCTTTGGTAGTTCCTTGAGTAGAGGTTGCGGGAATGGTCCAATAACAACCTTTTAATTGTCCGTAACTCACACAGAACTTACTTTCAGTAGGAATCTCTGTAATCATTAAATTGATTAATTTTAAATTCAATGCTCGTTTATGGCTTTCTCGTTCCTCCTCTGTATTTCCGTTAGTAGGAAGGTCTAATGAAAAGACAGAAGGTGTAAAACCCTGTGCTGCCAATTCTTCGGAAACAAAATTAATTTTTGCAGTTGGTAACGTATCGATTATAAAATTGACAAATGCGCGGGTATTTTTATGAGCATCTTCAATTCTTTGATTCATAGAAGGCAATTGCCTTGCCAATATTTCCATTTGAAGCAAGGTTGCTTCATTATCACAAAGCTGAAGGTGCAGGTCTATTTTTTCCATCAAAGTAACTGTTTTTAGATTTCCTACAGCATAACCGGCAGTACATTTTCCGCCACTAGGAAATTTTGAGCCACTCGCATACGAAATGGTTCTGATATTAGAGAGGATTGCATTTTCGCCTAAGAAATGAACATTCGGACAAAAAGTTTGGTCTAAAATAAAAACAGGATCTATTGCAATGGCACCATTGGTAGTTCTGCGTTCTTTACTTAAAACTTCTTTTAGTTTATTTAGGTC
>Ga0222646_100508_pt1 | contig 10983 bp, 8 predicted proteins | sample AntAcemetagen293_FD_179819 | JGI IMG/M metagenome (GOLD analysis project Ga0222646, IMG submission 179819) | Saline water microbial communities from Ace Lake, Antarctica - #293 | ecosystem: Environmental > Aquatic > Non-marine Saline and Alkaline > Saline | place: Antarctica: Ace Lake | collected... | reverse complement strand
TATTTTATTGTTTTGGGAGCAAAATTTACATGTCTTATCTCATAGTTTAAATCTAACTTGCACAGAAACTTTACGTTATTTACCACATTTCTTTTACATGGAATGTGGTATACTTTTCCTTTTGTTGAATTATTAGCTATTTTTAGTTCATGAATTGGTATTAAATCATCTTATTTTTTTTTAAGTTAAAAATCACTATTATTTTATAAAAATCTTTGACTTTTCTGGTACTTCTATAGTTCTTTTGTGAATATATAGGTTAATTTTGCATCATTAAAAACTTAAGATTGAGTAAATCAAATAACCCTTTTTTCGATAGCAATTTTATTGCCATAAACCAACAAATTCATCTTTCTATTTTGGAAGAAAAAAAAGTTGAACTTTTCATAAAAAGAGAAGATCTAATTCACCCTTTTGTTTCAGGAAATAAGTTTAGAAAATTAAAATACAATTTGCACGAAGCTAAAAAACTTAAAAAGAAATCATTACTTACTTTTGGAGGTGCTTATTCTAACCATATTTTGGCTACTGCAGTTGCAGGAAAAATAACTGGTTTTAAAACCTTTGGTATTATTAGAGGTGAAGAGTTGGGTAAAAACATTACAAAAACCTTAGAAGAAAACGATACTTTAAGAGAAGCACACGAGCACGGAATGAAGTTTCATTTTGTTTCTAGAGAAGTATATAGACAAAAATCTTCATTTGGTTTTATTGAAAAAATGAAAAATAAATGGGGCGATTTTTACCTAATACCAGAAGGTGGAACAAATTTTTTAGCAGTTGATGGTTGTCAAGAAATCCTAACAAAAGAAGATTCTAAATTTGATTATATTTGTGCGGCAGTGGGCACAGGCGGTACTATTTCTGGATTGATAAAGTCTTTGAAAAAACATCAAAAAGTTATTGGATTTCCCGCTTTAAAAGGTAATTTTTTATCTGAAGAAATTAAAAAATACATCTTTAAAAAACACAATTGGAGTTTGAAAAAGGACTACCATTTTGGAGGTTATGCAAAGTTTGATGACGAATTAATTAATTTTATGAATACCTTTAAAGAGGAAACAGGGATCTTGTTAGATCCGGTTTACACAGGTAAAATGTTATTCGGAATTTTAGATTTGATTAAAAAAGATACGTTTAAAGAAGGAACTAAAATTTTAGCAATTCATACAGGCGGTCTGCAAGGAATAAGAGGTTTTAATAAAGAATTATTAAAGAAAAATAAACAAACGATACATATCTAATGAAGTTAAAAATTCTTTTTAGTATCCTATTCTTGCTCCTTTTATCTAATTGTGGCGCTAAGAAGAGCGTTGTTCAGAAGGGAAATCTAGGTACTGTAATTACAGAAGAGCCAAAGCCAAAAGACTTGCCTTCTGTAAATGAGGTTAAAATTACAAAAAAACTTGCTACAAAAAACCCAAGTTTAAACCGGGAAATTCTTGCTTATATTAGAACATATGCGCCAATAGCAGTCAATGAAATGCACCAATATAAGATTCCTGCAAGCATTACTTTAGCGCAAGGAATTTTAGAATCTGGTAGGGGTAAAAGTGAATTGGCATTAAAATCTAATAATCATTTTGGGATTAAATGTCATGTTAAATGGACAGGAGAGCGGGTTTATCATGATGATGACGAGAAAGGAGAATGCTTTAGAAAATACAAATACATAGCAACTTCTTACAATGATCATTCCTTATTTTTAACCCAAAGAAAAAGGTATGCTTTCTTGTTTGATTACAATATTAAAAACTACAAAAAATGGGCATATGGTTTGCGAAAAGCAGGATATGCTACAGATAGAAATTATCCTTCAAAGCTTTTGAAAATTATAAAAGACTACCAACTTTATGAGTTTGATAAGTTCAAAAAGGGAAAGGGTTCAAAAAGATTTAATAAATTAGCTCATGCGAAGGCTGATAAAAAATCTACCCTAAGCTTAAAAGGGGACATCTACGAAGTTAAAAAAGGAGATACCTTGTATTCCATTTCTAAAAAGTTTTCAATTTCTGTTGAAAATTTAAAAACGATTAATAATTTATCTGATACTATTATTTCTTTAGGTCAGAAGTTAATAGTACAATAATAGAAGGATACCTACATAAAACTTCTTTACTTTCGTGTTTTAAATAGAAATTATGGCAGTTATAAAACCAGTAAACGGAAAACATCCACAAATACCAAAAGATTGTTACGTTGCAGAGAATGCTACTATTGTTGGCGATGTTTCTTTAGGGGAAGCCTGCTCCGTTTGGTTTAATGCCGTAATTCGTGGAGATGTACATTTTATAAAAATAGGAAATAAAGTAAATATTCAAGATGGTGCTGTAATCCATGCAACCTATTTAAAATCGCCAACAATTATTGGTAACAATGTTTCAATTGGGCACAATGCTATTGTGCACGGTTGTACTATTAAAGACAATGTTTTAGTGGGTATGGGAAGTATTATTATGGACGATTGTATCATAGAATCGAATTCAATAATTGCCGCCGGTGCTGTAGTTACCAAAAATACCCATGTAAAAAGTGGTAGTATTTATGCTGGGGTTCCTGCTAAAAAAGTAAAAGACATTTCACAAGAATTAATTTCAGGAGAAATCAATAGAATTTCAGATAATTACGTAAGATATGCTGGCTGGTTTAAAGAATAATATATAAAACAAACACCCAATTTCTACCATGAAATTGAGTGTTTACAAACTGATTAACGAATCAAATTATTTTTCGACGTTTCTTCGGGTGTTTTTGCCCTCTTTTTCAATTTTTCTTTGCATCCTTTTCTTATTATTCATTGTTCTTTTCTTTTGTATGTCCTCAAGTCGTTGAAATTGAGTCGAATTTAAGATACTTTTCATACTCCTTTTCATAGCAATTTGATTGTCCAACAATTGGCTTTTCATTGCATAAATTTCATCTGAAGTTGGTCTTTTTTTGTCTTTTCTAGCTTCTTTTCTTTTTTCCATAAAAGCTTTCTTATTTAAGGATGCAGCTAGAAGTAATGATTGTACCTGCTTTTTTTGTTTGTCAGATAAATCTAATGCCAACGTCATTTGTTTCACTTTTAAACTTGTTTGTTGTTCAATAGTAAGTTTAGCGCTTCTGAAATCTCTCTTTTTCTGCGCTTGTGTTCCAAAAGTAAAAGCGAACACGAATACTAAAATGGATGCTATATTTTTCATAATTTTATTATTTATACATCTTTGACGTTTCAAAAACGAAAAGGTTTAAATTTGTATTCTGTTTAACAGCAATTTAATACCTATATTATGCGTAAATTACTTTACTTATTATTTTTAACGTCTTTTATATCGAATGCTCAAAAGGATTCTGTAGGGGTAGATTTAAGCAATCCAAGAGCGACTTTATACACGCATTTACACTTTTTACAGTCAGATTCTTATGAGCCTAAAAGAGCCGCAAAGACAATTTTAGGACTGTCTGAAAAAGAAGCAGTTAAAAAAGTAATAAGAATTAAGAAGATTTTAGACGGTAAGGGCTTGTTTGTAGATTTTGATGTGGTGCCCAAAGACCCCAATTTTAAAGATTCGGTTGGACTTTCTTCTATTCAAAAATACATTCCTTTTCCGCAAAGGATGCCAGAAATATCTGTAGAAAAGAGAGGAGAAAAATGGTATTATTCTGTTGAAACTACAAAAAAAACGGATGCACTTTATAGCGCTGTTTTTCCATGGTACGTTCAAAAAATACAAGATACTGTTCCAGAAATAGGACACAAAAAAATAATGGGAATTGAATATTGGCAGTTGTTTATGGCTATAATATTCGTTTTACTCGGCGTAATTTTATTTTATATCTTCAAAAGAATTATTTTTTATTTATTGAATTTTATTCAGCACAGGTTAACAAAAAGTACAGATATTAGTTTTGACGCCTATTTAAAGAAACTAGCAAGACCTATAAGTTTGCTATTGGCAATCAGTTTTATAAAGAAAGTAGTTCCATCACTTCAGTTTAGCTTAGAAACCAATACTTGGGCATTTCTTTTTATAGACATTGCAGAGGTTGTTTTTTGGACGTACGTTCTCTTAAATTTAGTGCATGTTGTAATGAAGGTTTACAGTGCTTTTACTGCCAAAACACACAGTAAATTAGACGATCAACTGGCACCAATACTGCATAATTTCTTAACAGGTTTGGTTATTATTTTTGGTGTTTTAAGGTTAATTTCTCTTTTTGGAGTAGATACAAATACTATTTTAGCAGGTGCAACCATTGGTGGTTTGGCGGTGGCTTTGGCATCTCAAGACACGGTGAAAAATCTAATAGGTACAATTATGATTTTTATAGACAAACCTTTTCATATCGAAGATTGGATTGAGGCTGGAGAAGTTTCGGGTACTGTAGAAAAAGTTGGATTCAGATCTACAAGTGTGCGTGCCGCTGATACTTCTGTATATCAAATTCCAAATAGTAAATTGTCTGAAATTGTTATTAATAACAAAGGTTTGCGTTTGTTTAGACGTTACAACACTAACTTAGGCGTGCGTTATGACACACCGCCAGAATTAATTGAAGCGTTTGTAAAAGGGCTTAGAGAAATAGTGATTGCACACCCAGAAACACGTTCAGATTCTTACAATGTAGAATTTACAGGTTTTGGAGATTCTGCTTTGTTGATCATGGTAAACGTCTATTTTAAAAGTTTGGCTTGGAGTACAGAGCAATCCTCTAAACACAGATTGCATATGGCAATTGTAAAATTAGCGAAAGAACTTGGAGTTGATTTTGCATTTCCTTCTTCAACATTGATGATTGAGAATTTTCCAGAGAAAAAAGGATTCAATCCAAAATACAATATAGATGCTGCTAGTATAAATGTTTCTATTGCAAAGATTTTAGAGAATTTTAAAAATGAAAATCTAGATGCAGACCAAATGCGCGAAAATTCTTAATAGTTTTTAGGTTTGTGAGCCGTTTTTAGGTGAAAGTAAATTAACCGTTTTTTGCTTCCTTTAAAATTTCACTTACTGCATTTTGATAGTTTTTCGGGCTGTGGGCTTTTTTAATCTTTTTATAGGTTTTCTGAGGATTTGCAAAACTTTGAGAGAAAAACTCCCAGAAGCCAAGCATTTTCATTTTTATAGGCGTCGGCCCAGACAATGCAGCGTCATATTCTTGATAAATACGATCATGAAACTCACTAAAAATATCAAACCTATTTTTTGGATATTCTGTAGTATTATTTTTAAGCATACTGGGTAAAAAAGGATCTGCAATTAACCCACGTCCAATCATCCAATGGTCTATAGATGGAAAACGATTTTCTAACTTTTTAAAAGCTGTAACAGAGGTAATGTCACCGTTATAATACATTTTGTGTTTGCTGTTGTCTAAACATTTTTGAAACGCTTCTAAATTCGTTCCGCCCTTGTACAACTGCTTCCCTATTCTAGCATGAATGGCAATATTTTTTAAAGGATAGGTATCTAAAATAGGTAAAACACCTATTATTTCTTCAGGGTTTTCATAACCCATTCTCATCTTCATAGAAACAAGAATATCAGATTCATTATGCACTTTATGAAGAATATTGTTTATTTTTTCGGCATCACTAATTAAACCAGAACCCATGCCACGTTTGGTAACCATTGGGTAGGGGCAACCTAAATTCCAGTTTAATTCTTTGTAACCTAATTCGCGTACATATTTAGAAACAAATAGAAACTCCTCTGCATCATTGGTTATAATTTGCGGTATTACTTCTAGTTCCGTGTTATTTTCTAGCGCAATATCTTTTTGATAGGAGTTTTTAATCACCATTTTTCCGTTCAGTCGAATATAGGGTGCATAAAACGTATCTATTCCACCAAAGAAATGATTGAATGCATTTCTGAATTTATGATCTGTAAAACCTTGTAAAGGTGAAGATAAGAGTGTGTGATTCATTTGCAAATATCGAGAGACAAAGATAAGTCTCTTTTTAATTATTTTGGATGGAAAAATTTAATGTTTCGCAGTTGTAATGATATAATAAAGATTGATTTTTTGTACTCTTTAATTTGTCGCTATCAAATCCATCATCAAATAATTTTATAATTGCTTCAAGCACGTTTAGATATTTTATTCGTTTCTCTATTTTTTTTTGATAGGAATCTTACACAGGTTGCTGGTAATCTCTAGAATAACCAATATATGAATATGGATCTTTAGGGTGATTTTCTAGAATATTTGCAATGGCTTTTCTAATAATTTGTATCCCTAAAAGTTTTCATTTTTTCTTTTTTGTAGTTTTAACAATTATTTCATCGAGACTGTTATTAGATATAGATGATTTTTGTAGTTTTTTTATATGCAAAAACCACGCCAATGAAAGACGCGGTTTTTGGTAAAATAGGAAATTTAAAATAGACTATTTAGGATCTAAAATTAAATCAATTCGATCGACTACATCTTGTAAATGGTAACGTGTAAGCGTGTTTCCTTTTCTAGAAGCTGCCTTTACATCTCTTTGCAAACGCTTTAACTCTCCTCTGGCTACAGATTTTACGTCGGATTGGTTTATTGTAATTCCAGATTCTTTTCTGTAACCATTATTAGTGCCTCTTTGATCTTTAGCCTCATTTAATAAGAAGTCTAAACGGTCTAAATGTACTCTTTGTAAGTTTCTTCTGTAGGTATCTATAGAACGTCCTGCATAAATTTCACTCCAAACACCTTTGCGGAGGTCACGCATCATGCCTACCAAAGTATAAGATGCGACAGCACCATTTAAAGTTTCATTCTCAATCATTCTCGCCATTCTACCAGCATCTAAAATATTATTTAAGGTTCTTGCTTGCAGACCTCTAATTCTTTCTATTGCCCCAGAAAACGCTGTTTTACTAAAAATATTCTCATCTAATAACCAGGTTGGTGTTTCAAATAATTCAGCAACAACAAATTGTAACGCCTCTTCTTGCTTGGCTTTGGTTACATGTGTATAGACAGCACCTTCTTGGTCAGATGTTTTATAGTGTTCATAAACACCTCCAATATTTGCCGTTACGTGGCCCATATATCTGTTAAACTGACTTAATAATTGGTCATACATAGTAGACAATTCGTCATAGTTCTCTCCTTTTTCGGAAGTCCATTCTTCCAATCTTGGTAAAATTATTTTTAGGTTTTTAATTCCATACATAGAAGCCTTCATTGCATCATCTCCTAAATCTTCTGTTTGAGAACTTGGGTCTACAACACCACCTGCTTGTTGGTGTCCAAAACGATACATTGGGTCTCCAGCGTGTTTTAAGATCCAAGCATCTAAAGTTGCTTTTTCATCTTTAGCATCGGTATCTAAAATAGGTCTGTATCCCCAAGCAATTGCATATTTATCGTAAACACCAATATCTGGCATTAAGGCAACCCCTTTATCTTCTGGTTGTGCGATGTAGTTGAAACGCGCGTAATCCATTATTGAAGGTGCTGTTCCGTATTTTGAAGTAAAACTTGCAGAGCGCAAGGAATCTACTGGATATGCAACAGAACTTCCCATATTATGAGGCAATCCTAAGGTATGTCCTAATTCATGAGAAGAAACAAAACGAATCAATCGCCCCATTGTTTCTGTTTTAAAACTATTTCCCCTTGCACTTGGGTTGATGGCAGCCGTCTGAATAAAAAACCAGTTGTGTAACAACGTCATTACATTATGATACCAGTTGATATCGGATTCTAAAATTTCTCCAGATCTAGGGTCGCTTACATGAGGTCCATTGGCATTCGGAATCGGAGAGGCCAAATATCTAATAACAGAATAGCGCACATCTTCTGGGCTATATTCTGGATCTTCTTCTGCTGTAGGTGCCATTTTACCAATAATAGCATTTTTAAAACCAGCTGCTTCAAAAGCTACTTGCCAATCGTTAACCCCTTGTATAATGTAAGGAACCCACTCTTTTGGAGTTGCTCTATCTACATAATACACAATTTGTTTTTTAGGTTCTACTAATTCACCGTTGTTAAATTTTTCAATATCTTCATCTTTAACCTCTAAACGATATCTATCTAAATACATCACCGTTTTACTTCTCTGATCTTCTAATCCGTAGTCTGTTTGCCCTCTAGCAAACCAACCAACGCGTTCATCAAAATACCTGCGCTTCATTGGCACTTTAGGTAATAAAACCATAGAGTTACTCATTTCTATCGTAATAGAACCAACAGCACTATTAGAAGGTGCTTTGTTAGCTTGATACGTTTTTACATGCCTAACTTCGATATTTCTAGGATAACTATTTACGTTGTTTATATACGAACGGTCTTTATCCATTCTTGTTATTTGATATCTTTTTCTTCTAGAAGAAGGAAAACCTAAGGGTTTTACATCTGTAGAAAATAACGTAGTTGCATCAATTACAGTTGCTGTAGAATCTTTACTAAATGCTTTTATAGGAAAAGAAAATAAAATAGGTTCTAAATTAGAGTTTACCACGGCTTCATGCACAGGTAAGATAGTGTCTGCAACAACATTATAAGAAACAATTCTTAGTAAGATATGCTTGTTTTTTTTCTCCCAACGAAGTACTTGTGTGTTTGCTTTTGCACCACCAAATCCTATACCACTAGCAGTTTTAGCAATTCTAGTAACCATTAACATTTCTCTTTGTAGCAGAGAATCTGGTATTTCAAATAAATAAGAATCGTCTTTTGTGTGTACTTTAAACAACCCTTCGTCTGTTTGGTGGTCTTTTGTAACCACTTTATCATAAGGTTTAATTGCGTCTTTTTTAGGTTTTGGTTTTGCAGCTGCTTTTGGGGTTTCTTTTTTCTTTTTCTTCCAAAATTGAGCAGAAGATTCAGTAGAAAAACCGATTACAAAGGCAAGTATCATTAGTCTTGTTAGTGTTTTTTTTATCATTATAGGTTTGATTAAGTTTGTAGCGATCGAAGTTAAGCAAACAAATATCTACGAAATCTTAAAGAAATGTTAAAGAGAAGATGTTTTACCTTGGGTTTTAAGCAAAAAAAAGCCTTTAGAGTGATTTCTAAAGGCTTTTTAAAAGGTATAAAATAGTTATAAATTAAAAGCTGCTTTTACGGCATCTACATAATCTAATTTTTCCCAAGTAAAGGTTTCTACTTCTTCAGAAACTGTCTCTCCCATTGGGTTAGAAAAAGTAACTGTTTTTATTTCTGGTGTTCTTCCCATGTGTCCATAAGCAGCAGTTTCAGAATAAATAGGTGTTCTTAATTTTAAACGCTGCTCTATGAAATATGGACGCATATCAAAAAGAGTGGCTACTTTTTTACTGATTTCTCCATCTGTTAAATCGACCGTTGCCGTTCCATAAGTTTCAACATTAATACTTGTTGGTTTTGCAACACCAATCGCATAAGAAACCTGTACTAAAACTTCTTTACAAAGACCTGCAGCGACTAAATTTTTTGCAATATGTCTTGTTGCATATGCCCCAGATCTGTCTACTTTAGAAGGGTCTTTTCCAGAGAAAGCACCACCACCGTGTGCACCTTTTCCGCCGTAGGTATCTACAATAATTTTTCTTCCCGTTAGACCAGTATCCCCGTGAGGGCCACCAATTACAAAAATACCTGTTGGGTTAATATGATAAGTAATGTTGTCTGTAAATAATTTTTGATTCTGAGCGGGTAGGTTTGCTACAACTCTAGGAATTAAAATTTCTAGGATGTCTTTTTTAATTTTAGCCAACATTACTTCGTCGCTTTCGTCAAAATCATCGTGTTGTGTAGAAATTACAATTGCATCAATTCTTTCAGGAACATTGTCATCAGAATATTCTATGGTTACTTGAGATTTTGCATCTGGCCGTAAATAAGTAATATCATTGTTTTCTCTTCGTAATTTAGCCAATTCAATCAACAATCGGTGAGACAGTTCTAACGCCAAAGGCATGTAGTTTTCTGTTTCATCAGTAGCGTAACCAAACATCATTCCTTGATCTCCTGCACCTTGTTCTTCTGGATTGATTTTGTCAACACCTCTATTAATATCTGGAGATTGTTCGTGAATTGCAGACAATACTCCACAAGAATTCCCATCGAACATGTAGGCACTTTTAGTATAGCCAATTTTATTAATTACATCTCTAGCAATTTGCTGAACATCTAAATACGTTTTAGATTTTACTTCACCGGCTAAAATAACCTGTCCGGTAGTAACTAATGTTTCACAAGCAACTTTACTATTTTTATCAAATGCTAAAAAATTATCAATTAAAGCGTCAGAAATTTGATCTGCAACTTTATCTGGGTGCCCTTCAGACACGCTTTCTGAGGTAAATAAATATGACATAATTTTGTTCTTTTATGTTTAAAAATGTTTCCTCTATGAAATACATGGAGGTTTCTTTGATCCCGAAACTTCGGGAGGTGTTCTCGTTAAATTGAGAGCAGTAGGAAAATTAAATTGATTGCGTAGTCGCTAAAAGAAGTATATAATTACTGCTTTAGCATTTTTTTTATGAGGTTGCAATCAGTTCAAATTTTTCCTCTTGATTATACCACAAAAATACATTATAAAATTAAACTCACCCTATTTTAAGCGATAATTATTTATGATAGCATCATCAATAAATGAATTTTCGGGTTTAAAAATTGAAGATATTAAAGAATTCAGCCTACAGGATTGAATAAAATGCGATATTAATATTTTTGAAAAATAAATCACTTATTATTTGGATATTAAATTTTTTGAAGCATATCTTTGCACTCACAAAGATCAATATCTTATTGAAATGTTATCAAGAAAGGTGAAGGGATTAGACCCGACGAAGCCTTAGCAACCCTCTAGAAATAGAGAAGGTGCTAAATTCTACTCAGTTATTTTTTAATTGGATAGATAACAAAAAAGAATTTTCCTTCCAGGAAAGTACTATTTTCTTAATAACATTTTTCTAAAAATTATAGCAACAGAAATTGCTGTATTTTGACTTTTTTGTTTCATTATTAACTCAAAAAAATAGAAAAATGAGTACATTAAAATTAGCAACCAACGCG
>Ga0222646_100507_pt1 | contig 11003 bp, 11 predicted proteins | sample AntAcemetagen293_FD_179819 | JGI IMG/M metagenome (GOLD analysis project Ga0222646, IMG submission 179819) | Saline water microbial communities from Ace Lake, Antarctica - #293 | ecosystem: Environmental > Aquatic > Non-marine Saline and Alkaline > Saline | place: Antarctica: Ace Lake | collected... | reverse complement strand
ACTAACCGCTACACAATCAATCTCAACACCTACTCAATGGCGGTAACGGGCTTGGTCGACGAGTGCAGGCTGCGTTAGAGTATTTATGGCTCGCTAGGCGAGCTGTTTTAATACCCGAGAGAGATCTTTATGAGCGACGACCTACTGCTAACCCAGGCGGCCTTTGACAGGATGATGGCTGAGCTAACTCAGTTGATGACAGTTGAGCGCGGAATAATTAGCCGCAAAATCCAAGAGGCCCGGGAAGAAGGCGACCTCAAAGAAAACGGTGGCTACCACGCAGCCAAAGAAGAGCAAGGAAAGCTCGAGTCAAGAATCAACCGACTTCAAAACATGCTAGGCAACGCCGAGATCGGCGAAGCTGACCCGTCGGACGGTGTTGTCAAGCAAGGTCTTGTTGTTAGCTGCAAACTAAACGGCTCTCCACTGGAATTTTACCTTGGCAGCAATGAAGTGTTTGATGGCACCGAATTTCAAGCCCAAATTGACGGAGGTGACCTTGATGTTTACAGTCCAGATTCACCAATCGGCAAAGCAGTAATGGGTCAAAAAGTTGGTAGTACCGTCAGTTTTAGTGCACCAAACGGCAAAGAGATTGCCGTGGAGATTTCCGGCCTAAAAAACTTTGACTTTTAGTCTTCGGTCATCCTTGGGCTGAGGCCGGCCTCTTTCAGCGCCTCGAAAACCTCATCGCGGTGAGACTTTCCTCGAGTTTCAATGCTCAGGTCTAGCTCGACTTCGCTGATTTGCAGGCCATTACCGTGCCTAGTGTGCAGAACTTCAACAACATTAGCTCCGGCTGCTGCCACCGCTTGCGCTGTAAGAACCAGCTGCCCGGGGCGGTCCGGAAGCATCACGGCGATGTTTGTGTAGCGATCAGATGCTGCTAAACCGTGGCGGATTACGCGCTGCAAAAGCAATGGATCGATGTTTCCACCGGAGAGTATGACAGCGGTTGTTCCGGTGAGATTTACCTTCTTTGCCAAGATTGCCGCTACGCCCACAGCGCCGCCAGCTTCGACAACAAGTTTCGATTTCTCCATGACGATAACCATTGCCTTAGCCATCTCATCTTCAGTCACGGTTATCACCTCGTCCACGTTCTCGCTGATTAAATCAAACGGAATTTTGCCGGGCTTGGCAACCGCGATTCCGTCGGCGATTGTTGGAAGAACTTTTATTGCAACCGGTCTGCCTGCCCTCAGCGAAACCGGATAAGCGGCCGCGGCTTCGGCTTGAATCGCGATGATATTTATTTTTTTACCACGCTTTGCCGCCATTAGCTTTGCAACCGTCGCAACCCCCGCAGCAAGACCACCTCCACCCAGACAGACCAAGATGTTATCGACTTCCGGAAGGTCTTGCAGTATTTCAAGTCCAACTGTCCCTTGACCAATAACCACGTCTTCATCATCAAATGGAGGCACGAAAATCGCGCCAGATTTTGCCGTGAATTCTTGCGCTGCCTCTAGCGTTTCGTCGAAAATATCTCCTACCAGAATGACCTCGGCGCCAAAATCTAAGGTGGCCTGATACTTCGGCAGCGACGCTCCGACTGGCATAAAAATAGTCGCGCTCATACCAAGCTCCCTAGCTGCATAGGCGACTCCCTGAGCGTGATTACCAGCCGATGCGGCAACTACTCCTCGCTTACGATCTTCGTGAGAGAGCTTCGAGATCATGTTGTAGGCGCCACGCAGCTTAAAAGAGCCGGTTCGCTGCAGGTTTTCACACTTGAAATACACCGGGCTATCGTTGTATTCGGTTAACCAATCGCTTTTGACTAGCGGAGTTCTGACCGCCACTTCTGCCAGCGTCTGCTGAGCGTGTTCGAACTGCTCTAGCGTTAACTTTTCAACTGCTGCCATTAGGAAACCTTAAATCTAAGAATGGTTCAAAGTCTAGCGATTTAGAAGCCCTTGCCAATTTGCTTGAGTCGTTCCACTCGCTTAGGGATCGGTGGATGGGTGGAAAATGCCCGCTCGACTAGACCTGGTTTCAATGGATCATTTATGTACATGTGAGCCATTGCAGAGTTAGCTCGCTTCATTGGCTTTCCGAATTCACCGAGCTTAGCTAGTGCCGAAGCCAAGCCATCCGGGTAGCGAGTCATTTCTACTCCCGAAGCATCCGCTAAATATTCGCGTTGCCTAGAAACGGCAGCAGACACAAGTGGCCCTATTAGCCAAGCGATTATCATTCCAACAACACCGGCTAACACCAGTAATAATCCAAGCTGACCGCTCTGACGGTTATTACCCAATCTGGAATAGAAAGACATTCGAATCGCTATATCTGCAAGGATTCCAACCGCCGAAATCAGACCAAACACAATCATGGAAACTCGGATGTCATAGTTTTTCACATGGGCCATCTCGTGAGCCATAATTCCCTCAAGCTCATTGTCGTCCATGATCTCCAGTAACCCAGTTGTCACGCCGACAACTGCGTTATCCGGGTTTCTTCCGGTAGCAAAAGCGTTTGGTGCTACCTCTTCGATCACGTAAACCTTGGGCATCGGCATGCCCTGAGAGATGCTCAGGTTCTCAACGATGTTCCATAATCTGGGGTTGTCTTTTTTCTCGATCTGTTTAGCGCCACTAACCGCAATGGCAATTTTGGAACCTGCGTAGTACTGAATCAAGGCATACACAATTGCGAATCCAACAATGAACAACGCGCTAGAGCCATTGCCGCTATAGGCCCCCCAGAGCCAGGCAATTCCGCCAAGCAGCACAATGAAGCCTGTGATTATAAATACGGTATTTCGTTTATTTCTGGCGATCGCCGAATACATTTGGCGCTTAGAACTTGACTGGGGGTGGCTCTGCGATTGCGTCAGGATCTTCAACCTCGAAGAACTCACGCTCAGAGAAACCTAAGTTTGAAGCAAAGACATTAGTTGGGAACTGCAAGGTTTTCGTGTTAAGTTCTCGAACTCCTCCGTTGAAAAAACGCCTAGCTGCCATGACCTTGTCCTCGGTATCGGTTAGCTCCCGCTGTAGCTCCAGAAAATTAGTGGAAGCTACCAGCACTGGATAAGCCTCGGAGACTGCGAAAAGGCTCTTCAAGGCTCCCTGCAGAGGTCCCTCGGCCTTTCCGGCTTGAGCAGGGTGCTCTAGCGCCTCAGGGGAAATGGTTGCGGCACGAGCCTTGGTTACGTTTTCGAAAACTTCCTTTTCGTGCGATGCGTAACCACGAACGGTTTCAATCAGATTGGGGATTAGGTCTGCTCTGCGCTTGAGCTGAACGGTGATGTCGCTCCAAGCCTCATCGACTCGCACCTTCAGGGCAACTAGTGCGTTGTAGGTAACCCACAGGTACAACCCAGTTACAACTACCAGTCCGATTATTACCCAGATTGCGATATCCACTTGACTCCTTATTTTGTCTTTGCTAAGGATAAGCCTCTTTGCTGATACGCAACTGACAAATATGGTGCCCCGAGTGGGACTCGAACCCACACTGTGACGATTTTAAGTCGTCTGCCTCTGCCATTGGGCTATCGGGGCAACGAACAAAAAACTCAAGGAGGCTTCCCCCAAGTTTTTGGTCCTGCCAATTACTTGTCGGTTTTGGCTGCCCAGGTTTCAAAGAATAATCGCGGGTTACGCATTGCTTCAACGGTTGAAAGGTCACGACCCAGCAACATGCTCCAAAACCATCCGGATACAACACGAATCTTACGCTCCCAAGTGGGCATCGCCAATCCGTGGTAGCCGCGGTGGGCTATAAATGCTACAAAACCGGTTAGGGCTATCTTGCCGGACTGGAAAACGCCAACTCCGATGCCGAGGCCAGCAACTGCACCGAGGTTTTTGTGGTAGTAGTCGTGAGGAGCCTCTCCTCTGATGTCGCCAACGATATTTTTTGCCAGCAGCTTTGCTTGTCTGACCGCGTGCTGAGCGTTTGGAACGCAGCAGCCGCCAACTCCAGCACCGGACGTGTCTGGAACAGCAGCAACATCACCTGCGGTCCAGGCACCCTTGATGACTTTTTCACCGTCAATGATTTGCAATTTGGTGTTGGCCGGGATTCTGAACCTGTCATCTAGCGGGAAATCGGAGTTCCTTACGATCGGCGCTGCGGCGACGCCAGCGGTCCAGATAATCAAATCTGACTCCATTGATTCTCCGGTCGAAAGCGTAACTAGGCCTTTATCTGCGGAGGTAAGCTGCGTATCTAGGTGAATCTTGGCATTGCGCTTTTCCAGGTTGGATATCACCCAGAGTGAGGTTTTGAGAGAGACCTCAGGCATGATTCTTCCCATTGCTTCGATCAAGTGAAACTCAACCTCCTCAAAATCAATCTGAGGGTAATAGCGAACCAAAGCTGTTGCAGCACTTCTAAGTTCTGCGAACGCCTCGATGCCGGCGAAACCGCCTCCGACAACAACAGTTGTTAGCAATCGCTTGCGCATCTTGCTGTCCTTTGGCAATGCAGCGGCTCGATCAAAATTGCCAACCATTCGATTCCGAATCTCGACGGCCTCTTCAATAGTCTTAATGCCAATGGCTTCCTCGGCAACTCCCTTGATTGGGAAAGTTCTAGTGATAGCCCCGGCAGTCATAATTATTTGGTCATATTCCAAAACTCTTTTTTTACCACCGAAGACCGCAACTGTTACCTTTTTTTGCTTGTGATTAACCTTGGTCATACTGCCCGCTATCAAGGTGGTCTTTCTCAAGTGCTGGCGGTGGGACACAATCACGTGGCGCGGTTCAATCGAACCAGCTGCAACCTCTGGCAAAAACGGCTGGTAGGTCATGTACGGAAGCGGGTCGACAAGAGTTATCTCAGCTTCGTCTTTGCGAAGAAGCTTCTCTAGCTTCCAGGCCGAATAGAAGCCGGCGTAACCTCCACCGATGATAAGTATTCGCTGAGGCGGCTTTGAGTCGAAAATTTTGTCGGCAACAGCCTTCGGAGTCTTGGAGTTCAGTTTCGCAATAGTCATTATTTTTGCGCTGGTTACTTTCATGTTTTTCTACCCCGGCCCTCATTGCGCCTTTTGCGCACTGCCAACCAGAGCAACGGTGCCACGGGTGTTACCACTAGATAGAGTAGCGGATTTAGGTACCACGGCGCTCGGGAACCTGTTGATTCCAGAGAGTTTTGGGCATCAGCCGCGCCCAAGAAGCGCTCGGGGGCAATTGGAATGACCAGGTTTGATCCTTCCAATTCCACTATTTCAGAAGCTCGGTACAGATCTATCCAATAGCTGAGTGACCCGAGCGGGTTTGTCGATGCCCTCAATGCCGATTCAATTGCTGCCGTAGGGTCAACCACGCCAAAGCCATAGGTCGCGTCGAATCCGGGCTCCCCCAAATCGCGAGTGGTGCTTATCAGCCGGAATATTATGTCGTTTGCGCTCGCTGCTGGATCCTGCGCTCTCATCAGCGCAACTATGCCGCTGACAATTGGAGCTGCGGCTGAGGATCCCGACCAACCCGCAATTTGATTCCCCGGATAACTACCAAAAAGATCGACCCCAGGTGCGCTGAGTGTTACACCTACTCCGCTGGTTCCAGATAGCCGACTAGCTTGGAGGCTTTGGTTCAATCCAGTCACCGATATAACGCCGGGGATAGTTGCAGGCGCCGCTGGCCTGTCAGCTCCATCCGACTCATTGCCACTCGCAGCAACTATGACCACGTCATTGTCAAAAGCGTATAAAAATGCCTTGTCCCAACTTCTTGGCCAAGAGCTCGAATTTCGACTCAGTGAAAGATTGATCACATCGGCGCCGGCATCAACCGACCAAATAATCGCGGCGGCTATCTGAAAGTCAGTGTCGCTGGATTCCACTCCAAGGCCGACAGAAACTGACAGCAATTTTGCTCCGGGCGCGATTCCGATGACCCCGCCACTTTCCAGACCTTGACCTGAAATCAAGGAAGCCACCATCGTGCCGTGGTAGGAGTTAGAACCCACTGGCGTCGTGCCATCGGGCGTTCCAGCCTTAGAAAAGTCAGCTCCTCCAATGACCGTCGAAGCTAAATCAGGATGATTTATGTCTATCCCGGTATCGATTACCGCTACAACTATTGATTGACCGCCCAGAGGCTGTCCGACCTTGTCCCCCATGTCGGCAAGCCACCATTGATCCGAAGGAGCCAAGGTTGTACCAAGTATTGCAATTGCCGCGAAGCCTGCGATCAACTGCACTTACACACCTGAGGAGACCAATCAAGAGCTTCGAGGGCAGCGTCTCCCATTGGGTTTATACCCGGACCCTTTGCCAACGAGTGTGCCACCAAAGCGTGTAGGCACTTGACTCGTTCTGGCATACCTCCGGCCGAAAAATTCGTTAGCTCTTCAACCACTTCTAATTGATCACGTTCGGCAAGGTAAGACTTATGAGCCGCCAAATAATGAGCCTGCAGTTCATTGCTGGCCGCCATCTGCTCTTGCAGCTCGGCCATGAACCCAGATGCTTCAAGGGTTGAGATGGCAGCGGTGGCTGCAGGTTGCGTTAAATAATAAAGAGTTGGGAACGGCGTGCCATCGTCGAGCCTAGGAGTGGTCTTCACCACCAGTGGTCTGCCACAAACGCATCGACTAACAATCTCAGTTATGCCCCTGGCTGGCCTACCGAGCTGTCTGGAAACTTCTTCAATATCTTTTGCAAGTACCAAAGCCATTACTCCTCAGCCGGGGTTTCCATTGCTGAGCGAAGCAAAACCTCAAGTAACGAGTCCACCCAGTTTGCCTTTGCCGCCGACACTTCAAGGCTTATATCATCTGTGTTTCGCTGCTCGGCAAGCAATGCCCCCACGGTGTTGGAAGTATCAGAAAAATCTAGGCCCTCTGAATCCATCACCAGGTAGGAAACTTCTCCAGGAAGCACATAATAGAGCCTGTCTCTGGCTTGGGAGCGGATATATACTGGGTCCTGCCAGCGGTCTCGTTCGGCTTGCATATCCACAACGGCATCTTTAGCGTTCTGAATACTCTGTTCCATCTCCACGATTTCCCGGCGCTGGTTCAGGTAGCTCTGCACGTCAGGTGAGATGAGGTAGGCACCAAGGATAATGACCAATATCACGCTCACGGAAACGCCGTTTAGTCTCAGCATGCGCTGAAGAATTCTTCCTTGGCTCAATGCCACCGGAATCTTTGGTTCGCGAGAGTTTGCTGCCATAACTATTTGATAATACGAGTAAGCCTGCCAGAAACCAGTTAGTCCCGGGGCTAGTCGCGGTATCTAGGAAAAGCTGAACGCCCTGCATAGATTGCCGATTCCGCCAAGTCTTCTTCGATTCTAAGGAGTTGGTTGTATTTTGCTACTCTTTCAGATCTTGCCGGAGCACCAGTCTTGATCTGTCCAGCATTAGTTGCAACCGCAAGATCTGCAATGTAAGTGTCTTCAGTCTCACCGGAACGGTGAGAAATAATTGCGTTCATTCCGTGAGTCTGCGCGAGCCGGACCGCATCCATAGTCTCGGTAAGAGTTCCGATCTGATTCACTTTCACCAAAATCGCATTGCCCGCGGCCATGTCGATTCCCTTTTGCAAGCGCGCTGGGTTGGTCACATACAGATCGTCTCCGACCAGCTGCACTTTCTCACCGAGTTCCTCGGTAATGTTCGCCCAACCAGTCCAGTCATCTTCTGCGAGCGGGTCTTCAATCGAGACCAATGGGTAGTTCTCCAAAAGCTCTGCGTAGTAAGCGACCATTTCGGCAGCGGTCTTCTTGGTTCCCTCGAAGTTATAGCTCGCAGTTGCCTCATCGAAAAACTCGGTTGACGCAACATCTAGAGCAAGGGCGATCTCGGTGCCGAGCTTATAGCCAGCCAACTTGATTGCCTCTGAAATTAGATCTAGAGCGGCTCTATTGGTTGGAAGATCCGGAGCAAAACCGCCTTCATCGCCCAAGCCCGTCGCCAAACCCTTATCGGTGAGTAGCTTCTTGAGAGTGTGATAAACCTCCGCACCCCAGCGCAGCGCCTCTGAGAATGACTCGGCACCAAGGGGAACAATCATGAATTCCTGAATCTCAACACCATTGTCTGCGTGAGCGCCACCGTTGATGATGTTCATCAGCGGAACTGGCAAGACGTGGGCATTTGAGCCACCCAAATAGCGATAAAGCGGCATGTCAACCGACTCAGCCGCTGCCCTTGAAGTTGCTAGTGAAACGCCCAAGATCGCGTTGGCGCCAAGTTTGGCTTTATTTTCGGTTCCATCAATTCGCAGGAGCTCCATGTCAACTGCTCGCTGATCGGTCGCGTCAAAATCTAGCAATGCTTCATCAAGGGTCTCGACAACGGCCTTTACTGCCGTCTGGACGCCTTTACCAAGGTAGCGATTCTTATCACCATCACGAGATTCGTGAGCCTCAAAGGCTCCGGTCGAGGCGCCAGAAGGAACGGCAGCTCGGCCAAAAGAATTATCTGAAAGAAGTACTTCAACCTCAATCGTTGGGTTGCCCCGAGAGTCAAGAATTTCACGGGCACCGATAGCAGTGATGATTGACAAGATGTCTCCTTAGCTGTGCATGAGTAAAAAAATAATCAGATATGAAAACAGCGCTGGTTTCAAAAAGAGTTTAGTCAGTTAGTCAAACAAGCGAACATCGAGGTCACTGGCGCTCGTAATGTCAGGATCAAGTTGAGCAAATTTTTCAAAGCCCTGCTTGATCAAAGATGCCATTTGGACCTTAAAGTTTTTTTGACGAAGTTCAATTCGGCACCTGACGCCCTGAGCAATCAACTCACTCTGGATGCGCAAGGCCTGACCAGTCAGAGCCTCGGAATCCAACATCAAGACCAAGCTTGAAGCTTGCTCCTTTGGCAACTTGGCAAGTTCAATAATGCGCTCAATTCCTAGCGAAATGCCCACTGCTGGCGCATCAGAACCGGACCATTTGCCGACCATCGAGTCATATCTGCCACCGCCTCCAATCGATGAGGACGCCAGCGGGTGCTCTATTTCGAAGATTGCACCGGTGTAATAACCCATGCCCCTTACCAGACTTGCGTCGTAGCGAATCTTTGTTGCCAAGGGCCCCATGGAATCAACCAGTGCCTGCAGGATCTCCGGGAACTGGTTGTCCTTTTGATTCACGAGCCACTCAGATGCGGCGTCGGCGACCGGCTGGCCAAATTTTTGGGCTAGCTCGGAGGCGACACCTTCGATCCCGACCTTGTCCAACTTGTCGATCGTGATCATCGCCGACAGCTGTTCATGATCTTCAATGCCAAGCCTTGAAATGTTCTGGCTCAAAACTTCGCGGTGGTTGATCCGAATGGTTGCATCTTCAAGTCCGAGGTTTGCAAGCGCGGCGAGGGAAGCCGACAGAAGTTCCGCCTCAGCCAACATGCTGGCATCCCCGATGATGTCAATGTCACATTGCAGAAATTGTCGGTATCTGCCTTTTTGGGGTCTTTCAGCACGCCAGACGGGGCCAATTTGAATTGCCTTGAACACTCTTGGCAATAACGCTTGATTAGTTGCAAAATATCGAGTGAGCGGGACCGTGAGGTCGAACCGCAAACCCAGATCCGCAAGGCCTGATCCCGACTTAATTGCAGCTTCGAGTTCGTCACCGCGTTTGAGAACTTGGAATACTAATTTTTCATTATCGCCGCCCTGTCCAGAGGTGAGCCTAGCTATATCCTCGAGGGCGGGGGTCTCAACCTCTTGAAAACCTCTTGCCAGGTAGTCCCGACGGACACTAGCAATTAGCCGTTCTCGGAGAAGCTTGTCTTCCGGAAGGATGTCGCGCATTCCACGCGGAGGATTCACTTGATTGGCCACCTCCAAAGTCTGGCACAGACTGCTAATCATCTGCCCCTTGAAACAGTTGCCAACTTGAAAAAATGCGGCACATTCCAAGAATGACTTGCTAATCTTGGCCAATGATTGATCAAGCTAAGAAGACAAAGCGAGGCCGTCCGGTCACTACAGACCCGTCAGCAGTGAGCCTTACTGCCCTGCGACTGTTCAGTGAACACGGTATTGACAGGGTCACAATGGACCAGGTTGCTGGGACCGCTGGGATCTCTCGATCTAATCTTTTTCGAGTGTTCCCATCTAAGGCCGCCGTCGTTTGGGGCGGCATGCACCTCTTCACAGCTGAGCTGGAGAAAAACCTCTCGAATGATTCGTCCTCCAGCGTTGTTCAGCTCCTTCATAGCTCTTGGGTCGAAGCCATGCACATGGTTGACAACTCACTAGAAACAGTGCGGTTGAGGCTAAAGCTAATTGGCTCATCCCCCGAGGTCTACGGTTGGGGTCAAGGCCAGCTCGATGTGGCGCGTCAGATTTTGGAAGATGCGGTTTCAAGGTTCGGTGGTGACAAGCTTCGGGCCAAGGCGGTTTCCGCCGCGATGCTATCGGCATCGATGGCCATACTAATTTGGTGGGCTGAAACGGATGACCCGCGGACCCCATCTGAAGTTCTAGATGCAGGCTTTAGCGACTTTGAGTCTCTTTTTAAATAACGGGCAGCTAGTCCGAAAACCCGACAACACCTGCGTCAAAGTCGCCCTGCAACTCCGATGCCCGGATTTCTGACTGCAGCTCGCGGTTAGCTTCTCGAAGCGCCCGCTCAGGATCTAAGCCAGCAGATCTTGCGCTGGCAACTACAGCGAGCAAGAGCTTCCCCAGCTGCTCTTCGGTTTCCATTGGAATTGTTGGAATTTCAGCTGTTTCTAAGATGCCAGCTTTTTCAGCCTTACCCATCACCTTGCTCGCCAAAGCTAGGGCGGGCATTGCTTGGGGAACACCGTCAAGAATGCTGGTTCTACCCGGTTTCTCGATCTTCTTGTGCGATTCCCAATTCTTCACAACATCTTCGCCAGTTTCAGCAAGATACTTTTCTTTTTCTGCCGCGGTACCAAAAACGTGGGGATGTCGCGAGATCATTTTCTGTTCCATTTTGTGAGCAACGTCCTCTAGATCAAACGGCTCACCCAGGCTGCCTTGACTGGCAAGGTCTGCGTGGAACAGCACTTGGTACAGCACATCGCCCAGCTCCTCTAGAACCTCGTCTCTGGACC
>Ga0222646_100504_pt1 | contig 11046 bp, 9 predicted proteins | sample AntAcemetagen293_FD_179819 | JGI IMG/M metagenome (GOLD analysis project Ga0222646, IMG submission 179819) | Saline water microbial communities from Ace Lake, Antarctica - #293 | ecosystem: Environmental > Aquatic > Non-marine Saline and Alkaline > Saline | place: Antarctica: Ace Lake | collected... | reverse complement strand
GATCTTGGTTTCCTGCTTACCTGAGCAGGGAAGAACTAACAATGTGTGAGAGCTCGGATAGTGACAGTGGCTATTTCATCAAACGAGGCAACGATAGTGGCGGCGAATAATGTCGGTGGTCATTCTTGGTCTGCATTAGGGAGGTAAAGGATGAACGAGAACCAAAAGAAAACACTAACCATTGCAGCAACTGTCGCAGGCTACATTGTCTGGTTTATGGGCAAATCGATGACTTCTGGAGTGAGAACCAGAAAAGGCACCGGCAGCCATGCTGTCGTCGCTGCAAAAGTTGCCTAACCTCTAAACAACTTGTGTGCTCTGTCATTCAGCGTGTCCGTCAATCATTGCTCGAAGGCTCTTTTTCTCGAAGTAACGATATTTCTGAATGACATCCGACATCTCCGTGGGCCTAAAAACTCCGTAGGCGGTTAGCTTGCGGAATGAAGTAAGGCTCATACCTGTAGCCAAAGTGAACAGCCTCGAATCGAGAGTCTCAACAATGTGCTCCAGTTTCTCTTCTCTAAAGTCCGTCAGATACATAAACAACGTCAGTTTGGCGTTTAGCTTGCGCAACTTATCTCTAAGCTTTCCCCTCTGTTTGATAAGAGAGTTTTTGTGCACAGTGAAGGCCTTCTTGGGTCCGCCATCGTCCTTGAGCTTCTTGATCCGGTCAGATGAGGATATCGACTTTGTTGCTAGGGAGTAAAAGTCTCGGAAGTCGTCCATGTTGTTGAGTTCGGACATCAAGTCCTCATCAGCCAGCACTGCTCGAAGTGTTGATGAATCTAAGTTGAAGTTCGCCGGGCTCATTATCTTGCGAGCAAGCGAATTAGATGTTATCCCAGTATTTACCCACTCGAGAAGAGACTCTGCGTCTAACTTCTCCATTTGCCCGTCCGCAACAGAGTAAATGGGCAGATAGGTAACGAGTTCACGGAGCACAGACGTCTGCGTAACACCCTGATCTTTAGAGTTGAGAGCGACTTGGCTGCCGTAGCTGGCGACGAGGCTCAAACCCCGGTTTGGATCGAACTCAAAAACACAGCACTCGGGTTTCCTTATCTTCCCGTGCTCGACCCAAGGGCTCTGTACACGGAAGGCAGCCTGGAAATAACTCTCCGGCGCTTTGAGGGTTGTCAACATGAAAATCGAACCCCATTCCTTCACGGTGACTCCCGTCATTAGCTTGCCGCAGCTAAGAGTGATAGTCCCTAGAGATCGCGCCTCGCGACTTAAAGTAATTGCACGCCTCAATGGCGGGAGTGCAGCTGCCCCGACCCCGGCTTTCGTTCCAAACGCCCTATGAATTGTGAATTGAGAGAAGTAAGGATGGCTTGTCAATTTTTCAAACATAGCTTGACATTGCGCCACGTTGCTCATGAGCCATACAGAATCTCGGACCACATCAGAAAACCTATTTCCAGAGTAAGGGTAACATTCGGCGTCGTATTCATCATCCAGCCGCGAAACCCCAACTCCTCTAATCAAGTTAAGGAATCTATCTACATCGTCTGGTCGCTCGAATTCGAACTGGTCGGCAGCAACCTTTTTCGCTGAAAAAAAATGTCGCAGAGAGAATTCGTCTAAGCCCTCCTCAATCGCTTTGGATAAGAGTTCACCGTCCAAGGTGTAATTGAAAATCTGAATGGTTGGCAGAGGGGCGTATTGATTATCTGGGCTGCTTTTGCGACGCTCCTTTTCCATTTGTTCCTGGGTGTAGGTCCACTCGAAGATCTGGTCTTCGTTGTAGTCTCCTCTTAGCATCGCCTTGTATGGTGTTCCCGAAAGGTGAAGCTGAAACTTGCACTTAAGCCCTGACGTCTCGTCTTCTTCTGTGTCGGCTTCTTTGTCACTATCGCCCGAAATGCCCTCAAGGTGTTTGGCAAAGGCCACCTCTTCTTTTGAGTCTCTGTCGTAGAGCTCACGGGCGATTTGGGTCGAAGCACCAAAATGAAATTCGTCGATTACGAGGCAGTCCCAGTCGGTTTGCACTATGAGTTCGTTTCGTGGCTTCACCTCTCCACCAGCGGCTTTCCCCGTAATATCTTGAAACGAAGCAAACCAGACCACTTTATCCTTTGAAGCCAGTATCTTTGCCGCCTCTTCAGGGGTGGCAGTAGAGTCTAGGAAATGCCATTTCGTAAACTTCGTATGAGTGATCAAGTCTGTTTTCCAAGCGCTCTTTACGGCTGGTTTATAAGTTAGGACCAAGACTCGATCCCAATCCATCTCCTCAGCAAGGAGGTAGCTGGCGAATGTTTTGCCGAAACGCATCTTGGCATTCCAGAGATACTTGGTTCCGCCGCCTCTGAAGAAGTCAGCCGTCTGCTTGACTGCATCCGACTGCTCGTCGCGGGGTTCGAAGGACTGAGTTCGGGACAATTCAAACTTGTGCCCGAGCTGAAGGGCCAAAATCGCTGCCTGAATCTCCTCCGGCGTGGCGGCAAACCACTCGCCTCCTACGCCCTCGACCCCAGCTGAAATAAGCAGGTTGTGAACGTCCTTATCCTTAAAGGTGCCCCCGTCGGGCCTAATTGCTTCTTCGGAATGGAAAAATATCTGCACTCCCTCCAGGCCTGGGAATGCTGTGACGAGCTGCTGGCGAACTCGTGTCAGACCTGGATATTTTGACTCTCCAATTTTCACAACAGAATCCCCGGAGGCACCAATGTCTCTTGCCCACGGCTTCGAGCCTGAGTGAGTGTAGGCGTAGAGGAAGTTAGAAATCTTCGTCCTCCTCTATCTCTTCTGCCTGGGGGCCTTGCCGATACTTTGACCCACCAGGCAGGTGGCTACTGGGTACTGCTGAATCTAAAGAATCGTTCCAATCACGATCTGCGATTGTTTTTTCGATGTACTGAATTTCGTTGGAATCGAGTCCGAATTCTTCGAACAGCTCCTTATCAGTCCATTCCTTGTCCATGGGCATTGCAGGAACAAATCTGAATCTGTCAGGTATCAGGTCCTGCGTAGTCTTTCTTTGAAAAACAAGAAATCGCACAAACTTAGTGGTGAGGAATTTGGCGTAGTTTCTGGCCTCATTGGCTGTTTTGAAAGTCCCAGCAACTAGGTAACTCTGTGTGCATGCAGATCCAGGTGCTAGGGCAATCGGCGTCCCCAAAACCAGCAGCGCTTCTATGGCTCCCTTGCCATCACTTGCCTTAGGCAAAAGAACTTTGTAGTCCTCTATCCATTTGTGGTTTTTTGGAATTTGCTCGGGCGTGACGTAACCAATCTTGTGTCGGTAGACCAGGGGAATTGAACCGCTGAACGGAGAGTCCTTGGAATGGGCGTAATTGGTTTTCAAAGCCGCTCCGAATGGGTCTTGTCGTGAGACGATTTCAGAGAGGCGCGTTGCGCAGTGATCGTGAGATAGAACCTTGACCACGATCGCCTTTGCTGCCATATCGCGGACAAGAACTCCTTCACCGTCCCGGAGGTCTCGCAGATCCTCGCTGATAATCTTCCCTTCTGAGATCTGGGTGAACTCGCAATCGTCATTGTGGTCTCGATCCCAGAGGAAGAAAGAAATCCCCCCCTTGACTTCAACTGTTGGAAAGATCTCCCGCCCATTCGGAAAATCCACAATTTTGGCAAGTCTCCGGTCTCCGAGCATTTTCTCTCGAAACGACCCAAGATCTTTCCCCGCCGTAAACCATCGACTAGGTGTCACCATAAGGAGGTATTTTGGGTTCATCACTATCGCTTTTTCTATGAAACGATTGTAGAGAGGAGTAATGTTTTTTGTCCTCTCGCCTTTTTCATCCTTCATTCCAATCTGATATGGGGGGTTGCCAACGATAATGTCGAACTTCATTTCTTTTCCTCCAAAAGGAAGCGGGTTGTGCAGGAAGGGGTAGGCAAAGTTTTCTCTTTCGGCGTCGATGGCTTTCTTGTGGCCTCCGCACAGGGTGCAAGTACTTGAGCCTCTCTTGAAGATGTGTTCGCCACGTTCGTACCAGACATTCCCCCGCTCGTCCTCGAAGGTGACAACTAGCTCCCTGGCGTCGGGATCTACAATCGATGACCCAGTCGCGTTGAATGACTGATAGAGGGTTCGTCTTGTGACGCTCCCTAGCAGTTCAGTGATCGAACTTGCGAAAAGCATGTTTTTTAGGATGTGCTCTCTCCGCTTAACTGGGTCTTGCTCCCAAAGCGAGAGAGAGCCCATGAGTCGTGAATAGACTTCCCGGAGGAAAATACCGGACTTGCAGAATGGGTCGCACCAGGTCAGGAAGGGGTCGGACCAGATACCGTCTGGAAGCATGGCGAGAATTCTTCGAGCAACTGCAGGAGGTGTGAGAATCTCGTCGTTGGGGAGCTGGGAAAGTGTCTCAATGACGTCTGTCGGCTGGCGACCTTCCCACCAACGCTCCTTGGCAGGAATCATTTTGCTAACTCCAAGTAGTGAACTGTCTCGAGCGGCAGAGGCTCTTCAAAGAATAAATCCCGCTCTGGTTCCTCAAGGAAGGATTGTTCGCGGGCGAAGTAGCCTCCTTCGTCAGGGATGTATTCAACCAAGAGAATTTTTGAAGCGTTATTTATCGAGTCGCCTTCGATGATGTTTGTATCTAAGATGACACAAGCGCTATCAAGCGCAGCCTGTTTGCTCGACGCCCCAATTTCGTCGAGAAACAGGGCGAGACGGGCCTTGAGTCGATCCCGGCACTCTTTCACATTCGTTTTGTCAATGTCTATTCCGTACAACGACGCCAGGACTTTTAGCGACGCGAACTCAGCCTCGATCATTGCAAGGCCTGTTTGCCTAATAATTTTGAGTCGCCTGTCAAATATTTCAACAAGAAAATTGCCGTCACCACATGCAGGCTCTAGAACTTTTAGCTGAGAGTCTCCCGCGGGCACTTCGATCGAGTCAAGCATCTGACAGACAAGAAATTTAGGCGTGAACACCTCGCCCAGGTCCTGAGCCCGTTCCGTGCTTCTGATCTTGCACCCCCAGATATTTCAAGAAACTGTGGTTATAACCTACACCGCACCTCGCTTAGCTAATCCAAAAGCCGGCATGCCGCTTACGCGACAACCACGGCATTCTCTCCTCTTAGTCTCTCCGGGCTCATCGACTTGGTGTACAGCTATGAGTCGAATCCTGTGCAGCGTTGAAAGCGCCTCCAGATGAAGGTGAAAAAGGCGCTTGACCATTTAGACCGATGTCAGAGAACAGACCCTGACTGGAGCTCTAGCCCAGACCTAATGGAAAACCCGAAGTTCTGGATCTGTCGCGGGGATGCTGAAGTTGCGTGGGATCGAGATCGTCCCGGGCTCTTTGGTAATGCTGAGTTGATAGCTGAGAGTCGATCCGAATTGAGTGGCGAGCTTAATGTTTTTCTAATCCCAGGTGGCTCACTCTTGATGGTTGAGCGTGACCCCTACACTGTTCAGCTAATTGCCAAGTCAATAAAAGGCCGCACTTTCTCAAAGAGCGCCCCTAAAAAATGAAGTGAACCCCAGAAGTTGGAGTTCTAATCAGGAGCCAGGGACAGGCTATCAAGGGACTGAGTCCGGTACTGAACCGGGCTCAGTCCCTTCAGCTTTAACTTGATGCGATCGTTGTTAAACCAGTTGAGATAGCCATCGAGTTCAGTTTTGAACTGGCTGATGCTGGTGAAGGTTTGTTGCCGGAGGAACTCTTCTTTGAAGTGACCAAAGAAATTTTCAGCAACAGCGTTGTCTAGGCAGTTGCCTTTTCGTGACATCGATTGAACCAAACCACGTTTAGCTAAGGCTTTTTGATAACTGAGATGGCGATAATGCCAACCTTGATCTGAATGAATTATGGGTCTTTGTCCGGCGTCAAGTTTCAAAAATGCTTTGTCCAGCATGTTTGTGACCAGGCCAAGAACCGGTGATGGAGCAAGCTCGTAGGAGATAACCTCACCGTTGAACAAATCAATCACTGGTGACAAATATTGCTTCTGACCTAACACCTTGAACTCTGTGACATCGGTGGCCCATTTTTGGTTTGGTCCAGAAGATCTAAAGTCACGTTTCAATACATTTGCCGCTGCCAACCCAACAGCACCTTTATAGGAAACATACTTTTTTCGTCTGATCAAACAGACTCTGCCTTCTTCGCGCATTAACTTCAACACAGTTTTGCCGCTCAAACCAAAACCGTATTTGGTCTTTAGGACTGCTTGAATGCGCCTGTAACCGTAAGAACTATAAGAACTATCAAACACCTCACGTAGCACCGGTCGAATGTTGGCGTAAGGATCGGCTCTGGCTTGTTTGGATCGATGATAGTAAAACGTGCTTGGTGAGAGCCCGACAACTAGACAAAGTTTAGAAACTGGGTATTTATGCTCTAATGAGGTCACTGCCCGCGCTTTTTGTTCAGCGCTTTTTGTTCGTCCATTAGAGCGTGGAATTTTTTTAGGACAGCGTTCTCCATTTCCAAATGGTAAATACGCTCTTCCAAAGATTGGCTTGAGGGATCTTTGCCCCTGGGTTTTCGACCCTTTGGTTTGTCAACTAAACCCAAAACACCATCGGCTCGATAGGCAGCAACCCAGTTATTCAGAACAGCACGACTAGTTATTCCAAATTCAGCCAAAACATCAGCCTTGGCCTTTCCAGCCAGAAACTTCTCAACCGCGGCAACCTTCAAGGTGTGCGAATAACGATTATTTCCACTCATAGCCCCCAAGCCTAAGAGACGACCTTGGCGATAAGAAGTTTGCCAATCCCTGATTGTGTAGCGAGAGATGCTTAGATTTGTGGCGATATAAGAAACGCCGAAACCCGCATCGAAGAGCCTTTCGGCCGCAATGCGGGTTTCGGTTTGATGCTTCACCCTTTTGTCCATGAACTTCACCCTTCAGTTAGGGCTCTCTATTGAGGCTCCAACTTCTGGGGTTCACTTCAAAAAAAAAGGGGGGGGGGATTTCGAAGCCAGGGAAAATCTGCTAAAAACCAATTAGACCTTGGCGTTGGAATAAGGTGCCGAAGGACAGAGCCTCTACCTGCTGCGAAAGGGGCGAGTCACCGGGCTCCAGCCACTAATCTTGCACCTGTGACCAAACTCCTCGCCACCAAAGCTCGCAATGCTCTTTGGTTGCAGTTCTTTGTTATGGGTGTTGTTTCTATGGCATGGGTTCCTAGAATCCCGGAGATAAAAACAGCTAATGAGCTATCTGACACCCAGTTTGGTTTGGTCTTGATTGCAAGCTCCATTGGGGCAGTTCTAGGGGCTCAGCTTTCTGGTCGAGCAATCCACAGGTTTGGTTCAAGACCGGTGTTTTTCGTGGCACAGGTAGTGGTCCCGGTTGGGGTTGCGATCATGGGGTTGAGCATTACGCCGCTGGTTTTGGTAGCGGGGTTGTTCTTTATGGGTTTTGGTTATGCAGCGCTGGATGTTGCAGGTAATGCTCAGGCTGTCGCCATTGAGAATCATCTAAAGAAGCGCTACATAACCTCGTTTCATGGAATGTGGAGCGTTGGAACACTTGCAACCACCTTGTTGGGTGCTGGGCTTGCTTTTTATATTTCCCCCAGGGACAACCTGTTATGGGTGGCAGGTGTCGGGCTAATTGTTTTTATTGTGACCTCTAGATATTTACTTGCACCTGATCTTGATAACCACTTTGGAGAGCCAGAAGCCAAGAGCTCAATGCCATGGTTTGGCAAAGCGGCCTGGCCGCTTTGGATCCTTGGCATTGGTGCAACCGGAACCTTTATTGCCGAGGGTGCTGCGGCTGATTGGGCAGCGTTGTTGCTGCGCGATGAAATGGGTGTTCAAATCGGATACTACGCATCTGCCTTTGCAACCTTTGCACTCGCCATGATTCTTTCCAGGTTCCTAGGAGATAGCTGGTTGGAGAGATTTGGGCCCTATTACGTGGTTCGGTTCTTAGGTGTTGTTGGTGGTGGGCTATGGGGTGTCTTAATGCTCTCTGGTATTTGGCTCTCCAGTGGCTTCCCGCTTCTGGGGATCATTCTTGTGAACACCGGGTTCTTCTTTGCAGGAATTGCAATTGGCCCTATTTTTCCGGCATTTATTCTTGGTGCTGCCAACCTCAAGGGCGTTGCCCCTTCGGTTGGCATTGCAAGAATTGGTGTGATTTCAATTGGTGCTTACTTTGTGGGGCCAACTGTTGTTGGGGTGCTGTCCGATCAGATAACCCTGACCTATGCGATGTTGTATCCGGTTGTGTTCTTGGTTCTTTCCGGTTACTTAGCAAAAGCCATAAAGGGCTCAAGTGCTAACTAGCTAGCAGTTTTACCCAAATAATTCGCTCATCACACCGGACCAGCTGGTGCGAATGTCTTCAAGTTTTAGATCTCAAAATTCTTTGGAAGGGTCGAAGTGGTTGTGACAGAAACGTTGGAAAAAGTGGCAATGGGATGCAAATTAAGTTGAACTTTGTGTTCAGGAGTTCGACGGACGTAACATTAGTCAATAGAGGTCTAGCTCGCTTAGGCGTGTGCTGTCCCAAGTCCAGTTAGACGCACCATGAAAATTACTGAGGTCGCTTACAGAACCAGTTCTTTGCTTAATCTCCTTGGTTAGCGGGCCCAAGCTCCACTCACTTCCTTCGAAGTACACCTTTGAGTCGCTCAAAACTCTTGCTGTGACCCTAGGGTCTGCAATAAAAGCAATTTCCTGACCAATAAGCTGATTCATAATTTCTTTTGAATCGAATCCCACTTCGCCATCTTTGGCCTGCCTCCAATTGCTTGAGTGACCAAATGAACTTGGCACCTTCAAGACATCTTCGATGAGAAATTTAATTAACGAATCACTGCGACGTTTTATTTGATCTGCATTCCAAACATCAGTATCAACAATCCATGTTTTGGTTATCTGTAGCCCAGAGTTGTCCTCGTAAATCTTCTTCTTATCGGAGAAAGGCTTGTTGCCGAGCTCCTGGTTATGTCTAATTAGAGTGAGATTTCCAATTTGATTTACAGCCTTGCGATGAATTTCCTCGGCGTCTTCGCCCAGCTCCTCTTTCCATGTCTGACCTATCGTTTGCGGCATTATGTGCTCAATTTGAAGATTGGGGTCATCCCAATTTGGTCTGGATTTGGTCAGTTCTTCTTCCGCTAGCGAGAGAATCATTCGTGGATATGTTCTCGATGCTCCAAAGTTATAAAAGTTCATGGCTTCGAGGCGCACCGCAACTTCGTCATCATTTGGGAGTCGAAGGGAATACTCCTGGCTTGATAACTGCGAGAAGAACTCAACTTTCAGGTCTGTGGACTCAGAAAAAGCCGAGATTCGCGCACCAAGAACTGGAAAAAATTTGTTTTCTGCCAATGATGCGCCGATTATCCGCCTTCTGAGGATGTACGTTCGCAGACACTCAAGCAAGACCTGCAAAGATTTCGTCGGTAGCATCCCTCTCTGCCAAGCGGAAACCAATTCCGCAAGGTATGAATACGCGGGACTAACGCCAATCTGTCGCAAATCAGAAATGAGTTGGTCTATCTTGCTCTCACGAGCTTGTTCTAAACCTGTCACAATGGCGTACGGTGAGGAGAACTCAACTAGTTTCTTGAGAACATCTTCGACGTCGCCACCTTTTGCGACATCCTTAAATTGGCCATACAGCTCTTTAAAGTTGTTTTCTTTCGCAACCTTAAAGCTCTTGTGATCATTTGCCTGCATCCAGTCTCTTAGAAATTCCGAGAGCTTGCCCGGCAATTTTCTTTCCAGTGTCAACCAGTATTTTTTGTAGAGGTTAGTTTGTTGGTCGGCCGTCATACCCATGAGTAGGAAGTTTCGCGCCAAGTCTGCAAGTGATAGAGGTTTGCCGAGAGAGTTCATGGACTCAAAAATCTCTTGTGGGTTTTCCCAACGATTTCTATCTGGCTCTAGCGTTATCGCGATGATCGAAAACTTGCTGAGTCCTTTTTCTAGAAGCGAAATCGCATCTTCCTCTTCAAGGCGAGAAATCTGCTTCCGAAAGAAGTTGTAATTTTGGTAAACGGAAGAGTATTTTAGCGTCTCAGATACTTCAAGCCCCAAGGCGAGCACTTTGTAGGCCTCCCAATCAGTCTCCACTTGCTTCAGCTTGATCTTGAACTCGGAGTCTTCCTTAGTCCGTTCATTGACCAAGTACCTTCGCTGAATGGATTCCCTTAAATCCTCGCTAGCGAGACTGTCTCGGAGGGCCATAAGGAGAAGCATCGTCGATGTAATCCTCTGCTGGCCATCTGTGAGAATGTATTTGTCCGGAACCCCAAAACCGGCCTCTTCAATGACGTACACGATACTTCCAAAGAAGTGCTCCGCGTACTGTCCAGGTGTTACATTTGCCTTTGCTACTCTTTTCACGTCATTGAAAAAAACCTGACAAGTTGCCTCCGACCATTCATAGTTACGCTGGTAGGGAGGGATAAAGAATGTTATGTCTTGGTTGGACAGAGAGTCCAGAAGATTAGATGGATGTGCCTTCAAGCTGCCCCCGACCCGTTTACATTCCATCCTAAGCCATACCCTCAAACTTTCTGGTTCAGAAGAGGGGTCACTCAATGTCACCCTCTCTTGCAAGGCTGATTTTCGACTGCTTGAGCAGGCTAAGCGATGGGCCCAAGATATCTAGACCTCGTTTGAGGTTGGGAAAGCCGAAGAGTGCAATTCGTGTTGGATAAATTCGGTGATGCAGTTTTCAAAGTGTTTAAGTTGTGCTGGGCAACTCGTTCAGTGCCAGTAGGTCAAAACAACTCAGCCATCACACCAGACCAGCTGGAGCGAATGTCTTCAAGTTTTAGATCTGCAACATCCTTGATTTCAACAAGTCCTGAGGTTGAGTCTGTGACACCGATGCGAAGACAAGGAACACCCCTTGCTTCACAAAGAGCCTGGAACTTCACGTCGTCTTCTCGCCCAACGCTGACTAGCACTCTGCTCTGAGACTCTGAGAAAAGTGCTGACGTCTGATCTATTTCATCACGGTCAAGGATGTCACCGAGCCAGATTCTTGCTCCAACGTTGAACCTGAGCGATGCTTCCAGCACTGCGATGCCAAGACCACCTTCTGAAAGGTCATGGGCTGATTCAATCAGCCCTTGAATGCTTGC
>Ga0222646_100500_pt1 | contig 11063 bp, 10 predicted proteins | sample AntAcemetagen293_FD_179819 | JGI IMG/M metagenome (GOLD analysis project Ga0222646, IMG submission 179819) | Saline water microbial communities from Ace Lake, Antarctica - #293 | ecosystem: Environmental > Aquatic > Non-marine Saline and Alkaline > Saline | place: Antarctica: Ace Lake | collected... | reverse complement strand
GCAACTCTTGTATATTGCAATATATAAACCAAACAATTATGAAAGTAAACCTACTGTCTTGTGACGCCCAAAGACCAGATAAAAGAGCCATTGCTAAATGTATTGCAGAAGTTTCGTCTACTATTAATGATTCTCTAGCGGCTGAACTTACAGACATCCTTTTAGAAGGAGATGCTGTAGATATTGAAGTAGAAGGTAAAAATGCTGGTTCTGCCTTAAGGGCTTTTCGAAAATTAAGTATTGATTACGAAATTATAGAATAAACCAAATTACAATTAAAACGTTCTAGAAAGGTTAAATCCTAAATGAATGTCTCCGCCAAAAAAGTTACCTGTTGTTTCTGTAATAAATGATTTTTCTACCATTGTGATTGCATTCGATAAAATGATTTGAAAAACATGTCCACCAGATTCTATGTCTACTCCAAAAGCTAACGAATTTCGAGCATTGATAGACTCAAGTTTATCAAACTGTTGGTAATACTCTGCATTTAAAGAAACTCGTTTACTAACCTTTACTCTGGTACCGAAACCCAAGGCAAAAATATCATGCGGGTCTGCGTCTATTGCTACTAAATTTCTATGTACATAAGTAGGTGTTAGCTGCACAGAGAGCGAAGAATTTACTTTTTTAGCTATTAAGACCTGTCCTACATAAAATAAGCTTTCTGCAAAAGTTCTTTCTTCTCCTGGTATTGCTTTCTGACTTTTGGCAGCAATACTTCCAAAAAGAGAAACTGCAAAAGGAAATGCATTTACACCAGTTTTTTGCTTCAACAAACTATATTTCAAATACCCGTCATAGGTTTTTTCAAAACTACTTCTTCCTAGGCCAACGGTTAAATCGTCTGTTAAACCATATTCTAGGGCAAAACGAATATTTGCTTGATCTAATCCAAAAAGCTCTTCAAAACCAGTGTTTACCCTACCAAATCTGTGTGAAATTATAAACTCCAATTCTTTGTTTTTTCTATTTTCTATAGAATGACCGTTTACAATTCTAGTTCCTTTAAAAGTAGCCGAAACTATGTTTTCCATTTCTGGCGCTTCCCTCTCTAAAATGTCTAACAAATCTTGAGAACACAGTTGTAAACTAGCTAGAATTAAGAACGTGTTTAAGAATACTTTTTTCATTGGTTACTTTTTATATGGTTTGTGCTGAAAACGAAAACTTACTTTTATTTTTTCTGAAATATTATTTTTTACTATTGAAGGAATTTTTACATTAAAGTCCGCTAGATTAATAAAGAAGTCTCCTGCCATTTCAATAACCTCCCCTGTTTTTTTTGTTAGCGCATTAATCGTAATTTCTTTTGTTTCTCCGTGAATGGTCAAATTCCCTATTATAGCTAAAGATCTTTCAGAAGTTGTAATGGTATCAAAATCTATAATAGCTCCTTTAAAAGTTGCCTTTGGATACTTGTCAGAATCTACATAATTCTCATTAAAATGTTCTTGCATTAATGCTTTTTCAAACATAAAAGACTTCATTAAAATAGAAATAGCCATTTTACCGCTAGTGGCATCTACAATGCTTAAAACCTGATTATTCTGAGCCTCTATATTTTCTATTGGAGTTTCTGAAAAAAAAGAAATCATTCCCTTTTTAGTTAAAAAACGTTCCTGCGCACTGGCAAATGAAACCAAAAATAGACTCATAAAAAAGATACTTACTATTTTCATACTATTTTATTTTGAATTTATAATAATGCACTTAACAAGGATTACATCCATTAAAAAACCAGTACAAATTCCTTTTAAAACAACTTCTTGCCCTTCTTTTATTTGTGCACTCTTCTTAAACTCATCCTTTACTAAATAACAAACCACACTTCCAAAGTCGTCTTTTGTTTGTAATGAAATAGCCGCTTTTTCACCATTAAACTCTACCTTGGTAACCCTTCCTTTTACTGCAATAATCTTATCTAGATATTTTGCATTGGCCTTTGTTTCATCCGAAGAAAAATCTGCTAATAAAATATTTGCAGTTATTGTGATGTCTATGGATTTTTTAGCAACATTTATATGCGGTTTATGATACACTTTATACCCAATAAAAATGCCTAAGAGGCCTATTATTAAAATGTATATACTAATTTTTTTCATTTCCTAAATCTATACATTAATTGTCTAAAGCACCCTCATCTACCCAATCTACAATACTTTTTATCTGTGCCGCAGTTAAAACTGCCCCTTTTGGCATCCTACCACTTGCAACTTCGTTTTTAACAATGGTAGCGTGTGTGCTCACTTCTGTATAATTTTTTAATTCTGGGAAATTTCCACCAGCACCGTGACAAGACAAGCATCTCGCATCCATAATTGGCTTTACATCGTTTATAAAAGAAACCTTTGTTAGCTCTTCTTGCTGTTCTTCTATATTTGAAGTACAACCAGTAAAAAAGACTGATAAAAAGAATATGGCGCAAATGGTGCTATATTTTGTATTAGATTTCATATGCATTAAATTTAAATTAGCTACTTTAAAGCATGTAAATTAATACTTTTTTTGAAGAGTTTAGTCCTCCAAAAAAAAAAAATGTAAGTAATTTTATATAAATCTGTTATAATAAAAAGTTACAACCGTTTATAAATTCTTAGCATTTGAAACTTTTTGCTTTGTAAGCGCAAGTTCTATTACTTGTTTCATTTCTGTAACGTAATGAAATGTTAAGCCTTTAAGATAACTCTCTTTTATCTCTAAAATGTCTTTCTCATTTTCTTTACACAAAATTATTTCCTTAATATTTGCTCTTTTTGCAGCCAATATTTTTTCTTTAATTCCGCCAACTGGCAATACTTTACCACGTAGTGTAATTTCACCTGTCATAGCCAATTTATTCTTAATCTTACGCTGTGTATAAGAGGAAACCAAAGAAGTTAACATGGTAATCCCTGCACTTGGTCCATCTTTTGGTGTTGCTCCTTCAGGAACATGAATATGTACGTTGTACTTCTCTAAAGTTTCTGGTTGAATCCCAAACTCTTCAGCATTTGACTTTATATATTGTAAGGCAATGGTTGCAGATTCTTTCATTACCGTTCCTAAGTTACCCGTAATAGAAAGTGTTCCTTTCCCTTTAGATAAAATAGATTCAATAAATAAAATATCTCCTCCAACTTGTGTCCACGCCAAGCCAGTAACCACACCAGCAACATCATTATTCTCGAACTTATCTCTAAACCTAGGAGTTCCTAAAATATCTTCTACTTTTTCATAGGACAAAGCAATTTCATATTCCTCTTCTAATGCAATCGATTTTGCTGCAAAACGCACTACTTTTGCTATTTTCTTTTCCAAACCACGCACGCCAGATTCACGGGTGTAGCCTTCTACAATTTGCTCTAATTGCTTCTTCCCTAACTTTATATCCTTTGCAGTTAAACCGTGTTCTTTTATTTGTTTTGGCATTAAATGTCTTTTGGCTATTTCTACTTTCTCTTCAATGGTATAACCAGAAACATTTATAATTTCCATTCGATCGCGCAACGCCCAAGGAATTTGTCCTAAGTTGTTAGCTGTTGCAATAAATAATACTTTGGATAAATCATACCCAACTTCTAAATAATTATCGTAAAAAGATTCATTTTGCTCAGGATCTAATACTTCTAACATGGCTGAAGAAGGGTCTCCTTGGTGGCTTTGCCCTAACTTGTCAATTTCATCTAATACAAAAACAGGATTGGAAGTTCCTGATTTTTTTAAATTCTGAATTAAACGCCCTGGCATAGCACCAATATATGTTTTTCTATGTCCGCGAATTTCTGCTTCATCGCGCAAACCACCCAAAGACATTCTTACATATTTACGTCCTAATGCTTCTGCAACAGATTTTCCTAATGAGGTTTTACCAACTCCTGGAGGTCCGTACAAACAGATAATTGGCGATTTCATATCTCCTCTTAACTTTAAAACAGCCAAGTGCTCTATAATTCTTTCTTTTACTTTCTCTAATCCAAAATGATCTCTATCTAAAACTTTCGTTGCGTGTTTTAAATCGAACTTGTCTTCCGAGTAGATGCCCCAAGGTAATTCTAACAACAATTCTAAATAACTTCTTTGAACACCGTAATCTGCAGCTTGCGGATTCATTCTTTTCAAACGATTCAACTCTTTTTCAAAAGTTACACCCACCTCTTTATTCCACTTCTTCGTTCTTGCTTTTGTACGCATTTCCTCCAACTCTTCATCATTAGAGGTGCCACCTAACTCATCTTGAATGGTTTTTAATTGCTGGTGTAAATAATACTCTCGCTGTTGTTGGTCTAAATCTTCTCGTGTTTTAGATTGAATGTCATTGCGCAATTGTAATTTTTGAAGTTCTTTATTTAGATTTTTTAAGGCTAATAAAGCACGTTCTTTTAGATTGTCTTTTTCTAAAATTACTTGTTTTTGAGCAACGCTTAAATCCATGTTTGAGGATATAAAATTCACTAAAAACGAGTTTGACTTTATATTTTTAATAGCAAAAGATGCTTCTGAAGGCAACATCGGGTTCTCCTTTATTACCTCTAAAGCTTGTTCTTTTATCGACTCCATAATTGCTTCAAATTCTTTTTCATCGTCTACCTGTCTGTCTTCAATTGCTTCTTTTACAGTTGCTTTTAAATACGGTTTGTCTTGAATAATTGTATCTATTTCAAAACGTTTTTTACCCTGAATAATAATAGTTGTATTTCCATCAGGCATTTTTAAAACACGTAAAATTTGCGCAACAACACCAGTTGTATGAATATCTTTTAAAGCAGGCTCTTCTTCATCTTCGTTTCTTTGTGCAACCACACCAATTACTTTATCGCCCTTGTTTGCATCCTTTATCAACTGAATAGAGGCATCTCTACCCGCAGTAATAGGAATTACAACACCTGGAAATAATACGGTATTTCTAAGTGGTAAAATTGATAAAATTTCAGGTACACTTTCTTTATTTATAATTTCTTCATCTTCTGGCGTCATTAAAGGAATTAACTCAGCGTCTTCATTTAACATACTATGTAGCGACATGTTGTCTAATCTTATTACTTTTGGTTTGCTCATCTTCTATATATCTGTCATACTGACATTGAATTATTCTAATAAAAAACTCAATATCTGTTTTATGTTTATTAAATAACTGAAAATCAAAATATTAAAATATAAAAACTTTAACCTTCTACTTATAAAAGTCAATTTTTATGCCAAAATGTTCTACCAGTAAATAAGATTTAAATTTGTTTTCAAAAAGAATTAGGATAAGACAATCCAATAATTTCTCGAACATTGTCTAACGTTTTTATTAAGGTTTTAGAAAAATCAAAAGTCATAATATTGCTTTCCTTTTTGCCTTCTCTTAAAAGGTTGTTGAAGTGTTCTATTTCATAATTATATCCATTCGTTTTAAAATCGAAATGGATAACTTCTTCTTCATTATGCTGGATAGTTGTAATGGATTTAGACTGGTGAAACTGGCTGTTTAATTTCACAATTGCCTTGTCAAACGTTAATACGGCATGACTCGTTGTTTTTTCTAACAAGGTGCTTTTTAAGGTTGCTTTTGCACCTTCATACTGAAAAATCATGTCGCAACTAGCATCTGCACCGTTTTCGAAAAAAGTGGCATTTGCCGCTATTGTATTTGGCGCTCCTAAAGTAGCCAAAGCAGCAAAAATTGGGTAAATACCAATATCTAACAAACTACCACCACCGACTTCTTTTTTAAATAACCGGCTATCTGTATTATAGGGTGTATGAAAGCCAAAATCTGCCTCTAAATTTTTTAATTTTCCAAACTTTTCACTTTTAACCAACTCTAAAACATGCGTAAAATGAGGTAAAAAGAACGTCCACATTGCTTCCATAAGCAAGACGTTATTTTCTTTTGCAACTTGTATCATTGCTGTAACTTCTTGCAAGTTCATTGCAAACGGTTTTTCACACAAAACTGCTTTTTTATTTTGCAAACAGAGTAGTGTGTGTTCTTTATGAAAACTATGCGGTGTTGCTATATAAACGGCATCTATATCTGTGTCAGTCGCCAACTCCAAATAAGAACCATAGGCCTTTTTAGCATGGTGTTTCTCTGCAAAATTCTTCGCATTTTGCAAATCTCTTGAAGCCACTGCCACTAGTTCTATGTTTTCTACCGTTGCTAAATCTGTCGCAAATTTATTTGCAATATTTCCTAACCCAATAATTCCCCAGCGTATCTTTTTATTTTTCATCGATAATTGTTTTGTCCATATTAAAAAATCCTAAAAAGAAAAATAGGCAAATTAGCGTAACTACATGAATAATATTTAAAGAAATATCGTGTAGTATGTCATAGGTAATTTTCAAAATAGCCAATGAAGTGATGATTAGCGTTAATTTACTTTGAATATTTATCGATTTAAAAACGAATAACAAAGAGAAAAAAGAAACCAAAATACAGCCAATAAAATTCAACCACAAATAACTAATAATTGGGTCTAAACCCTGTGCTTCTAAAGTATATATTCCAAAATAATAAATAGAGCAAATAAGAACTTGTGTAATTACGGCAGCTCTAAAAACAGCATTTCCATTCACTTTTTTGAAGAAAAAAGCAAGCAAGAAAATTCCCAATACATTACCGTAGAAAATAGAACCAATAATATTTACTAGCTGAATTAAGTTATCGAAGAGATTGGCAACACACGCCACGGAAATGGCAATAATACCCCAAGCCAAAGTAAACCACTTAGAAGCCTTTACAAAATGGGCATCACTCTTTTCTCCTTTAATATTTCGTTTGTAAAGGTCCATTGCAGTAGTACTTGCCAATGCGTTTAATTCTGACGCTGTAGAAGACATGGCTGCAGATAAAATAACAGCTAATAAAAGTCCGATTAAACCTCTTGGTAAATTGTTTAGTATAAAATGAATAAACACATAATCTTTATCGTTCGACTCAATTTTATCTAAAGTGTTTTCCTCATCAATCTTTTCAATAATTATTTTAGATTTTGCTTTTAAAGCCAAATCGCGTTCATTTAAAGCTAAAATTTCCTGCTTTTCTTCCACTTGAAATCCGTCTGCAAAGATTGCTTTTTTACTGTTTTCAATTTTAATGTGTTCCGCTTCTAACTCTTGGTATTCGGTAATATACCTAGATTTTAAAACCTCTTTATTTGCACCAGGGTTAAAATTTAATGGCGAAGGGTTGAATTGATAAAACACAAAAACCATGACCCCAATTAACAGAATAAAAAACTGCATTGGTACTTTTAAGAGTCCGTTGAAAATTAAACCTAACTGACTTTCTCTTACAGATTTTCCAGATAAGTAGCGCTGCACTTGACTTTGGTCTGTTCCAAAGTAAGATAGCATTAAAAAAGTTCCACCTAGAATACCAGTCCAAACAGTGTATCTATTACTCAAATCAAAAGAGAAATCCAATACCTCCATCTTATTACTTGCCCCAGCAATTTCAAGTGCATTTGTAAAGGTTATATTTTCGGGAAGCTGGCTCATAATCATAAAAAAGGCAATGAGCATTCCTATAAAAATGATAATCATTTGTTGCTTCTGTGTAACATTTACAGCCTTTGTACCACCAGAAACCGTGTAGATAATTACCAGAAAACCAATGATAATATTTAGGGTTAACAAATCCCAACCTAAAACTGCTGATAATATAATAGCCGGTGCAAAAATGGTGATTCCTGCTGCCAAACCTCTTTGAATTAAAAATAAAATGGCCGCTAAACTCCTCGTTTTTAAATCAAATCTTCCTTCTAAAAACTCATATGCCGTATAGACTTTTAACTTGTGATAAATGGGTATAAAAACCACACAAATAATAATCATGGCAATGGGCAATCCGAAATAAAATTGCACAAAGCCCATACCGCTATGAAATGCTTGTCCGGGTGTAGATAAAAACGTAATTGCACTTGCTTGTGTTGCCATTACAGACAAACCAATAGTCCACCATTTCGAGTCGCTTCCTCCTTTTATATAATCTGTTACGTTTAAATTTTTCCGAGTTATATAGGTGCCGTAAGCAACGATAGACAGCAAGGTTCCTGATAAAATTATCCAATCTATTACGTGTAATTTGCTTGTAATTTCCATGGATTATGAAGTAAAGTATTTGGTTATAAAATAGAATGCAATCAGATAAAATACATTCGCTATTAAAACCAATGAGTATTCTTTTTTCCAGATGAATTTATGATCTTTCATAATGATGAATATGTGTAAAATTTCATGTTATAATGGTCTACATCTTTGCAGCTAATTGCGGCCTTCTGTAAGCGCTTTTTTTAAAACCAACCTATATCGTGTCTGGCAGTAAACATAGCAACATTAAATTTATTTCTTTTTGCGCCCTTACCATTTATTTTTAATCGACTAATTCTAAGACATCACCTTATAAAATGTAACTGAAAATGACATCAAAAATAATTCAAATTATAAAAATCGTCTGTTTACGACCAGACACTATTTTATAATTCAACTAAAAATTAAAACGATTCTTCTTTCCCCACAGCCAGCATATTCGCAAATAATTTATATGCTCCAGAGACGCCAACAGGCAATTCTCTAAAAAAACTCAAACCCGTATATATGTAATTTCCTTTGCCATATTTTGCAATTAACAAACTTCCGTTTTTTGGTGTTTCATTTTTATCATTCATAGATAAAATTGGCGTGTACTCTTTACTCCAAGTATCAGGAAAATATAAACCTCTTTCTTGCACCCAACCATTAAAATCTTCGGCTGTAATTTTATTTGGGAAATTTAAAACAGCATGTGCTTCTGCTAAAATTCTAACTTCAGAAAATTCATCTGTAACACGATCTCTAGACAATTTCAACTCAAAAGGTGCAGCTACATTTACGCCTCTATTGGTGTTGTATTGCACAATCATGTTCCCGCCATTCTCCACGTATGCCAATAAATGTTTTTGTTTAAATTTTAATTCGTTTACAACATTGTATGCTCTAATTCCTAGAACAATTGCATCATACTTTTGTAAATTATTCTCATTAATTTCTAACGGATTTAGAACCACAACCGTATACCCAATCTGACGTAAACTTTCTGGAATAGCATCTCCTGCACCTTTTATATAGCCAATTTTAGTGCCTACAGTTTTGATGTCTAAACGCACAATTTTCGCTTTTGAATCTGATAAAATAGTTTGTTTAGGAATGTGATTGTAATTAATTTCAATCAACTCCTTGTGATACGTTGTCCCTTCTGATGTAGCAATAACTTCTAATTTTCCTTCAGATTGATTTTTAGGCGGTGTTACCGAAAAAACGACGGTTCGTATATCCTTTTTTTGCTTGATATTAAAAACGATTTCTTTTGGAGAAACCACCCAATCTTCAGGCAGCTTTAAACGCACACTGCCAGCAATATTATTTGCCCCTGCGCGTACTTCAACCAAAACTTTTTTAGCTGTATCATTAGAGAAAATAAGTACTTTGTCTTTTAATTTTGTGGTGATACGGGGCAACACTTCAAAAGGCTCATATATTTCACCAATAGCGCTTTCTGCATATCTTCGAACTACATTTTTTGTGATGGTAATTGGAATTCCTTCAATATTTAGGTTGAAATTAACTTTAGCCGGTCTTGGGGTTTCTGGTTTTCCGATTAAGAGCTGATTGTCTACCGCATACATTCCTAAAGAAGCTTCACTCTTTAACCAATAAGGATCGGAAAATTCAGTAGTTTTCAAAGTAAGCGTTTCTTTAAAATTCACCTTTTTATTCGTTTCTAAATCCAACTCTTTTACCACCATTTTGTTGTCAATGGTAGAATTAATTGAAGTCAATTCAATGCTCACTTGGCTCCTATTTACTATTTCAAAATTAACATTAAGTAAAGCATTGGGTGTTCCTGAAGAATTTTCTGCAGAAGCTTCCAAATAAAGTCCTGCGCAAGCCTCTATGATTCCTTTTAGTTCCCTTTCTTTCATTGCTCGCCAATGTTTATCCTCTAATTGCTGCACCATTTGATACGCTTCCATTAATTTCGGCAAGTATTTAGAAGGATTTACAAAATCGAAATTTTCTTCCACTTCATACAAGATATCACCAATTTCTCCTCCGTTTTTCAAACGATTCCATGTTGTATTGATGCCAGAGAAAATATCCTTTTCATCCTTTGGTTTTTCACCTTTTAAAAAGGCTACATATTCATTTTGACTGCCCCTTGTAGTAACTCTACCGAAGCCCTGACTTAAATGTTGGCTGCTTGCCATCGATGCCAACTCATTATTAGAAACCCCTTTTAAAGGATAATAAACACCTACATCAAAGGAAGTTAATTTTCCTTTGGTTGCTTCTTGAAAATCTTGCTCATTCTTATAAAACCACGAGGAAGTGTTGAAAAACAACCTTTTTGGCTGCCATATTTCTGTATATTTTAATTGTTCTGAATATTCATTTTTATCACCAACCAAATCAAAAGCAGCAACACTTAACATAGCAGAAGAAGTGTGGTGTCCATGCGTTGTCCCGGGCGTTCTGTGATTAAACCTGTTGATAATTACGTCTGGCTTAAAATTTCTAATTACCCAAACTACATCACTTAAAACTTCTTTTTCATTCCAAATTGCTAAGGTTTCGTCGGGGTGTTTCGAATATCCAAAATCATTTGCTCTTGTAAAAAATTGTTCTCCACCATCTAGCTTTCTAGCCGCTATTAATTCCTGTGTTCGAATAACTCCTAATAACGCTCTAATTTCTGAACCAATTAAATTTTGACCGCCATCTCCTCTTGTTAAAGACAAATAACCAGTTCTTGCTTTTAGATTATTTGCCAAGTAAGCAATTAATCGCGTGTTTTCGTCATCCGGATGTGCTGCAATGTAAAGTGCAGTGCCTAAAAAGTTTAGCTTTTGAATTTTCTCATAAATCTCATTTGAAGTTAATTTCTGAGGTTTTTGAGCAAATATTGCTGTTGAGATCAATAAAAAAGTAAGTGTAAAGCGTAAAATATTCTTCATATTTCAAAAATTAGTCAATAAACAAATGTAGTTTTTTATGAACTAAAATGTAGTTTGTTAACATAATTATAACGTTTAATAATTGGTAAAAAGAATCCT
>Ga0222646_100497_pt1 | contig 11128 bp, 11 predicted proteins | sample AntAcemetagen293_FD_179819 | JGI IMG/M metagenome (GOLD analysis project Ga0222646, IMG submission 179819) | Saline water microbial communities from Ace Lake, Antarctica - #293 | ecosystem: Environmental > Aquatic > Non-marine Saline and Alkaline > Saline | place: Antarctica: Ace Lake | collected... | reverse complement strand
CTAAGTGAAGCTAATTTACGTGGAGCTGATTTACGTGGAGCTGATTTACGTGGAGCTAACTTAAATGAATCTAGTTTATATGAAGCTAACTTACGTGGAGCTGACCTAAGTGGAGCTAATTTAACTGGTGCTGACTTGCGTAGTCACGGAAATTCAAAAGAGCTGAGAACTATGCAGGTAGACACTTATGAAATTGGTTTTACAAAAGATACTTTGCAGATTGGCTGCGAAAGACATCTAATAACCGATTGGGAAAATTTTACTGATGCCAAAATCACTAGCATGGATCCAGGGGTTAAACTGTGGTGGGATAAATGGAAAGACTTTATTTTCAAAGCTATTGAGTTAAGTGGAATACGCGACACATCTGCAGAATCAGAAAGGAATTAAAATGGATATATTACACCGACGGACAGGAAAAGTAATTTTTGATGGAGCAGATTTAACTGGCGCGGACTTAAGAGGAGCTGACTTGGTTGAAACTGACTTAAGTAAAGCTGACTTAAGTAAAGCTGACTTAAGTAAAGCTGATTTGAGTGATGCTAACTTATATGGAGCTAACTTAGATAGAGCTAATTTATATGACGCTAATTTATATGAAGCTAACTTACATGGAACTAACTTACATGGAGCTAGTTTACGTAAAGCTGACTTACATGGAACTAACTTAAGTGAAGCTAATTTACGTGGGGCTGACTTACGTGGAGCTAATTTATATGGGGCTAAAAACATACACAGTTTCCAAGCTGGTAACTGCAATCGTGTTTGTTATGCTGTAAAAGGGGAAAATGAAGTCATGTTTCAAATTGGTTGTTTCTGGGGAAACACTGAAGAAGCTATTGAAAGCATTAAACTAAAATACGGAAAAGATAGTAATTACGAGAAGTTAGTTATTATATACACTGATATGCTCAAAAGTTAATAAATGAAAACAGTATACTCAATTCAAGATGATATAGAATACCTAAATCAAAGATTAAAATACTTAACACTGTTACTAAAAGTAACAAATGACAAAATACAATTTGCTACTATAGAATTAGAAGCTAGAAAATGTTCGGCAGAGTTGTTTATACTATCAAAGAAAACTTAAGGATTCCACATGACAACAATATTAACAATTGACCACATTCCTGGATTTATTTCTGATATAAAACAATATCTTAAGAATGAATTTGATATAGAAACAAAATTACAAACAATTTCAATTTCGTCTTTACCTCGTAATGAAGAAGGTTATGTAACAGATCATTTAAAAGGTATTGTAATTACTGACTATTGGGGAATTAAAACAACTAATAGAATTAAACGTGTTGATGACATATCTATAATTGCTGATGTTGGTGATATTGTTGCAAGTCAATTTATTAAGCCTAAAGTCTGGTTTACAGATGATATTACAGTAGCTAAAAAATGGTTAACTAAGTTACCAGATACATTTGCCTATGATACTGAAACTACTGGTTTAGCTATTAAAGATATTGGAAATATCACAATGCACTCATTTAGTACTACGTCTATTAAGTCTATTGTAATTATTGATACACCAAGTATTCGTAAGTTAGTCTTTGATTTCCTTACTACTACAGATAAAAAAGTTGTACAACATAATGCATCATTTGATATGAGACCAATTTATAGAGCGACTGGTAAGTTTATGAAAAACTATGAAGATACTCAACTAATATCTCAAGCCTATTTAAATAATGCTAATCAACCCTTATTGAGCCTTAAAGCTCAAGCTGGAAGTTTACTAGGGGATTGGGCTACAGCCAAAACTTCATTTGACCTCTATGCGGATTCTACTAACTATGTAAACCCTGATTTAAAGTATGTTGGAACTAACCCTAAGTGGAAGCAGTATAACTTACCTTTAGTATTTTATGCTGGTTTAGATACTACTGGTACAATATTTCTTTGGAATAAGTACTCATGTATTCATCCTACTTGGAAATCTGTGCCTATGGATAAATTATTACCAATTATTGAGCCACGGTACCATGAGGAAACTCCGAGATACTTCTATGAGAATGTACTTAAACCTCTAGTTAAAACTAATATTGAGTTATTAGAAAATCCAATGCCTATTAGTATGAGTATTATCCAAGAGATCAAACAAGAAGCACTTAATCAAAAGGAACCAGCCTTTGCTAAGCTTCAGGAATTTCCTGCAGTAAAGTCTTATATGAAGGATGTTAAAGAAACTTTAATTACACAACTAGTTACTCCACTATTAGCACAGAAAGCTAAATGGCCTGCTAGAGTGTACAAGCATACTCCAGTTGATCGAACTTTTCTCATGAACAAGCTTACTAATGAGTCTCGTGATTCTTGGAAAGTTATTGATGTCAAAGAGCAAATATCTCAAAGACATCATCATGAAGATATTATGCAACTTATCCTTGATAAATCTCCAAATTTACACATAAATCCAGTTGTACGAGAGTTTATGGCAACACATAGAACTACCAATCAAGTTAAGTTACAACATAAACTTGATCATCCAGAAGAATACCTTAATACTAAGCAGACACAAATTAATCCAAATGCTTCTCAACAAATGAGAGGTTTGTGGAAGTCTATGGGTTTAGAGTCTGATGTATTAACTCCTAAAAAAGAGCAATCTTTTAGTACTCCAGTTTTAGAAGCTATCTCTAAGACAACGTCCAACGAGACTGCTAAAGAAGTAATTAAACAAGTATTAGGTATTTCTGCTACAAAGAATCTACTATCGCAGTATATCCCAGCTTATGAACATAGTAATAAAGATGGTTTTTGCTACCAAAGCTGTCGTATGCCTGGAACTAAGAGTTACCGTATTTCGGGAGCTGTTGGTAAAGTAGATAAGTCTACAATAACGAATGAGCCTCTTTCTGGGTATGGTGTATCAATTTGTACACAACCTGGAATTACTAAACGAGCGGTGGTTGCTCCAGAAGGTTTTATTATTGGAACTAGTGACTATGCAGGTTTAGAAGGTGTAATAGGAGCTTGTTTAACACATGACCCTAATAAAGTAGCTATTTTCAATGATGGGTTAGATCTTCATTGTCTAAATGCAGCCTCATTCTTTAAACCAGAGGTTGAGAAGATTCTTGGTAGACCTGTGGAGCCTACTCTTGAGTTTAATAAGTTTTTTAACTCATTTCGTAAAGAACACAAATCAGCTGATAAATTAAGATCTGCTGCGAAATCTCCAAACTACTTGCTTGAGTATGGAGGATATCCTCCTAAGCTTTCAAAAGATTTAGGATGCTCGTTAGATGTAGCGCAAGGTATATTTAACACATTTCATTTAGAAACTTTTCTTGGTACTACTAAGTATAGAGAAGATTATGTAGGAAAAACAGCAAAAGAACAAGGGTATATTCACTTAGGACTAGGAGCTAGAATAGCATCAAATGACCCACGTAGGGATATTAGGACAATCACTAATGCTACTTATCAATTTTGGTCTATTTTAACGCTACTTGCATTGCATAGAATCCTTGGTAGAATTAAAGAAGCAGGCTATGAGAAAGATATTAAAATCTATTCTACAATACATGATAGTGTTACTGCATATATACGTAAAGATGCTAAAATCATAAAATGGTACAATGATAATTTAATAGAATGTATGGTTGGAGATTTTTTACTAGATCAGGAAGTCGTATTAGAGTCTAACTTAGATATAGGGCTTTCTTATGATAAGTGTGTGGAATTACCAAATAACTGCTCTACTGAACATATAACAACAATTTTAAAGGAATTACAATGAATATACTATACACATTAACACAAGAAGAGTATGAAGAGTTACTACAACAAAAGAACGAACCTGATAACATTCTTAGAGATACAAATGAAAACTTACTAAAAAAAATAACAGAACTTAATAAAACAATTGAAAAAGGAAGCTTTGCTAATATTAAAGTTGATGCTCCTATAGTAATACATGAAGAAGTTATGTCATTGAGAGCAATACCAGACTTTATACAAATGTATAATTTTCTATCAAATCATTATAACGGAGTTTCTTTAACAAAAGCAGACTTACTTATTTACAATTATCTATCAGAATTTTGTAACATGTATGCCTGTGAACTTTACTTTAAATCCGTTTCTGATGTTAAAAAATATAGAGTGTCATTGCAAAAGAAAGGTCTTTGTAGCAACTCTAAAAAAGACGGAGTAATTCAACTTACAGGAGGTAATTAATGAAAACAACACTTGAAATGAAAATCAAAAGACAACAAAAGTGTCTAATTGAGCAGTATGAAGAAAGTCCAAATTTAGCTTTCTTACAAAATAGACCTATGAACTATTTTGATATGTCAACAATGCCTCAAGTCATTCAAGACATGGTTAAATTAGCAGTTTCTAAATCCTCTGGGTTTAGTAACATTGCTGCCTTAGCAACTACAAATTTTGTATTGTCACATTTATTTGGACAAACAAGAATTCGTATAACTGATCCTATATTCTCTGATGATGATATAGGACCAAACACTTATTCAATGATTTTAGCACGTTCTGGACAAGGTAAAGATTCAACTTATCAAGCTTTAATGAAAGCAATTTTAAAAGGAATGGAATACATAGAAGAGATGCAAAAAGAAGAATTTGAAGAAGCTGCTAAACTTAAATACATTAAACAAATGTCTAAGGATAATCCAGATTTTGATGCTGCAACAGTATTACTAGAAGATTTTGAAGACTTAGTTCAAAAGTCTGAAACACTAATTACTTCATTAAATTCTTCTAGAGGAGGACTTACATCAAGTCTTAATAGAATGGCCAAATCTAGCTTTGGAGCTAAATCTTTATTCAGTTCTGAGCTTGGTATGGCAGTACAATCAAATAAAGGGATACTAGAAGTTTTAGAACTTTACTCAACATTATTTGATATGGGAGCATCTGTTGCACCCGAGTATAAAACTGACGATGCTAAAGAAGAAGATGTTGTTAATGCATTCGTAAGTTTATTAGGTATATCAAGTCCAACACCTTTCTATAATAAAGAAGGAAATGTTAATAAGTTGTTAATACCTTTAATGAAAACATCTTTAGCAAGACGTACTACAATCATATTTAGTTTGGCTTCAGAAGAGTTAGAAAACAAAGTTGTTGCACTTTCTCCTTCTGAAAAAAGACAGATTAAAGCTGAAAATAGGCTAATTCTTAAAGAGTACACTGAACGACTTGGCAATGAGCTACTAGAAGCAACTAAAGGTGCAATAGCAGATACAAGCATGATATTTGATGAGGAAGCTAGTGTAATCTATGATGACTATAAATCTTATCTTGAAGAAGTAAGTGATTTGTTACTATCAGAAGATCCTGAATCAGTTATTGGTATAGAGATGTCTGGTAGAGCATTTAAAATGGGACGTATAGCAGCATGTTGGAGCTTAGCGCAAAATACTAGAGTTATTAATAAAGATACTCTAATTTCTGCAATATACTTTTGTGATTATGCAAGTACTCATTTAGAAAGATTTAACCAAACTTTAAGTATGGCAGATTATGAAAGATTCCTTAATGATTGGAAGCATGGATTTTTTACTAATAATAGATTACCTTTACATAAAGCAATTATGAAAGGCTATATCAGTGAGCGTCAACTAAATTCACAATCTCTAGCAAACTTTTTAAAGCCAGTTAATTCCACTTTAACAGGAGAAGCAACTGTATCTTATAATGAGTCTACAGATGAATTTGTGTTTACTCCTGTTGTTAAAATTAGTCCAGCAGATTCTTATGCTTATAGAGCAACTAAAGGACATGTCACTGAAAAGCCTATTGTGGTAACACAAGAAGGGAAATCTATGGAAGTCCTTGGAAAATTGCTTAGTGTACAATCTTCTTTCAACCCATTCAACGAAGAGACAACTAAATTTGTAACTTTAAATGTAGATAACTCTTTTCTATCTCTTGAACAGATTAGCAAGTATCTTAGTAAAGTGCATCATTTTATTGCACCTAAAGACGATCCTGATAATAAGCATTCATTTGCTATTATTATTCCTGTAAGTAATGTTATAAATAAAGCCGAATACAAATTTGTGTCTCTTTCAATAGCTAATCAATTAATGTTAAAACTATTGCCAGAAGAGCATGAAGCTGAGTCAATTTATTATGGGCATGCAAATTCTACTGTACTAGTAGCATCTTCTGGAGCAACTTTATTTGATTGTTCTGGTATTTTAGCTAATTATGCAAGTGGAGGATCTGCTCCTATATTAACTGGTAAGCCAGCCATTAAACCAACAAAAGCTGCTATAGACAAGTATGTTAATACTCTTATGGACAATAAACAATCTATTGTAGAAGCAATTGATGCTTCTAGTACTCAATTACTCATCTTCGCAGGGCTTGTACATGATATGTACTGTAACTCAGTATCTACTGAACGTATAGCAGATATTGTTGACAATATTAATTCTAGTTTAGTTGAATCAGTTACTGAATCAATTAAACAAACTTATTTATTGGATCCTTTTAATAGTCTAGGTAAATAGCAATGAATTTGGTACGTATATCAATTCGTGCAACACCTGGACTTTGTAAATCAGATAGACAAGAAATTACGCATTTTTTGAGGTATGTTGAACGTAAGTTTACAGACTTACCAGTAATGCTAAAAAAAGATTACATATATTCTCCTTTTGCATTTATTGGTCATCGTAGAGGCAATGAACACATTTGTTCTACCTCAGATCTTGCTATTCTTGATGTAGATACTACTGTAGTATCAATACAACAAAGGTATCAACAATTAGTAGCAGAAGGCTTAGCTTTTATAATTGCCACTACTTCTGATATTTATAATATGTATAAATACCGTATTCTATTCTTATTGGATAGGCCTGTAGATCAATTTGAGTATAGGCTATTAATTCATGGAATCTCCACCAATGGTCTTGTTACTGATCTGGATATGGGAGCTTCAGTAAAAGCAGGAGGATTTCTTTTTGCTTACAAAGATTCTCTAGTACTGTCTAACTTTAATGGAAGTCCATTAGGAGTATCAGATTATGCTATTGAACCAGAAGATATTGACTATTTCTCAATGGACTCTGCAGAACTAATGGATACTTTTGAACAAGAGTTTCGTAGATTTACTAAAGCAGCACCAGGAAAGCGTACTCGTAACTTATTAGCAACAGCATTTAAGCTACTTGAATCAGGTTGTTCTTATGAACAAATTAGGACTGGGGTATTAGCAGTTAATTCTTCTATGCTTTTACCAAAACCAATACCAGAAGTACATAGAAGAGTATTATCAAAATTTAAAAGGAAATAAATGAATTTAGTAAATTATACATTAGCAGAAGCACAAAGATTTACAAGCCATTATCCACTATTATTAGTAGGAGCAAATTCAGCAGGTAAAACTTTTGCATTAGAGCAAATGCCAGAAGAAGACAAGAAGAGAACAGATGTTTTCAACTTTGACTTAAAACCAATTAGTACAGGAGTCACGGGAGAATTTCATACAGTTCATACAACAACTTCATCACATGGAGCACTTACTGAACAAATAGCAATTATTACTGCTAAAGGTAAAGAACTTGCAACACAAGATAAAAAACATCCAGCATTACCAAGATTAAAAGAGCAACTTAATCATCTTAAACATATTAAGAAAACTTCTTATGCAATTGATGATATAGAATCAATTGATAAATTAACTACTGCAATATTAGAATGTACATTTAATCCAGATGTTGATAGAGTAGTAGCAGATACTGTTACAGCTATGTCAGAATTCTGTGAAGCTTGGGCTAATACTCATTATGCAGGTAGAGAAGTCTGGAACGCTTACGGTGTTGCACATCAAAAAGTAATGCAAGCTCTTAAAGAAGTTAATACATTTGGATGTAAATACGTTTATATGTTTGCACATCATGATCATATACCTCCAGCACTTTACGAGACAACTTTAAAAGAAGCTGTTAAAGTTAAAGGTGGAATAATGTCAGGAAATTTAGAACGACATTTTACTACAGTTGTGTTTGCATATGTAAACTCAGATGGGGATAGAATATTTGAATGTTCTAATGAAAACTTATTAGATACAAGTAGAACTAAACTTACAGACAGTAAATTCTCGTTTAAGCGTATTTCACTTAATGACCTTGAACTTTTATTTGCAGGAAAAGCAAGTATTGTTGATGGCGTAGTAGTAGAAGGATAGTGTGTTTATTTTATTAATAAGCACATTCTTGTATATACAACCAATCTAGGCTAGCAATAAATCATGGGATTAACACAACTAAAGGTCAATACACTTATCATTATAAACTCGAGTATTGGGATTTATTTAATGTTCCAGAGATTGACAGAGCGCCTAAATGGGACGGTCATATAGCAAACGATGTTGAAAGGCTAATGCATGTCTTTAGATCCTAAAGAAATTAGAAAACTTATAAAGAAAATTTCACCTTCTCCAGGATATATAACTAATCCACAAACTAAAAGGCTTTTTACTCGAGCAGAGTTTGAGGATATTTTTGATGAATTAGATATTCCTATTATGGAAGATGAATACAATCAAATTGGAGACTCAGTAGCCAAGAGATTAAGTTATTTTTTACAAGTAGGTGAACCTAAGGATATTGAGACAATTTTAAAAATTGTAACAAAACAAAGCTAGTTTTAATTAATCTGATTGTATACTTTCACCAGTAAGTCCACTCCCATGGCAGAGTCTTTCAGCTACTTTAATAACAAGTAGCAATTCTCTTAGTTTACTCTAAGAGGTAATCACAAACAATCTAATTACAAACTACAGGTCTTGAACTCATAGAGTCAGGTAATATATAAATCTAACCATAGGTTAGAATTAAACTTAAAGGAAACTTAAGATGAACTTTTTAGCAAATACAATGAACAACATGTCAACAGAAGACAAAGCAAAATTAGGTAGAACAGGTAGCAAGTTAAGTGCAGATGGGTCACATTTAGTATCAATCAAAGAATTTTTTATTGGAAACTATGATGGTAGTCCAAACGTACAAATTAAATTTGAAGCTGCTGATGGAAAATCAGTGGAATGGGTAGGAAACTTAACTACTGAAGTTAATGTTGATGATAAAACTGGAAAACCTGTAAAAGAAGTTTACAGACTTGAAGGTAAACCATTAGTAAATCCTCAAAAAGGTGACAGATGTGATAATGAAGCAACTCTTGGTAAAATCCAAAACTTATGTAAGTTACTTGGGACTACTGTAGAAGAAGCTGCTGCTGCTGCAACTGATGCACCTGCAAAATCATTTGGTAAAGATATCTCTGCACCAACATTTTACACATTAATTGGTAAACAATTAACTATTGTTACTAGTTTTGAATTATCGTTAGATAAAGATAATAAACGAGTATGGAAAAATCAAGTAGTGTCTATGACACACATGTTCAATGCTACTGGATTATCTCAACTTGAAGTTGATACTGGAATTACTGAAGGGAAAGCTTTAATTTCTGCAATTAAATTAGCAAAAGCACCTAAAGAGCAATATACAGATATTGGTTATGGTATCAAATACAAAGACCAAAAAAGTCCAATTTGTTTACAAGAACTTAAATTATTAGGTCAAGCTGGTGTAGCACCAAAAGCAGAAGCTGCAGTTGATGTAAATGAAGATGAAGAACCTTTCTAATATGCAAATATTAGATAAATATACAACAGCACTAGAGGCAACTCTTGGTGCTATTGCAGCTTTTAGATTAGTAAATTCTAAAGATTCTAGCAAAACTGTTAGAGACTGTAGTAAAGCAATTGATAATTTATCAGTTGAATTACGGAGAACATTAGTGGAAGCTGATAAGCAACTAGTAGTTAGTAATGACTAATCAACAATTAAACAAATACATTACAAAGGCAATTAACGTGGAAATAACAAAACAACAAATAAGCATAGTATTAAACAAAACAGAGTTAAACACAGTGTTACAAGCTGCTATGGCAGATGAACAAGCAGAAGCTTCTATTAAAAGAATTTTAAATCCTTTTTTAGCAGACTCATTCCCTCAGTTCCCATCTTTTACATCTATTGCATTAGGTGAAACAACTGAAGAAGGTACTGTAGTAACTTTAAAACAACCTATTATTAGAGCAAAAACCTCTCCAAAACCAGATGAAGCTGATATTGCAGAACAAGTATTAGCAGAAGCTGATCTTGCAGACGAGTTCACAGCTCAAGAAGAATCTGACGAAATTTAATCTAACGACATGCCTTTTGGCGTGTCATTGATTATTCTCTAGAGTCTATTCTTATCCTTTATAGGCTCTATAGAATAATCGCAACCAATCACAAGGAAACAACATGACAAATTCACAAGTATGCCACAAGTGGGTATATAATCCACAAACAAGCTGGCACAACAATTCATCAAATATGTCTTATGGAAATTATCAACTATATTCTTATAGTTCTATTCTTGCTATACATCGTGATGGAGTTATTCACATTGATGATAGAATTGCCAATTACTCAAATTCATCTTCAAAACAAACAAGTCATTTATATGCTGCAATACCTTCTTATGTTACTGTTTTCAAATATGATTTCTCAGCAAAATCTGCTTTGCACTGGTATCTTGAACAATGTATGTATTTTCTTGATAAGCAATCTAGGGCCAGAAAAGCAGCTTACACACATACAATATGTCGTTATCTTGACCACGCTATGCAGTATATTGAATTATATGGAGCAGATAAACGTAAAGCTGTTTATAAAAATCTTACAAAACTAGATAAAAACAGAAATGATATGTTATCTCAATTTGCAGATGTTATTGAAGCAAGTAATAAAGCAAGATTAGCTGCAAAACGTAAAGAAGACAAAAGCAAACAATCTCAACGTCAGGCTAATCTTGGTAAGTTTACTGGGGGTGGAGTTTTATTTGACCCTAACTATACTGGCGTGTATCTTCGTAGAATTGAAGATAAATTACAGACAACTAATCATATCACAGTGAACTTTAAAGAAGCACAGATTATGTATAATAGATGGAATTCAGGTAAAAATATTATTGGTCTTAAGCTTGAGCACTATACTGTAGTATCAGCCACTAAGAACGCAGTAAAAATCGGATGCACTTTGATCGGTAAAAAAGAGCTTGACAGAATATTTAAGGAAAT